>ERZ1740065.233-NODE-233-length-27397-cov-10.684551_pt1 | contig 27397 bp, 23 predicted proteins | sample MGYA00581738_ERZ1740065 | MGnify/ENA primary metagenome ERZ1740065 (study PRJEB43018, sample SAMN04849749) | marine metagenome | isolation source: floating plastic debris | place: Pacific Ocean | collected 2008-09-01 | study: EMG produced TPA metagenomics...
TTTGGGAAATATCGGCTTCGGGCACCTCGGCCAACACTTCTAAATCGCTGGCAATCGCCACAATGGCAGTGGAGGTCGCCGAGGTGGCATCAGAGGCCGACGTTGTTGGCGTAACAAAGGCCCCTTCATTGGCAAACTTCTGCGTCACAATGCCCGCAAAGGGCGCTTGCAATTGGGTGTCATCAAACTGTACTTGGGTCGCCTCTAGCTGGGCCTGGGCCTGGGCTAGCCGGGCCTCTGCCTGAGCGATGTCTTCCGGACGGGGATCGTTTTGCAAGTCGACCAGTCGTTCTTGCGCTTCGCGCCGTTGTGACTGCGCCGTCTGTAATGCCGCTTCAGCGCTCCGCACCCCCTGCACAAAGGTGTCTAGCTCATTCAGCGAGATCGCCCCCTGGGTGGCTAGGCCCTGATTGCGCGCTAGCTGCGACTCCGCTAGGTCGAGCCGCGCGACCGCATCGCTGATCTGGGCCGCAGCGACGTCGACGGCGGCGGCGGCTTGGGCGATCGCCTCTTGATTGTTGCCTCGCCGCACATCATCCAGTTGCGCTGCCGCCTCTGCCACTGCCGCTTCTCGCAGGCGGAGTTGGGCCGCGACGTCGTCGTTTTCCATCTGAGCGATGACCTGTCCCGCCGTAACGCGATCGCCCTGCTCGACAAACAGACTTTCTAAAATGCCTGAAGTTTTAGGACTGAGATTCACCGTTTGCACGGGTTCGACAGTGCCGCTAGCCGTAATGCGGATGGTGAGGGCGGTCTCAGCCACTGGTACAGTTAATGCTTCGACATCGTAGGCGGGGCCGCGACTGCGGCTGACCACGACCCCAATGGCCCCCAAGCCGATGGTGCCGAGCGCCATCACACTCAAGATCCAGAGTAGCGGGCGGTGCACTTTGCCAAACACCGGAATCTGCATAAACGAGAGAGTACCAACTGCAGGGAAACGTACTGTCCCACTATAGCGATGCTCCTGGGTTGATGTGGGGAGCAGTTGATCACCCAGATCCGGGGCGACCGGAGGTGTTGGCATACACGCTTAAACGACTTAAAAACAGTTATTTTCACGACTTCGATAGCTTGGCTTCACCGTCCCATCAGGCAATGCTTGCCAGGTTGAACTCAAACCACCCCCGCCAGCGAAAACTCTTTCTGGTGCCCTAATCCGCACCTCCCTGGCTTAACCCATCTCACGCCAGTAGACCGGCTTACACGAGGTTCTGCAGACCCACCATCAGACACAGCAGCAAGGCCTCTGTCCATTCCACGATCGCCCCATAGGTATCACCAGTCTGACCGCCCAGTTGTTGATTGAACCAAGCCCCGGTGAGGAGCGCGATCGTGCTACCGCCCAGAACCGTACCCACCAGCCATTGCCCCTGCTCTGGGTACAGCCATCCTGTCAGCCCCGTCAGCCCGAGCAGCGCCGTCAGACCCACTAGCCAGTCCGTTTTGGGCTGAGCATAGGCTTTATGGAAGGCGCCTTTGCCGTCTCGCTTGAGATAGGGATAGCGAGCGATGACCACCACCTGTCCCCAGCGGCTCCAACCCGTGGCTGCCATCAGGGCAAACCACCGCATAGCCTCTAAATCGAACAAACAGACGCCTTTCAACCCCAGCAGCACGATCGCCGTCATCACGCCAAACGCCCCACTCTGGCTATCGGCCATGGCCGCCAGTCGCCGATTGCGGTCGGGGACAGCCAGGCCATCCGCTGTGTCCATCGCGCCATCGAGATGCAGACCGCCGGTAATTAACAGCCACAGGGCGACGAGCAAGCCGCAGCGAGTGGCGATGGGCAGAGCGATCGCCGCCAGCAAGGCATCCGCCCCCGCCAGCAGGCCACCAATTCCGAGTCCTACCAGTGGCGCATAGCGAGCAATGCCCTCAAATTGCATCGGCCAGTGCTGCGGGATCGGAATTGCTGTATAAAAAGTCACTGCACCGATGAGTTGAGCACCCCAACGTTGCCATCGGGGTGGGTCAGGGGACGATGGCGGGGGAGAGAAGGAAGACATCACATCGCGCCAGTTGAGGACTTGCCGATCATTGCGTTTTTAACACCACTACTAGATATAGCGTGATGTTGGGAATCAATGCCCAGTGTTGAACCGATATGTAGCTGCGTGAATCATTTGGGGTAGAAATTGCCAATTTTTATGACAGGATTTCTGATGGGCAAAGTGATGGAAAAAACCTGTTTTGCAGAGGTTGAAAGCTCAGCTGCCACAGTCACTAAGTCACTTGCTTGAATGGGCTAAGTGCTTATGGGCAAATACTTGTAGCGATTTTCTAAAAGCTTTTAGGCTTGCGCAATCGGCCTAATTTGAGAAAACCGTCCTATACCTGAACTTCGATCTCGGATGATCGATTATCGTGGATACAGGCCTCCGAAGAACCCCCTGATTTTTGGGCGTTGGCGGAGTCGAAGTTTGCTTTTGTGACAGTCCTATGACCCACGATTCTGCTGGCTCCTCTCATCTGCCTGCACCCTGCCTGGTCGATCATGGCATTGTGGTGAATAAGACCGATATGCTGCGGCTACTGAATGACTTGGGGCAGGTAGCCTATACCGACATTCACGCAGAAGACGTGATGAGTAAAGGCACTGGCTACATCATGGATGTCTTTGCAGAACCGGGCCTCTCGACATTAGTGGCGAATCAAAGCCTGTATCTCAACGTCTATAGCTTTGACTACATTCAACTTGAAAAGTTGCCCAGTGACCAGGCCTGTTTTAGGTTGGTTCAAGAAAACCGCTGTTTACAGCTGGTGCCGCTGACGACCCCGATCAAAGAACAAGCGACTCGCAACATCGACCCAGTAGACTTGGAAGCGATCGTTGCCGAAGCCCTCTCTGCCAGTTGGGATGCCTGTCTAGATGATGACGGGCCGTTGGCCTAACCAGCCAACCCGCTGGAGACCTGAGTATTGAGCAAATTTGCATATCAGATTGAGGCTTGCTGCCGCCACACAGCGGCACGCGCAGGCTGTTTTCAGACGCCCCACGGCCTTGTTGAGACCCCGCGATTTATGCCCGTTGGCACTTTGGCTAACGTCAAAACCGTGACGCCGGATCAACTGCAGGCCACGGGAGCCCAAATGGTTCTGGCCAATACTTATCACCTACATCTGCAGCCTGGCGAGGCTTTGGTCGCCGCTGCGGGTGGCGTGCATCAGTTTATGGGTTGGCCTGGCCCGATGCTGACCGACTCTGGCGGCTTTCAAGTCTTTAGCCTGAGTGAAATGCGGACAATTTCTGAAGCCGGGGTGAAGTTTCGATCGCCCCGCGATGGCCGCATCATCAACATGACGCCAGAAGAATCGATTCGCATTCAAAATGCGTTGGGGGCTGATGTGATCATGGCCTTTGACGAATGCCCGCCCTATCCGGCCAGCCGTGAGGCCGTTGAGGTGGCGACCGATCGCACCTATCGCTGGCTCAAGCGTTGTATCGTGGCCCATCAGCGCCCTGATCAGGCCCTCTTTGGGATTGTGCAGGGCGGCGTTTATCCCGATTTGCGAGCCCAAGCGGCGGCGGCGTTGACGACGCTCGATTTGCCCGGCTATGCCATCGGTGGCGTCAGTGTGGGCGAGCCGCCGGAACTGATCGAAAAAATCGTGCAGGCGACCACGCCGCTGCTACCGCCGGAAAAGCCTCGCTATCTGATGGGCGTGGGCACCCATCGCGAAATGGTGCAGGCGATCGCCGCTGGCATGGATTTGTTTGACTGTGTGATTCCCACTCGGTTGGCCCGTCACGGGACGGCGATTGTGCGAGGCGATCGCTGGAATTTGAAAAACGCTCGTTTCCGTCAGGATTTAGCGGCTCTCGATGATACCTGCGACTGCTATACCTGCCGCACCTTTAGTCGGGCTTACCTGTGCCATCTTGTGCATGCTCGCGAAACCCTGGCCCACACCTTGCTGTCAATTCATAACATTACGGAACTGGTGCGGTTTACCCAGCGGATTCGCGCCGCTATTTTGGGCGATCGCTTTGTCGAAGAATTTGGGGCTTGGTTAAGCCCAAAGACTTGATTTGCGGCGTGGGAGAGGCAAGGTTGCATGTTACAATTCATGGCAATTATGAGAATTGTGTTGAAGAGGTTATTTCACTGATGGAAGCCGCTCTGCTGTTAGCCAAACTGCCCGAAGCCTATTCCCTGTTTGATCCCCTGGTGGATGTGCTGCCCGTAATTCCAGTTTTCTTTTTGTTGCTAGCGTTTGTGTGGCAGGCTGCTGTCGGCTTTCGATAAGCATCTCATTGCCTGAACAATACAAATTGTTTGGAGCGGCACCGCTAACTAGCAGTGCCGCTTTTTGCATCACAAACGTTTCTGATCTGGGTTTGTTGTCGTTAGCATGTATTCACCGTGGGGAACCCGTCGTCGGCTACGCGACAGAGACGCACCTACGAACCAGTCTCAGATGCTGCAGCTGTCTCACCTTTATGCAAGAAAGTGACGATGTCAAACTGTCAACCAGTCAGGCGACTTCTTGAGGACTGCGTGAGAGCGGCAGTGACGTAAAACTAGGACACGTCATCATTTGAATCCAGAACGCTTTGATGATGAACATTACCGTGCCCGCATCCATGAACTAGCTAGGGGCTGATTGCTTGTCAGCGAAAGGATTCAACCGCTGAATGATGACAGCTCCTAGTGCGATATTCTCATCGCCTGTGATCGTCTGGCTGCGATCGCAATTATCAAGCGAATACATTTTTGGTGAAAATGACTATAATTAAAGTCCCGCTGATTCTTTAGTCTCACCAAAAGTAACTGCCGTGTTTACTACCGTCCTACCCAAACCCACAAACTCCAATTCACCATTTGACCTGTTTGAAGCGATTTCAGAGCTTAAACGAGAGCTAAATGCCGTAATTCTGGCACATTACTATCAAGAGCCCGATATTCAAGACGTCGCGGACTATATTGGTGATTCTCTTGGTCTCTCTCGTCAGGCAGCCGAAACTGATGCCGAGGTGATTGTGTTTGCCGGGGTGCACTTTATGGCGGAAACTGCAAAAATTCTGAATCCTAATAAGCTGGTGCTGCTGCCCGACCTCAATGCGGGGTGCTCGCTGGCCGACACCTGTCCTCCCGATCAATTTGCTGCGTTTAAGCAACAGCATCCTGACCACATTGTGGTGTCTTATATCAACTGCTCCGCTGAAATTAAAGCCATGAGCGATATTATCTGCACCAGCTCCAACGCCGTCAGGCTGATTGAGCAAATTCCTGCCAGTCAATCCATCATTTTTGCCCCGGATAAAAACCTGGGCCGCTATGTGATGCAGCAAACTGGGCGCGACCTAGTGCTGTGGCAGGGTAGCTGTATGGTGCATGAAACGTTTTCTGAAAAGAAACTAGTGCAGCTCAAAATCGCGCATCCCCAGGCGGAAATCATTGCTCACCCCGAATGTGAGGAGCCGGTGTTGCAACAGGCCGACTTTGTGGGATCGACGACAGCACTACTGAACTATGTCAAAACGAGCGATCTCACCCAGTTCATCGTGGTGACTGAGCCCGGTATCATTCACCAGATGGAAAAGCAGGTGCCTGGCAAAGAGTTTATTCCGGCTCCATCGACGGGCAATTGCGCCTGTAATGAGTGCCCGCACATGCGGTTAAACACGCTGGAGAAGCTGTATCTAGCGATGAAAAATCGTCAGCCTGAGATTACGATGCCAGAAGAGATTCGGGTCGCGGCTCTAAAACCCATTGAAGCCATGCTGCGAATGAGTGCTTAGGCGCGCTGACCCAGCGTTTAGAGATTGGACTCTCGACTTAGAAACAATAGCGGGGGAAACCCGCTCTCTGAATCACTATGGCAAAACACTGCCCTCTGACTAAGCTCCTGACATGGCAGAGTGTCTGTGGAATTGATATTTGGGTTGCTGGGGGCGATCGCACGGCAAAATTGGGTGGGTAACCTGGCAAAGTCCCCAACCTTCAGGATTCCGTTGCACCCATCACTACCGAGCAGTACACAAAATCAATGACCGATGATGTTCCCGAATTAGTGATTGAAGCTGGACGCACCGAAGCCCAGTATTTCCGAGATCTGTGGCGGTATCGAGAGCTGTTTTATTTCTTGGCGTGGCGAGACATCTTGGTGCGCTACAAGCAAACGTTTATTGGCGTTGCTTGGGCGTTAATTCGGCCATTTTTGACCATGCTGGTGTTTACGATTGTGTTTGGTCGATTGGCCAATTTACCGTCTGAAGGCAATGCCCCGTATCCGATTTTGGTCTTTGCGGCGATGCTGCCCTGGCAATTTTTCGCCAATGCCCTAGCAGAATCGAGTAATAGCCTCATTAATAACGCCAACCTGATCTCAAAGGTCTACTTTCCCCGCTTGGTGGTGCCCACCAGTGCCGTCATCGTGAGTTTTGTGGACTTTCTGATTTCTGGCATGATCTTGCTAGGGCTGATGGCCTGGTACAACGCTGTGCCCTCCTGGCGCATTCTGACGCTGCCACTGTTTGTGGCGATCGCCTTTGCTGCGGCAATGGGAGCTGGCTTATGGTTGGCAGCCCTTAATGTGAAGTATCGCGATTTTCGCTATGTGGTGCCGTTTCTGATACAGTTTGGCCTTTATATTTCTCCGGTTGGCTTTAGCAGCAGCATTGTTCCTGAGCAGTGGCGACTGGTGTACTCTCTCAACCCGATGGTCGGGGTTATCGACGGATTTCGCTGGGCTATTATCGGTGGCGATGTGCAGCTTTTCTGGCCAGGCTTTTCTCTATCCCTGCTACTCGTGGCGACTTTGCTCGTCACCGGGATCCTTTATTTCCGGCGCATGGAGCGTTCCTTCGCCGATATTATCTAGCTGCAGAGCAAGGGAGGATTGATGACGCCAATGTCTCTCGCCCTGCCGACAACCCAACAAGTTTTCCAAGTCCCTCCTTCCGTGTAACAGTGTGTACGGCTTCACGAAAAATTCACAGATCCTTAGGGCACACTGAAGAGCAGTTCCTCAGGCTCTGCTAGTTATCTCGTGATGTCCGAAGCCGTTATCCAAGTTGAAAATCTAGGCAAGAAATATCTTATTGGGCATCAACGAGGGGAACGCCCCCGATACACAGCGCTGCGAGATGTTATTGCCGACGGGATACGTTCAATTGGTCAAAAAGTCAAACATCCTGACAAAGCACTCTCCTATGCAAATCAAGAAGAATTTTGGGCTTTAAAGGACGTTTCATTTGAAGTCAAACAAGGTGAAGTTATCGGCATTATTGGTCGTAACGGTGCTGGAAAATCTACGCTTCTGAAAATACTTAGTCGCATCACCGAACCCACTACCGGATGCGTTCGTCTTAAAGGCCGCGTTGCTAGTTTGCTAGAAGTCGGCACGGGTTTCCATCCAGAACTCACTGGCAGAGAGAACATCTTTCTCAACGGTGCTATCCTCGGTATGAGCAAAACTGAAATCAATCTCAAGTTTGACGAAATCGTTGAATTTGCTGAAATTTCTCGCTTTCTCGATACTCCGGTCAAACGCTACTCCTCTGGCATGCATGTGCGCTTAGCCTTCGCTGTTGCCGCCCACCTTGAGCCTGAAATTCTAGTTGTTGATGAAGTGCTGGCTGTGGGTGACGCAGTTTTCCAAAAAAAGTGCTTAGGTAAAATGAATGATGTCTCCAAGTCAAATGGCAGAACGATTTTCTTTGTAAGCCACAACATGGGAATCATTAATCGCTTATGTAATCGGTGTATTTGGCTGGAAAAGGGTCAGATCCAAGACTTCAAATATACTAAAGATACCGTAGAAAACTATTTGCAGTTTGGAAAATCTATAAGCCCAAAGATCACCTTCTCTTCTGATCCTCAAAAGATACTTCAATTTAGAGAGATAAAATTAGTAGATGGCTCTGGAGCTATAAAGTCTGAAATTCCAGACAATGAAACTATAAAAGTACTGATTGATCTAGAAGCCAAAGAGAATGTTCATGATATTTACTTTGGATTAGTAATTCAGAACTCAGAAGGAATTAACGTTCTCTTTGCAGACAGCAGAGATATCCAGAACAACTTCCCAAGCACTTACCAACACGGCTTGCACAGAATTTCCTTGGGAATTCCTCCATGCCTCACTACAGGCAACTACTACATAACTCTGGGCGCTGCCACCACCTCGTTGCAGGTCTATGACTATCAAGAGTCCATTTGTTGCTTCACTATTGTTGGTGGTTTTAGTTCAGGACGAGATCAGCCAAGACCAGGTTTAATAAACTTACATCTCCCTTGGAGAGTTATCCACTAAATGGAAAATCAATTCATTAAGAAAGTGATTCGGAAAATTCCCGAACTTCCTGAGTATCTCGTTTCGAGAATTATTTCTCCACTTTGGTTTTCTTTGATCAATTTATTTGAGAAAAATGATTTCTATTTGCAGACTTTTAGAAATTCTAAGATAGAGGCTTTTAATCGTCTTTTCTACTACCTTAGAAAAAACACCTTTGATAGCACCTATTTCATGGGAAAACACGTCCTTAAATTTCCTACTGATTTGTGGGTATATCAGGAGATTCTATATGAAAAAAAGCCCGATATTATAGTAGAGACTGGAGTTTTCTTGGGGGGGAGTACATATTACTTCTCGAAAATTTGCGAATTAATGGGGCATGGAAAAGTGGTTGCTATTGATGTCACTCTTGACCATGCAGACCCAGATCTACTCGATTTGGACAATGTTGTTTTGATAGAAGGTGATACCAGTAGTTCAGACACGCTTGAAAAGGTTGAAGAATATATAACTCCCAATGACAAAGTCATGGTCATACTTGATTCCGATCACGCACCTGGACATGTATATGCGGAAATGCAGCTGTTTTCAAAGTTGGTAACGGAAGGACAGTATTTGGTTGTTGAGGATAGTATTATTGAGAGAGTTTATCCCTTCCCGTTGAATAAAGGACCAGGAATCGCAATCCGAGAATTCCTAAAAGATAACCTTGATTTCTTTCCCGATTTTTATCGAAACAGATTTTTGTTGACACATAATTTTTCTGGCTACTTAATAAAGTGCTCAGATCAGAGAACCAGAGAAGCTATTAAAATGCAGACACCACAAGAGCGACTCAAACCTTTTCGTCTTTGGCTGCCAGGGCAGAATTTTCCACAAGACATGTCCTGGTTAAAGTCGCTATATCAGAATAAGAAAAATTAATTTTTCTGAAAATAACTTCGAGGCTTTGATTCAAGATTTTTATCTCTTTGAGTTTATTCCCTTCCAAGCAAAAAATGAGAATAACAATGGAATTAAGTTTAGATTTTAGGTAGAAAATTTATGGGAAAAATTTCCTGAAATTGCAGTTATTGAAGTGCTGCTACATTCGCAACGATGAATCCTTGGTTTAGCTCCTTGACTCGATCAAATAATACAATATGGAAAGCGATTCCAAAATCTGTGCAATAATACCTGCTCGAGGTGGTTCCCGAGGAATCCCTAGAAAAAATATTGTTCAAGTGAATGGCAAACCGTTAATAGCCTATTCTATAGAACATGCCTTGAATTCAGAACGAATAGATCGGGTAATTGTTTCTACTGATGATCCTGAAATTTCGGAAGTTGCCAAGGGCTTTGGGGCAGAGGTTCCCTTTGAGAGACCTGCCGAACTAGCCCAAGATCATGTTCTTGACTGGCCAGTTTTTGCTCATGCTTTAGCTTGGCTGCGCTCTCATGAAGGCTATGAGCCTTCCGTCATAGTTCATTTGCGGCCAACGGCTCCAATACGTTTGCCTGGGCAAATCGATGAAGCGATTTCCCTTTTGATATCCTCTCCGGCAGCTGATTCAGTTAGGTCCGTCTCGATTCCCAATCAACATCCATACAGAATGTTTTCTATCGCTAAGTCAGGTTTTTTGCAGCCATTGCTTGATACTCCGCATGATGAACCTTATTTACTTCGTCGCCAAGACTTGCCATCAGTTTACTGGTACAACTGTGTAATTGATGTAACCCGCACAACGACAATCTATGGCCAAAAGTCAATGACTGGCAAAAGAATCACTCCTTATATCATTGATGGAAAATGGGTCGTAGATATTGATAGTGAGGAAGATCTGATATTAGCTGAATCTAAGATGAGATTTTATAGCCATCAGTTTTAATATATGGACAATCATGATGTCAGAAAATCCGCTTAATATCCTTGTGGTTGGCGCTGGAATGTATACCTGTGGAGTAGGAACTCCTAGCTTTGGGACTATCTTGCCTACGATTTTTGAGGCGTCCAAAATAGGGATAGTTAGTTCTGTCACTATTGCAGGGAGAGATCCTGAAAAGGCGATCGCTGTTGAAGAAAAAATCGAAGAGTTGAGTCTGTTGATGGGGACTCGTTGTCAGACCGATTATATACCTAGAGCAGGAGAGAGAGATGATGACGCATTCCGAAAGGCCCTCGACAACAATCAGTTTGATTGTGCAATAGTTGCTGTTCCAGACCATTTGCACTTTGAGGTCACCAAATATCTATTAGAAAAAAGGATTGCTTGTTTAGTCGTAAAGCCACTTGTTGCCACGCTCAGAGAGTTGGATATTTTAGTTGATCTTCAAAAGCGGTCTCAAGTCTTCTGTGCAGTTGAATTCCACAAACGATATGACGAAGCGAACCTTAAGATGCGACACCTCATCAGAGAAGGAGAGGTCGGTGAGATTTTGTATTTCTTGGTAGAGTATAGTCAACGAAAATCAATCCCGATCCAACACTTTTCTGGATGGATAGACAATACTAATATATTTCAATACTTAGGGGTTCACTATGTGGACTTAATTCATTTTTTGACAGATGCAGTTCCTTGTCGCGTTCTAGCAACCGGCCAAAAAAAATTCTTGAGAAGTCAAGGAATAGATAATTACGACTCTATTCAAGCTCTGATTGAGTGGGACTATTCAGAACACCACCCAGAGCATGGAAAAAGATTCATCTCCTCTATTGCAACAAACTGGGTTGATTCTAGTCAGAGTACTGCAATGTCAGATCAAAAAATAAAAGTCATTGGTACTCGTGGAAGAATTGAATCAGATCAAAAAGATCGAGGCTTGAGCTTGACTTCAGATGCATTGGGAAAACAGGATATCAATCCATATTTTTCGGATTTTCAGCCTAACGTTAACGATACTAAGTTCCAATTTAGAGGATATGGCTTTAGGAGTATTTATCAATTTCTAGTAGATACTTCTGAGATCGTAACCCAAAAAACTCACCCTCAAAATCTACAAGGAATTCGAGCTACTTTCCACAATGCAAGAGTTTCTACAAGTGTCATCCAAGCTGTGAATCAAAGTTTAGCTTCAAACAATGAATGGATTGTGATTTGAGTGTTCTTTAAAGTTCTGATTTTATAGGAAAAAGTAGAATCTTCTGGCGAGGGAGGCGTCCTATATATCATCTCAGAGACAACTACTTATCGCTTTCAAGACATCCTCAAAAACTTAAGACAACCCAAAGGACTCTTTATGAACAAAGATAATGTAACGCATGTTCCTGCAAATCTACTCGAGAAACTTTGTGAAGCTGCCTTGGATAGCCGCAATGTCCGTTCAGATGTCAGGCAACACGTTGTATCTTCTTTGATTCAAACATCCTTAAGGGGAGTAGACTCTCACGGAATAGAGCTTCTCCCACATTACATTAATGCCTTAGATGCAGGAAGGATAAATCCTCGCCCAACTTACCAATGGATGCAAGAATTGCCTTCCGCTGACGTGTTAAATGCTGATCATACTTTCGGGCATGCTGCAGGTGGCGAGGCTATGTTGACGGCTATCAATATGGCCAAAGAAACTGGTATTGCTGCTGTCGCCGTCAAGAATTCGACACATTTCGGAGCAGCAGCATACTTTTCTTTATTGGCAGCAGAGCAAGATCTTATAGGGCTTAGTTTTACACATGCTGATGCTTTGATGCTGAGTTTTCGTGGCACTCGCCCCTTTTTTGGCACAAATCCTATATGCTTGGCTGCCCCAGTTGCCAATGAATCACCTTTCTGCCTAGACATGGCCACGAGCTTAGTCAGTTGGAATAAGGTTCTAAGATCTAAAAATGCTCAAGAGCAAGTACCAGATGATTGGGGATGCGACAGCAGCGGCACACCTGTCACTGATCCAAACGAAATAATCTCTTTGTTACCGATTGGTAACTACAAGGGCTTTGGGTTGAGCATGATGATTGAAATTTTGTGTGGGATTCTTACGGGTATGCCCTATGGGAGAAATATTATTCGAATGTATGCAGACCCAATAGGCCAAAAAAGGTATTTAGGACATTTTTATATTGCTATAGATATTAATGCTTTTATCGGCCTAGAGAAATTTAAGCTGTGTTTACAAGAAATGATGAATGCAGTTAGAGAAGAACCTTCACAAGAATCGGAGATTCCTATTCAAGTACCCGGTGATCCAGAGAAACAGATTTATAATCAGAGATATAAACAAGGAATACCTGTTTCACCAACTGCCTATGAGAGACTAAGAAATTTAGGTAAGGAAATCAACTTTGAAGCTATTTAGCTAAATGGCAGCATCTTATGTCTTTAGTAGAAGTCATAAATTTCAATTCAGATGCATCATGTCTTGATGCAAAAAAGTGGTTAGGCTGCTTACAGGGAGGAGGAAAGTCCAACTTTGTGAAAATGTTGGACTCTTATGTACAGGCTGATCGAAAAACCAATCTTGGTCTGACTGCTGCAACGATTCATGATCTTAGCTATTTCAACCCTGAGGCTATCCATTTTATCAACGAGCATTCAGATATTTTCCAGCTTGTTATAAGACCTTATGCGCACGACAGTCCATTGTTGAGACTGCCTGATGGATTTCGTTTCAATCTAGAGAAAGGAATCGAAGTCATCACTAGATTCTTTAAGAATGTCTCAAGGAGTTATCTTCAACCAGAGATCATCACAACCGGAGAACAAATATCAATATTGAGAGAGTTTGGGATTGATAATATCTTCATTCATCGATATAGATATCATGAGAGTATTAGGAAAAAAATACCTTGCTTTCCTTTTCAGATTTTAGGAACATTGGGCTCTAGTATTAGTTGTATACCATTTACCCATAAGTCGCTAGAGACTATCTATTTGCAGGCTTTACACGGAGTGATTTCAGAACAAATATGGAGCGATCAAATCGCTAAAGAAATAAAAGGATGCATTGACGAGTCTCAAGATATCTATATTTGGAGAGACGGTGAAAGTTGTCTTCTAGTTCCTAAAGGGATTCAGTACGAGGCTTCCATATTGCAGTCAGAAAAGTACAAACGTATTGAGAGGAAATTGCTGTCGGAGACCAATCTTACTCAATCTGGCGATGCATTCTCTTATGAATCTGAAAATTCAAAGACCTCACCAATTAGCTTTTTTCCTGCTTATTCTATGAAGCCTTGGCTTAATGAGATGAAGCTTTATTGGTTTATCTCAAGAGTACACGAGATAGAGCTTCGATTTTCTGATTTAAGCAACATAGAAAAGATGTTATGGCTAATGTTAATTAATTCTGACATTTTATCTTCTATAGAAAGAAAACCTCCGGTGATCGCTGTGTCCCGCGATATTTTCTGCGTTGACCCACAAGATATATCTTGGATTGGCGTATTAGCACATCCGGAAAAAGGTAAAATCACCTTGTTGCGTAGTGAAAGATCCGGTGAAGCTGAGGACTATCTCGCTTATTGGCAAAAAGTTCATGAGCATAAGATGTCAATAGAATCGCTCTTAGAGACTTGGTCCTCATCTCAGAAACCTTATCTTCAAAAAGCTTACGCGCGTGTCAGGGGATTGATACATTACTCATGAGCACTTGGATTCATTTTGCATCAAACACAAGTGTAGAAGCACTAAAAATCATTGCTGAGCATATAAGTCAAAAGTTATACATCAGAGTTATTGAAATAGATGTCCGATTACCCTTAGATATCAAGAAATCAAAGTATTGCTGTACACACACTTACGAAGATTTTCTAAGTGAAGAGGAATTGGAAGGCATTGATCAACGTGCATCAGATATTGCCCAAAATTGGTTTTATATAGAGGGCAAAGATGTTACTGCTTTATCCGGTTTTTCAATGGGGAAATCTGTTGAACTTTCATTCTTCTATGACTTAATTTTGATCCTAAAGAATGTCGCGATCGCATCAAAAATTTTCAAGAATAAAACTGTTGAAAATATATTTATAGGAAGAGGTGTCAGTCTCAAACCTGAGGCCTGGGAAAAAACTGCCATATTATCCAATGCCAAATTTAGGCATCTGTCTGAAAACCAAGAATCTAAAATCTTGATTCCGGAAAGATTTTTCTCTTTCTCGAAAAGAGCTGTGAAAAGAATAAAAAATATTTTTTCCCTGAGCAAAGATGTTGGTTTGACGAGAAGTGAAGCTGCATTTCCTAAGAAAGGAACTATTGCATTTATTAAAGGTCGAGCTACAGTTTCTGATTGGCTTCAAGAACTTGGTGATAATGAGTTTCATTTGATAGAGATTGATGAAAATTCAATTTCAGTTGATTTACTTCTAAGATTGAAATTAACAATAAAGTACTACTTAAAATGGAGGAATGATCGAGAGAAGATTTCAGCAAACCCAATATGGGTGTATCAAAAAATAAATTTATATACCATTTTTGCTGAATATATCAAAGACCTATTTTTTAAAAAAATTCCAATAAACTTATCACTTGCTATAGCTTGGAATCAATATCTTAGAAGAAATAGAATCGAAGTGCTGATTGTTCCTTGGCACGAATTGTCGACCCTTCAACTGTTATCATGCCAATCCTCTGGTGTACAGCTGTTAACTCTTCAAGACTCCTGGCTGCCTGGAAGTCATTTTCCAATTGGTTATGGACGTTTAATGAGGACGGATCTTTTATGTACTTGGGGGAAAATCTCAACCTCTTGGGCTCAATCTTTACCTCACTGTAATCGAGTTATTGATATTGGCGGGCCAAAATCTATGGAGTTTTGGAAAAATCATACAGAGGTTTATTCAGCTAATAGAGCTCAAACTTTTACTGTATTATTCACGCACCAATGTTGGGGAGCATGGTCTGCATTTCACTCGCCCCTAGATACTAATGATTTTTTTGAGATGCTAGCTAAAGCCGCGAAAGAACTTCAGAACGTTCAGTTTATATGTAAGATTCATCCTTTAGTAGAGCATCCTCTCCATGAAGGGAAAAACCGCTTTCGTATAATCGAGAATCAAGTCAGTAATTATGGGCTTGAAAATTTTAGCGTTACTCCGAAGTCACTGCCCATGCATGAAGCTTTAAAGATTTGCGACGTCGTCATTACTTATTACTCATTGACAGCTGTGGAAGCGCTAGTTAGCGGCAAGTCAGTCATCATGATGAATCTTACTAGGAAGCGTGATCTTTTTCCCGAACTCTACTCATATGGAGTTGCTCTCAGGGCAACTAATGCTGAAGAACTTATCAGTTCAATTGTTTCTCTGAGAACTGCTTCTATACATAGAAGTAGAACTAATACAATTCACATATTGAATGATATTTTTTCGCCTTCCAAAAGTTTGACAGACGTGATAAGGAGCCAATGCTAAAGCTATTCCTGTCTTTTCGTTTAAATATAAGTTTTTATTGTTGATTTTTATTGTTGATTTTTATTGGGAAATGATTGACTCTGGATTAGATGATAATAGAGCTTACCACTATTCTAGATTTTCCAATTCTAGAAGACTTGAGTATCCGATTATTTCTGGCTGGATTAAGGATAATTCAAGAATCATTGACTTTGGTTGTGGTGACTGCTCTTTGATAAGACTCTTAAAGGAAGAACACAACGCTAGTTGTGTTGGATACGATATTTCTGAGACCGGTATTCAGCGATGTCGAGATAATGGTGTAACGGCTGTATGCGATGCCATAGATAAAGAACACAGTGAGCTTTGCAATCAATCATTTGACTACGCTATATGCAATGTAACCCTTCAAATGGTGATGTATCCTGAAGTGCTTTTTGCTGAGATGAGAAGAGTGTCGAATTTTCAAATTATATCCTTTCCAAACTTTGCATATTTCTGGAATCGGATTGATTTTTTCTTGAAAGGTAAGATGCCTCGACCCATGCTGTCTGGGTATACATGGTACTCAACGGGACATATACATCAGCTTAGTGTCAAAGATTTTTATGATTTCTTGAAACTATTCCCAGATACCGAGATACTTGATCAGCATCATCTTTGTGGAAATATGCCTATGGAAAAAAGGTTGGTCAACGCATTTCCGAATTTCCTATCACAAGTCTCTATTATTCTTTTGAAATGATAATGGATGAAACACTGAATGCGATCAAAGAGAACATACGTAATGCTCAATTCAGGCCAACTATTTTGAGTATGCTTACAAATCCTTTCTATTTTGCTAGAAAAGGACTTTATCAAAATATTGCCTCGCTGTCATGTTATATAAAGGGCTCCGTACTTGATGTTGGCTGCGGACATAAGCCCTATAAATCTTTGTTTGCTACTGAAAAATATGTAGGTTTAGAAATAGATTCAGAGGAAAACAGACTAAACAAACATGCTGACATTTTTTATGATGGCTCTATGTTTCCCTTTGAAGATAGCGAATTTGACTCAGTGGTCATTAATCAGGTTCTAGAACATGTGTTTGAACCTAACTTTTTTTTGTCTGAGGTTGAACGAGTGCTCAAAAATGAAGGGCTGCTGCTATTAACAGTTCCCTTTATTTGGGATGAGCATGAAGTCCCTGTAGACTATGCCCGATATTCCTCATACGGCCTGTCTTATTTAATGAAAAGACATCATTTTGAAATTGTTGAATTACGGAAATCTGTTTCAGGTATTCGAGTGATTTTTCAAATATTTAATGCCTTTCTATATAAAACTCTTCTCCCAAGGAATCAGAAACTTTCTTTTCTTTTGACACTGCTATTGCTTGCTCCCGTTAATATTCTGGGTGAACTAGCTAATCTTGTCGCACCTAATAATGAAGATCTCTATTTAGATAATGTCATACTAGCGGTTCTTAAGAAAGATGACTGATGCTGAATTCATTGGCAAGAAGGTTTTGATTACTGGTGGAGTTGGATTTATTGGTTCGTCTCTAGCACGTCGATTGGTGAACCTTGGCGCTCGTGTTACTTTGGTGGACAGCTTAATTCCTCAGTATGGTGGGAATCTATTCAATATTCATGACATAGAAGGTCAAGTAAGATTAAACATCACAGATGTTCGTGATCCTTTTGCAATGCGTCATCTAATTCAGGGGCAAGACTATCTCTTTAATTTGGCTGGACAGATTAGCCATACCGACTCGATGGTTGATCCTAAAACCGATTTAGAAATTAATGCTTTGGCGCAACTTTCGATTTTGGAATCTTGCCGACATCATAATCCTGATGTGAAAATAATCTTTGCGAGCACCCGTCAAATTTATGGGAAGCCGCAGTATTTACCTGTTGATGAAAATCATCCTATTATTCCTGTCGATGTTAATGGTATTAATAAACAGGCTGGCGAGTCTTATCACTTGCTATATGACCGAGTATATGGCATTCGAGCAACAGCTTTACGATTGACGAACACCTATGGGCCGGGAATGCGGGTCAAAGATGCACGGCAAACTTTTTTGGGTGTTTGGCTCCATAATTTGGTGCGCGGATTGCCCATTAAAGTCTTTGGAGATGGTAGTCAATTGCGTGATTTTAACTTTGTTGAAGATGTGGTGGACGCATTATTAATGGCTGCTTTTGCTTCAGATGCTAATGGTGATGTGTTTAATTTGGGTAGCCATGACTATATCAGTTTGAAAGCACTTGCTGAACTCATGATTGAAATTCATGGGGGAGGAACATTGGAAGTTGTGCCTTTTCCTGAAGAACGAAAAGCGATTGATATTGGTGATTATTATGGTGATTTTCAAAAAGCCCAGCAGATTTTAGGATGGTCGCCGCAAATTTCTTTGACCGAGGGATTGGCCAAAACGTTGAAATATTATGCTCAGTATGGTGAACACTATTGGCAGTTATGTGCGTAGGGAAGCGTTGATGATTGCTCTGAATGACTTCCGAGCTGAGCCGGAAGCTCTTATCTACCAAGAGCTGGCAGCGGCCGAGCGGGTCATTCGTTCGGGTTGGTATGTGTTGGGTCAAGAAGTCGAAACGTTTGAGCATGCCTGGGCAACAGTTTGTGGAACCTCGTATGCAGTCGGCGTCGGCAATGGTCTAGATGCCTTGGAGATTGGCCTTAAAGCGTTAGGAATTGGGCCTGGCGATGAAGTTGTTACGACCCCCATGACGGCGTTTGCCACAGTATTAGCCATTCACAAAACAGGAGCCATACCCGTACTGGCTGATATTGTTCCTGAGACAGCGTTGTTGGATGTCGCTAGTGTAGAGCGATGTTTGACAGAGCGAACTAGGGCGGTTTTGTTGGTGCATTTGTATGGCCAAATCCACGGTATGGATCACTGGACAACTTTTTGTAGGCAAAACCGTCTTCATCTGCTAGAAGACTGCGCCCAAGCTCATCTGGCAACTTGGCAGGGTAAAAGAGCTGGAAGTTTTGGAGAATGGGGAGCTTACAGTTTTTACCCGACTAAAAACTTGGGCGCAATTGGGGATGCGGGAATCTTGGTAACTAGCCAAGCGGCGATCGCTCAGCAAGCGCGAGTGCTCCGTAACTATGGGCAGAGCGATCGCTACCACCATACTGAATTAGGTATGAATAGCCGCTTAGACGAGTTACAAGCGGCACTCTTGCAGGTTCGTTTAGCTTGGTTGGAGCCGTTTACAACCCGACGTCGACAGATTGCTGGGCAGTATTTTGCCCAAATCCACAACTCAAAAATCAGCTTATTATCCCCCCCGGTCGCGGAAGAAAATCACGTCTATCACTTGTTTGTCGTACGATGTGCCGAGCGTGAGCAACTCGCACGACATCTCAAAATAAAGGGAATCACGACACTGAGCCATTACCCGTTACCCGCACACCATCAGCAACCTAGTCAAGACCTAGCCAGAGACCCGATGGGTTTATTGCAGGCTGAACAACATGCTGCCGACTGTCTATCAATTCCGTGCCATCCGCAAATGAGCGATCGCGATGTACAGTCTGTTATTGAGGCTTTAAATGAATTCTAAGCCGACTACCGAGCATTTCTGTACCTTGTTTGATAGTCACTACCTCCCCTTAGGTATAGCTTTGCATCAGTCTTTAATGACCCATGCAAAATCGTTTCACCTATGGGTACTGTGCATTGATGAAGAGGTCGAACTATCTCTACAAAAACTTGATCTTCCCTATGTGAGCTTGATGCCGTTACGTGAAATGGAAACGGCAGAACTGCTAGCAGTAAAACCGAATCGAACGAGAGGAGAATACTGCTGGACGCTGACGCCCTTTATCTTTCAAGCGGTTTTTGACCAAGACCCTAACATTGAGCAAGTTACGTATTTAGATGCCGATTTGTTCTTTTTCGACGACCCTGCAATTCTTTTAAATGAGTTTATGGCAGATAAACATGTTCTATTTACAGAACATGCCTATGCCCCTGAGTATGATCAAACGGCGACGAGTGGAAAATTTTGTGTGCAGTTTTTGACTGTTCGATGCACAGATAGGGCTTTGAAGGTTATATATTGGTGGCAAAAAAAGTGTCTTCAGTGGTGTTTTAATCGGATAGAGGATGGGAAGTTTGGTGATCAAAAATACTTAGAGTCTTGGCCAACGTTGTTTGGCGATGATGTCCAGATTGTTGAAAACATAGAAAAGACACTTGCCCCATGGAATATTGCCTATTTTGAGCGGACTTTACCGGAACTTTCCCCAGTTTTTTATCACTTTCATGGACTTAAGATAATTTCGGAAAAACAAGCGCAGCTTTACTTTAGATATCGAATTAACTCCAAAGGAATGGATTTATACTGTCATTACATTCAGGCACTGGCGATTGCGAAGACCCGATTAGAAGCCCTCAATATTCGTTGGCGTTACTTTCCGCTCCCAAAAGATAAAATGGCAACCCTCCGGCGATGGAAGTGGCTGATCTTCAAAGAAGTTAGATTCAGGAAAATTGAGACGATTTAGGAAGAAATTTTTCATAGGTTAGATGCGAATTTAAATACTATCGGAACGTTATAGTGTTCGCCTTTTAAGGCTAAAGAAAGTATGGATCTTCATAGAGTCTTCCTTTTGATTCCAGTTCATAATCGACGAACCACTACAATTGTGGGCTTGAGAAATCTGCAGGAGACTCACGATTTGGATCGGTGGGGCGTTGTAGTGATTGATGATGGCTCTACCGACGGAACTGCAGATGAGATCGCTGCAATGTTTCCTCAGGTGACTGTTCTCAAAGGTGATGGCAATCTTTGGTGGGCTGGCGCTATTTATAAAGGCATGGAACATGCTTATCGGCATGGAGCAGAGTTCTTTGTATGGCTCAATGACGATACGCTACCGTTGCCAAATGCGATCGCTGACTTGGTGTCTTTTTGTGCTGCTGCGCCTCACCGGATTGCCACGGCTCAATGCTATACAGACACAACACTAACCCAAACAACCTATGGCGGTAGAGCTGTAAAAGGGTTTTCCCTGAAAATGCTAACAGCAGCTCCTGGAGAGACGACCGATTGTGATGTCTGCAGTGGCAATCTAGTGTGCCTACCCCGTTCAGTGGTTGATATGATTGGACATTTACCCTGGCAACAGACACCGCAGACTTGGGCTGATGTTGTATATACCTGGCAAGCAAAACAAGCTGGGTTTGAGATCAAAGTTCTGGGATCAGCTATGGCGATCTGTCCTAAAAATACCCTAGAAGTTGGCTGGGCATCGAGCCCTATACCCATGATAGAAAGATGGAAAATGCTGAATTCTCCCAAAAGCAGCATCTATCCCCCAGCTTATGGATTTTACTGCAAAAGTCTGTATGGGGTTTTGGGAATCGTGCCTTTTATCCAAGTTTATTTAAGGCTTATTGCTTTTACTGTGATTCGAGCCTTTATTCCTCTCAAGATTCTCGAATATTTGAAAGGTCTTAAAGACGAACTCTGAGATAGATCCTACATGACTTAAGACTATAATCTAGATGGGATTATATCTCCGGATTTTGTTCAGAAAGATCGAATAATTTTAGGTTTATAGAAAGTGATTTATTTTGTCACAGTCAATTATCAATCTGGGCAATTGATTGAAAACCTAGTTCGATCAATCTCAGTCAATATTGAGAGTCCCTATGAAATCCTGATCGTCAACAATTCACCTGAGGAATCGTTGATGCGATATCTTGATGAGAATCATATCACTATTATTGAAGCTGGAGAAAACTTAGGCTTTGGACAAGCCTGCAACTTAGGAATTTCTTCTGTCTATGCTTTGCACAAAAGCGCGCTGATTTGGCTGATCAATCCTGATGCAGTCTTAGACAATCAAGCTGATGTATATGTTTTGAATTGCTTCGAGGCAGATCCTGGAATAGCAATCTTGGGGACTCAAATTCGGAATTCAGAAGGTGATGTCTGGTTTGCCTTGGGAATCTTTAATCGGTGGCTAGGTTACGTCGGCCATGCAACAAGCACAAAGGCTGTTTCTACCATTGATCAAACAACGTCAACGTCCTGGGTGTCAGGATGCAGCATGATTATCAATTTGAGTCAGTTTGCCACTTGCCCCAGCTTTGATGCTAGTTATTTTCTCTACTATGAAGATGTCGACTTCTGTGTGAGATTAAGTCGAGAGGGGCATGAGATTGCGGTAACCCGCGATGGTTTAGTCACTCACCAAGTCTCCAGCATTATCGGCAGAGATACATCGTTTATGTTTCGGCATTATACTTTTGGCCGTTTAACCTTTCTTCGGAGACACGCAACGTATTTAGGCTTTCTTCTTTATGTCGGCTATTTGGTCTGTAAGATTGCGCTACTTTGGCTTACAGATTTTGCAAGTGCTCAGGGCCGATGGCAAGGTCTGCGATGCTTTTTGAAGAATGAGAGGCCCGGTAAGCCGTGACAACAACGGATATGACGGATAACTAACATGCGCTTCCTCTATACGCTCACCGCGTATCCTCCCTTTATTGGCGGAGCGCAATTACACCAACATTTACTTGCACAGCACCTTCAAACAGATCATGACATTCAGGTTGTCAGCTTTTGGGATACGCATCGGACTGACTGGTTGTTAGGGACCACGCTCAAGGCTCACTCGTGCCCTAAGGAATACACGATCGAGACGGTTCCTGTTCATCGACTGGGATTGAGTTGGAACGAGAAGCTGAAGATGTTGCCGTGGGTGCCTCTTTACTATCCGCTGATGTCTGTTGCTTTGCCTCGTATTGCCCAGGTCATTGCTAATCACCTGACGCCATTTACCGCCAATGCTGAGGTAATTCACAACGTTCGCATTGGCCGTGAAGGCTTAACCTATGCCTCTCTGCAAGTGGCGAGACGCTGCAATGTGCCCTTTATTTTGACCCCGGTGCATCATCCCCGGTGGCGCGGATGGCGCTATCACGAATATGACAAACTCTACCGCTCAGCAGACGCTGTGGTTGCCTTAACCCCATCCGAAAGGCGTACCTTGATTGAAATTGGTGTTCATCCTGATAAAGTTCATGTCACGGGACATGGGCCAATTTTGGCAGAAACCGCTAATCCCGATGCGTTTCGTCATGCTCACAGCATTCAGGGGCCAATGATTTTGTTTTTGGCTCAGCATTATTTTTATAAAGGCTATCGCCAGGTGCTGGGTGCCACCTCAACGGTTTGGCAGCAGCATCCGGAAGCTGAGTTTGTTTTTGTCGGGCCGCCTGTCAAAAACTCTGAAGCTGATTTTGCGGAGTTAACCGATCGCCGAGTTCACCGATTAGGTGCCGTTTCGCTGCAGGCAAAGACAGACGCTTTGGCTGCGTGCGATATGCTCTGTGTGCCGTCGTCTCAAGAAAGTTTTGGCGGTGTTTACACTGAAGCCTGGAGCTTTAGTAAGCCGGTGATTGGCTGCAATATTCCTGCTGTTGCTGATGTGATTACGGCAGGCCAGGATGGTTTACTGGTAGCACAAGACGCTGAGGAAATCGCCGACGCCATCTGCGCCTTGCTACGGCATCCTCAGGAAGCTCAACAGTTAGGCGCTGCTGGTTATCGCAAGGTGCAGCAGCAGTTTACTTGGCCGCAGTTGGCCCATAAAACGCTGCAAATGTATCAACAGGTTTGCCACTGAGGTCGTCCGATGATTGCTTTGTCGGTCATTACTGTTACCCATAATCATGGGGCCTATATTGGTCGATGCTTGGCTGCTTTAGTGCCAGAGGTGGCAGCCATTGGGGGGGAAATCATTGCGGTTGACAATCGCTCAGATGATAACAGTGCTGACATTATTGGCCAGTTCCCGACTGTTAAGCGGATTGTCAACTCCGAGCGGCGGGGGTTTAGCGCCAATAATAACTACGGTATGGCGATCGCCCGGGGCCGCTATCTGTTGCTGCTCAACCCGGATACTGAGGTGATGCCCGGGGCATTGGCCCAGCTGATGGAATTTATGGAAACCCATCCCCAAGTGGGGATGGGTGGCGCTCAGCTGCTGTTTCCTGATGGGTCGGTGCAGCCGTCACCGCGACGGTTTCCGACCGTCGGGTCGGCGATCGCTCGTCGCACTCCGATTCGCCGCTTTCTCAAAGACTCGGCGCTGAATCGACGTCATTTAATGCTGGATGTCAGTCATACAGAGCCCTTTGCCGTCGATTGGCTCTTAGGCGCTTGCATGTTGATTCGTCGGGAAATCCTGGATACTGTGGGTCCTCTGGACGAAGGCTTTTTTCTCTACGTCGAAGATATTGACTGGGCTCAGCGGATGCATCGAGCTGGCTGGGAAGTGTTTTACGTCCCCGCTGCCAAAATTGTTCACCATCATTTAGCGGTCAGTGATAAGCAGCTATTTAGCCATCATATGTGGCTGCATCTCAAAAGTATGGTGCGGTACGCTCGCCGGTACTGGCTGCCGCCGATTCCAGGGCTCTCCGTCCGCCGGATTCGCACGAGCATTTGGGAACTGGCTCAATCATCTCAGCCGTAAGGCACTCTCGGGATGGCGATCGCTCCAGAAGGAAATTTGAGCCGGTGATATGGTTTGGGTGGAATTTCGGAATACTAACGGGAAGTCATGAGAATTGCCCCTTGATTGCCCCACGGTATATGGATCTGCAGCGTGCTATTAAGACGACTTTGAAACGCCGATCACCCCCGCCAGAATCAGTAGATATCCGTGCCCCTCGGCGGCTGCGGCTCAAAGATGCGCTGCAGTGGGAGCTGCAGCGATCGCTGATTCTGATGCTGGCTGATGTCACAGCGCTGGTGCTGTCTTGGCAAATTGCCCGCGCGCTCAACCATTTCTTCTCGCCGATTCCGCCGCAGTTGGTGTGGTGGACATGGCTATCCATTCCCAGTCCACTGTGGCTTTTAGGGGCCTGCACGCTGATTGTCTTTGCCAGTGGGGGGCTCTATGGCAACCGGTATCAGATCCACAACTATTTGCAGGCCGGTAAACTGCTCAGCCTCATTTATCTGGCCTCTCTGGTGGGCCTATATTTTTATGATCCCAAGCTCGATTTGCCGCGATCGCTCTTTTTTTCTGCCTGGTTAAGCAGCGTCGTGTTGATCATTGGGTTTCGCCTGCTCAGCAGCCTTTTGCTGCGGCCTATCGAGCGTCAGCATGACCAGACTGCGGTTTTTCTGATTGCGCCAGCGGGGCGTTTGCAGCGCCTGTCAAAAGTGTTGTCGAAGCGGGCTCAGGTCGATGTTGTCGGCGCGGCGTTGCCCAGCACCGCTAATTCTGCCACGACCTTTCGGGCCATTGTGGCGGCTCAAGTCTCCCTCGTGTTGGTGGAAAATATTCCCTCGGCGGATCTGGCCTCAGAGTTGTATTGGAAGCTGCGCCGCGCTGGGATTGCTATGCAGCTGATTCCCACCAGTCGCGACATGCTGTACCGCCGAGGCACCCCCGAAACCCTGGCTGGCCTGCCGACCTTGCGTTTAGATGCGCCACTGATGGGCAGCTGGGACTACCGGCTCAAGCGCCTGATGGACTATGGCGGCACCAGCCTGGGAGCGCTGTTGCTCATGCCAGTTTTTGTGGCGATCGCCGTTGCCATTCGGCTCGACTCCCCCGGCCCGGTGTTTTTTCGTCAAGAGCGGGTGGGCCTGCACGGGCAACACTTCTGGGTGTGGAAATTTCGCACGATGGGGGTAAATGCCGATCGCCAGCAGCGCCTGTTAGAGCAGCAAAATGAAACTGCCGACGGCATTCTCTTTAAAGTGAAACAAGATCCTCGGGTGACCCGTGTTGGGACTTTTTTACGCCGCACCAGTTTGGATGAGCTGCCGCAGATTCTCAACGTGTTGTGTGGTGAGATGAGCTTGGTCGGGCCGCGCCCGCTCCCGGTCCGCGATGTGACTCGCTTTGCCGCCTGGCACCATACTCGCCATCAGGTATTGCCTGGCATTACCGGCCTCTGGCAAATTTCGGGGCGATCAGACATCGATACTTTTGATGATGTGGCTCGCCTCGACTTGCATTACATCGATAACTGGTCGCTCAATTTGGATTTGGAAATTTTGGTCGAGACGCTGCGTATTGTATTGCTTGGCAAGGGTGCTTACTAGAGAGGCTGTCAGAGTGCCGTATCTGTACGGGGGCCGGAGATCGAGGGCGTGTGGAGGAAGGATGGGTTGCTTGATGCTAAGGAGATTTCTGACAATAAAAATACCCATCCTGCGGTACGTCGCGCTGCGCTGACAGCACCCTACCAGCGGTAAATTCTTTTCTGAAGATCCTCTAACCAGGATAAGCAAGGAGCCTCCTGCCTACATAAACGGGTGCGCTAGGAACAGGCAACGTAAGTCTTGAATGGCCTTTGACGCCCGAGGAGTGACGTCTGTTCTCACCAAGGTGATTTGTATCGTTGCGGCCAACGGATTTCCAGCCCACAGTTCCAGTCCAAAAGCTGGCTGGTTAGGAGACTGCTACAAACTCAGCAGTAATCGCTATAACTGGTGACAAAGACCAGCCGCAATTCACTGACTGCTGAATGCAGCTACGGTAGACCACCGGCTATTTCCAGGGGCGCTGATATGTCCGATTCTGTTTCTCAAAAACCGGCTGTCCGGGCGAGTGATGCTGACGGCAACTTGCTGGCGCTGGTGATCGCAGGGCTATACGGTCTTTTGACCCTGAATAGTACTAATCAAGTGGCCCTATGGCCGTGGGTGGCCCTGTGGCAGGGTGCGATGATTTTGCCAATGCTGTGGTTGCTGTGGCAACTCTGGCACAAGCCGCTGGCCCGGTTTCGCTTGGGGTGGGGGTTTGACTGGCTGATGGCTTTAGCGGTCGTGGGGTTGGCGGTGTCGACCCTGGCAGCTGATTTTTCGCAGCAGGCCCTATGGTATGCGATCGCCGGTTTGGCGGGCTGGGCGACCCTGTATGGTCTGATGGGCTGGTTGACCCCGGCTCGAATGGGCTGGCTACTCAAGGGCCAGGCTTATTTGTCGCTGCTGTTGATCGTCGTGAGTGTAGGCTGGTGGCTGTTCAACATCTATCGTCCCGAACTGCAGCGGCTGGCCGCCTTAGAAGCCTATGGCTTGCAGCAGACCTTTAACCTCAATACTCTGGGCCTGCGGAACTGGTTTCCGCTGGGACATCAAAACTACGTCGCTGGCTACTTGCTGCTAGTGCTGCCGCTGTTAGCGGGGCTGGCGTTCACCGACCAAACTTGGCAACGCTGGCTGTGGCGGGGGGGGCTGGCTGTGGGCCTGGTGGATTTGTACACCACCAATTCGCGCGGGGCGACGCTAGCACTATTGGCATTGATTGTGCCCGCGATCGCTGGGCTGCTGCTGGCGCGGCGATCAGCGCGGCGTTGGGTCGTCCCCATTAGCTTGGGAGGCATCGCCCTCGTCGGTCTTTTTGTCTTTACTAACCCGCGAGTGCGCCTATCGTTAGTCGCCCTCAGTCGCGGCGATGTGAACAGTGGTCAGCTAGCCTACCGTCTGGTCAACAACGTGATTGGCTGGTCGATGGGGCTGCAGCGACCCTGGGCGGGCTTGGGGCCGGGGAGCGTGCTGCCGTTTTATCAGCACTATCGACCGGTTTGGGCCGGTCGCGAAGCCGAGTTGCACTATCAATTGCACAGCACGCCGGCTCAATTGTGGGGCGAACTGGGCCTGGGGGGCATCCTACTGCCGGTTGTGGGGGCCGCTTTGCTGGGCTGGGCGCTGTGGCAAACGCGCTCCCAATCCCGAGATGAATCGAGATTACCCCAAAGTTTGCAGTGGAGCTTGATCGCCGGTCTCTGGGCCTACGGTGTTTTAAGCCTGACGGATTATCAGCTTGATGTGGTGGCGATCGCGGGTGTGCTAA
>ERZ1740065.234-NODE-234-length-27392-cov-6.602078_pt1 | contig 27392 bp, 24 predicted proteins | sample MGYA00581738_ERZ1740065 | MGnify/ENA primary metagenome ERZ1740065 (study PRJEB43018, sample SAMN04849749) | marine metagenome | isolation source: floating plastic debris | place: Pacific Ocean | collected 2008-09-01 | study: EMG produced TPA metagenomics assembly...
CCGTTGATCGGCGCTGCACCTTCTTCTCCGATCAGCCCTTGAGCGCGCGCGCGGGCTTCCCGCTCTTGTTTGTGTCGGGTACGAATGGTGAGTCACTGGTAGCCGAAGACGACTTCGACGCCTGGCTGCCGCGCTTCAACGTCCTGTTCCGCGCAACCGACGATGTGAACCTCTATGCGACCGTCTCAAAGGGCCGCCGCTCTCCGGTTATCGATCTGGACCAGGATGGCGCCACGCTGATCGACGCGGAAGAGGTCTGGAACTATGAAGGCGGCGTCAAAGCCAACATCGGCCAATTTGCCGGCTCTGTGGGCGTCTTCTTCCAGGATTACACCAACTTCCAGACGAGCTTCATCGATGGATCTGGCCAGATCGTCCCGGTCAATGCGGGCGAAGCCAGCAACTTTGGGATCGAGGCCGAAGCGGTCTGGACACCGACGCGCTCCATTCGCGTGTTCGCCAATTACGCGTATATCGATGCGGAAATCGACGCTCCGTCCGACCAGCCGGGCGCCGACGCCTTTGTCGGCTCGCGCTTCCGTCTGCAACCGGAACACTCCGCCAGTGGCGGGATCGACGCGGCCTTCCCAATTGGCAACACGTCGCACCAGTTTTTCCTCACGCCGAGCGTCACCTATCAAAGCCGGGTGTTCTTCGAACAGCCAAACGATCCGGACAACCCGACGCTGAGCGAAGACGGCTACACGCTGGTCAATCTGCGCGCCGGGGTCCGGTTCAAGGACGGCCAATTCGGCTTGACGTTCTTCGCGCGCAATCTGCTCGACGAGGAATATCTGATCGATGCGGGCAACACCGGCGCGGTCTTTGGGACGCCGACCTTCATCGCCGGTGAGCCGCGCCTGTACGGGATCGAGCTATCCGCACGCTACTAGGAGCGGTGGGATCGCAAGCAAAGAAGAGGGGCCGCGCGAAACGTGGCCCCTCTTTTTGCGCGCGGCGCTGACGATCAAGGCGAAGGGTGAGTGGACTCCCCTCCCCCCTTACGATCTTGCAAGCGTTAGTCGAAGTCTTCGGCTGTAAGCGTGGTTTGGTTCTCGACGGCGGAAGCGCTCTTCGCTTGCACCTCTTCGGTCGCTGGGACCAGGCCAATCTCGGTCAGCGCGCTGCCTGCGCTCCAGCTCTTGGCCCATTGCGCAAGATATTCCTCGATGCCGGGCGTGGCGCCGATCCGCGCTTTCTTCACATACATGTAAAGCGGGCGCGATCCGGGATAGGAGCCATCGGCAATCGTCTCCGCGCTAGGAGCCACACCGTCCAGGGTCAGTCCCTTGATCGCCTCGTTGTTCTTTTCGAGATAAGAATAGCCAAAAATACCGACCGCGCGCGGATTGTTCGCGATCTTGCCAACGATCAGATCGTCTTTCTCGCCTTGATCGATATAGGCGCTGTCCGAGCGCAGGGCGTGGCAATTGGCCTCAAACGCCTCGGGATCGCTCTCTTCCAGCGCGGCCATCGCGCGGTTGGCGGTGCAGGCTGGCATCATCACCACATCAAGCAAGGCGTCGCGCGTCCCCGAGCTTGCGGACGGGCCGTAGACAATGATCGGTTCGCTGGGCAGGCTGCCCGCCACATCCGCCCAGTTCGCCGCCGTTTGCTCTTCGCCAAACGGATTGGCGGCCAGCGCGCGATAGACCGCGCCCGACGTCAGCGCGAGATCGAGACCCTTGTTCTGAGACGAGGCGAACACAATCCCATCGCGGCCCAGCTTGACCTCGATAATATCGGTGACGCCCGCGCCCTGGCACAGTTCGAACTCGGCGAGCGTCATGCGACGCGACGCGTTGACGATGTCGGCGGTCTCAGGTCCTGCGCCTTTGCAGAACTCCGCGATCCCTTCGCTTGAACCGGTCGATTCAAGGACCGGAGCGGTCAAACCCTCATGGGCCGCGAGCGTGGCTTCGACAATTTTTTCCGCAAACGGGTAAACGGTCGACGATCCGATGATCGTGACCGTATCAACAGCTTCCTCAGGTTCGTCACCGCACGCGACAAGGGCCAAACAGGCCGCGCCCGCCAACAGCGATTTCCCGAATTGGGCGACGGTTAGGTCTTGGCAAGTCATCAGGTGCTCCCTTCTTCCGGATCAACGTCATTACGCGGATCTACGATCAGCCCGCGTCTGCGCTCTTTTCGGTCTCTGGCGCCGGTGTGGCCAGCGCCTCTCCAGTCAGATCTTCACGGGTCATCGTGATAAGTTCGTTCACCTTTGCCGTGTTTGCGGCCATTTCTTCGGCGGGCGAGGCAACAAGGCCAATCTTGGCCAGCGGGCCTTGCGCGTCCCAATTCTTGACCCACTCCTGAAGATACAGATCAAGTCCCGGGATTGCGCGCATATGCGCCTTTTTGACATAGACATAGAGCGGGCGCGCGCCTGGATAAGCAAAGCTGGCGATGTTCTCATAGGTCGGGTCGACTCCGTCCATCGGCAGGCCCTGCACCTTATCAGAGTTCTTATCGAGATAGGAGAACCCAAAGACGCCAATCGTGCGCGGGTTGGCTTCGATCTTCTGGACGATCAGGTTGTCCTGCTCGCCTTGATCGGAATAGGCACCATCCGAGCGCACTTCGGTGCACACTTGCAGGTGCTTGTCTGGATCGTCCTGCTTGAGCTGCTTCATCGCCGGATTGGTGTCGCAGCCGACTTCGAGGACAAGCTCCTTCAGCGCGTCGCGCGTGCCCGACGTGCTGGGCGGGCCGTAAACAAGGATCGGTTCATTGGGCAGAGAGGGGTCCACATCGCGCCACGTCTCGTTGGTCTGCTCGCCGCCATAAGGGCGCGCGGCCAGAGCTTCGTACACCGTGCGGGGCGACAGGCTGAGCCGGATACCGTCTTTCGCCGACGCAAACGCAATCCCATCAAGGCCGACCTGAAGCTCGATAACGTCGGTTACGCCATTGGCCTGACACTTGTCGAATTCGCTCAACTTCATCCGACGCGACGCGTTGGCCATGTCGGGCGTGTCGGCGCCCACTCCCTGGCAAAACAGCTGCATCCCTCCGCCGGTGCCGGTCTGCTCGATCAGCGGCGAATTGAAACCCGGATTCGACCGCGAAAAGCTTTCAGCGATTTGCTTGGCAAAGGGATAAACGGTCGACGAGCCGACCGCGCGAATAGAATCGCGCGACACATCGCCCCCGCACGCGGCGAGCGAAACGGCTGTCGCTGCGATCACGCTCGATAGGGTTACCCGTTTGGCCAGAGGGCTGCGTTTCATTATGTCTTGGTACTCCATTTCGTAAGCGGCGCTAAGACTCCTCTGTGACATGCGAATGACGCGACCGACGCAACGCCTCGACCCAGCCATCGGCGCGATCCGCCCGCCATCGCGCTTGCCGCGCCCAAAGTACCAACCCGCTGGCCATGGAGGCAAGCGCGCAGTCGATTGCAAATTGCATTGTTTCTCAGTTCGCTAGCTTCTCTTCAAAGCCCAGACGCTTCAGCCAGGACTTAAGTCAATTCTAACCGGCGCCCTGTACAGTTGAGAGGATGGGTAGGCTGAGTCTTCATTTTACGCTGGCTGTGTTGGCGACGGCGCTTGCGGTGTTGCTGGCCGCGCCCGCGCTCGCCCATGGCAGCGGGCACAGCGAACCCAGCTTTGCGCCACGATGCCACGCCGCCTCGGACACCGCGACGACGTTTGAGACCATGGCGGTGCGCCCCAGCGCAGGAGGGCCATGGATCTGCTCGGACTCCGACTGGGTTGCGCACGAACCGGTCAGCTGGCTGCGGTTTGAACGCGAGGCCTGGGATGGCGAAGAGCGTCCGCGCTATTTCTTCAGCCGGATCGCGCGGCACAAAAGCATAACGTTTGCCGCGCTCGACGCCGATGGGACCTTGCGCACGCTTTCCTGGAACGAAGCGGACGGAAAGCCCTTTGTCGCGGGCCCGGTCTTTCAATTGGTCTTGCCAGAGATCAAAGCCGAAACGCGCGCTCTTATCGTCCGGATCGAGCAACCCCATTCCATCCCTCTGCTAACAGAAGCGCGGCTGACCTTTTACCCGGAAGACGCGGATTGGTCGCAGCTTGAGATGCTAATCCTAGCCTTCGTTCTGGGCATGCTGGTCTTGCCTTTGTTCTTTGACATCAGCTTCTTCATCGTCTTGCGCGAACGCTTTGTGTTGCTGCACGGCGCGATGGTGTTGGCGATGATGGCCTATGTCTTCACCGCCGGTGGCCTGATCTCGGTGATCTCTGGCATTCCGTTATCGGCTATCGCGATTGCGGCGCCTTTGATGTGGTCAATCGGAGTGGGGATATCCGCTTTGTTTCTGGCCAGCTTCCTCGAAGAGGGCGCGCAATCAAAGATCATGCGGCGCTCTACAATAGCGGCAGGGATCTGGTCGTTCGTCGGCCCAGGGTTTTTCGCCCTTCAGCTGGCGGCCACCCAACCCTTCGACGACCGGCTGTATTTTATCTGCTTCCTACCGGTGATCGTGATCATCACCGCAGCGGTTGCCGAAGCGGTCGGTCGCGGAAGCCGCAGCGCACGCTTCGTGGCGGTTGCCTGGACACCGATCATTCTGGCGTCGATCGAGCGGCTCTTGCGCGGGCTGGGCGCGTATTCCGGGCCGTCCACCCTGGACCAGGGCATGTTTATTGCCACAGGGCTTGAAGTGATTGTGATCAGCCTTGCGATCGCGGATCGGTTCCTCGCCATCCGGCGCGAGCGCGACGAGGCGATCACCGAGGCGCGGATGCTGGAGCAATTGTCGAGCCGTGACGCGCTGACCGGACTGCTCAATCGGCGTGGCCTGGAGGCGCGCTTCGACCAGCTCTTCCGGAGCGGATTTGACACCTTTGCCCTTATTGATCTTGATCGCTTCAAGGAGGTGAACGACCAACACGGCCACCAGATTGGCGACGCCGCCCTGGTCGCCAGCGCGCAGGCTCTGAGAGGCAATCACGATCCTGACTTGGTTGCAGCGCGGCTTGGTGGTGAGGAGTTCGTGGTCCTGGTGCGTGGCCCACGCAGCTTGCAGCGCGTCGAAGCGCTGCGCCGCGCGATCTCAACGCGCATTGCCGCCGATGTCGAAGGGCTCTGCGCGCCCGTCACAGCGAGTTCGGGCGCGATCGAGGTGCCCCGATCAACCAACGCGATGATGGGCTTTGATGAGTTTTACGCCCGCGCCGACGCGTTGATGTACGACGCCAAGGCTTCAGGCCGAAACCGCATGGTCTCTGAAAAGCTCACCATGTTCCCAAACCCGGCGGCGAACACCAAAGGATGCGATTGCGGGCCCCAGGCGCCCCCTGTACGCCCTGGTCGTCCAGCGAAAGATCACGCCGCCTAGACCGATGGGCTTTCGCGAAAGGGGGCGATAATCTCGGCCCGCACGCGCGCCAGGCGCTGGCTTTCGCGGTCAAGCATGGCCCATGTTGTGCGAGCTGATACGAGCGGCTTGCCGCCCGCATCGACGAATTCAACCACGCGCACCGAAGTGGCGCCTTTGGGCGCATCGGGGATGAACGTTTCGCCATAGGCGACCTCGCCCGCGGCGATGTTGCCGCGATAGTCAATCTCATGGCGCACCACGACCCAAAAGAACCGCGCGTGATCTTCGCGCCGGGCCGCTGTGTCCCAATGCGCGGTCGCGAGATCCTGAATCCATTGCACCCACACCGCGTTGTTGACGTGGCCAAGTTCGTCAATGTGCTCGCGCGAAGCGGTGAAGGCGCGAGTGAAGCGCAGGGTCACGGACAGGCTCCTATCCCAACGAGGCAGGGTCCGAATATCAGCAGAAACGGAAGAGCAGCTCCCATCAACGCGAACAGGCCGATGACCAAGGCCACTTCGCGCAAATAGTAACGCCGCTTCACCCGCCGTTCTGCTCCTCGCTGCTCATTCCCATCTGCCACAGGATAAAGCTGAACTCTTCCGCCGTTTCGTATAGCGAATTCCAGCGGCCCGATTTGCCGCCGTGGCCTGCGCCCATATTGGTTTTCATCACAAGCACGTTGTCGTCCGTCTTGGTGTCGCGCAGTTTGGCGACCCATTTGGCGGGCTCCCAATAGGTGACGCGCGGATCGTTCAGCCCGGCGGTCACCATAAGCGGCGGGTAATCCTGCGCGCTCACCTGATCGTACGGGCTGTAGCTGAGGATGAAGGAGAACGCCTCTTTGCTGGTGATGGGGGTGCCCCATTCCTGCCATTCGCCGGGCGGCAGCGGAAGGTCCTCGTTGAGCATCGTGTTGAGCACATCGACAAAGGGCACATGCGCGACAACCGCGCCGTATTGGCTGGGGTCCTGATTGACTATCGCGCCCATCAGCTCGCCCCCTGCAGAGCCACCGCTGGCGGTGACCATGCCTTCGGCGGTCAGGCCCATATCAATCAGCCCACGCCCCACATCGACAAAATCGTTGAAGGTGTTGGTCCGCTCCATCAGCTTGCCCTGGAGGTACCATTTGCGGCCCAGATCATCGCCGCCGCGAATATGCGCGATGGCGTAAGCAAAACCGCGATCGACAAGGCTCAGGCGTGTGGTCGAAAAACCCGGTGGGATGGCATAGCCATAGGCGCCATAGGCGTAGAGATGCAGCGGGCCCGGCCCCTCAATCCCCTGCTCCGCGAGGATTTTTGCGCGATCCTTGTGCATCACGACGCTGGCGGGCACCATCGTCCCGTCGCGCGCTTGGATCTCGACCCGCCGGGTGATGTAGTCGGCCTGATTGTAGCCGCTGGGGATTTCCTGCGTCTTGAGCGTTTCGAGCGAATTGTTGGCTACGTCGTAATCAAACACCGTATCGGGCGTGATCATGCTCTCATAAGAAAGACGCAGCTTGGTCTGATCGTATTCGGGGTTGTTCGACAGGCCCGCGTCGTAGCTTTCCTCGGGAAAGGTGATCGACTGGATCGTCTGCGGCGCGGCGTATTGGCGGATCTGCACCTGGTCGAGACCGTTCAAGCGCCCCTCGGTAACGAAGAAATCTTTGAACAGGTCAAACCCGGTGAGGTAGAACTCATCCGATCCCGCGATCACCGTTTCCCACTCGCTTGGGGCGCTGAGCGCGGCCTTCGCCAGGCGGAAATTGACGTGATCGTCATTGGTCCAGACGAACAGCTCGCCCTCGCGGATATCAACGCTGTATTCGACGCCCTTTTTGCGCGGGCGGATGAGCGTTTGCTCGCCGGTGGGATCAGCGGCGGAAACAAAACGCACCTCGCTCGTCTCGTTGTCGCCGCTTGCAATGATCAGGTAATCATCTTGCGCGGTGAGGCCAGCACCGACGCTAAAGCTCTGGTCTTCTTCAAGGTAGAGCGTCACGTCCGTGTCGTTCGGCTGGCCGATTGTGTGCAGCTTGATTTCCAGCGAGCGCCACTCCTCGGTCGAGGGCGTGTAAACCAGCGCGGTGTCGTTCGCGACCCAGGTCAGACCGCCGCGCAGGTTCGGAATCTCGTCACTGAGCATCTCGCCCGTCTCGAGGTCCTTGATCACCGCGGTGTAACGCTCGGACCCGTTGGTATCGGTCGCGTAGGCAAGATAGCGCCCGTTCTGGCTGACCGTGAACGCGCCGAGGCGGAAATATTCCAGGCCCTCGGCCAGCGTGTTCTGGTTGAGGATCACTTCACCCTCAGCGTCGGCGGGCGCGTCCACCGGCTTGCGGTAAATCTTGCGATATTGCTCGCCTTCGGAGATCGCGGACCAGTAGAGATAGGCCCCGCGGCGTTGGGGTACGCTGGAATCGTCTTCCTTGATGCGCGCCTTCATCTCTTCGAACAATGCCTCGGTCTGGGCTTCCAGCGGGTCCATATTGGCTTCGAAATAGGCGTTTTCGGCCTTCACATAGTCGAGCACGTCCTCATCATCGACCGTCGGATAGGACTTGTCATAGAGCCAATCATACGGGTCTTCGATCGTCACGCCGTGATGGGTGTAGGTGTGCGGCACTTTCTTGGCGATGGGGGGAGTGGCTTCAGATGCGCTCACGCTTGTCTTATCCTTATGGTTGTCGGCCTGCACCGCCGCAATGGGGGCAAGAGCAAGGCTGGCCGCACAGGTAAGCGCGGCAACGCGAAATTTCGAGAGCTGGGCCATGGGTGTTCTTGTCCTTTGGCAAAAGACGCGCGGGTTAAAAGCGCCAAGATGTGCAATTATGTGATAGGCTTCTAGCCACCAGTGCCGCGCCGAAGCAATGGCGCGGATCGCCCAACGCCTCCTGAGGATCGACCAAATGCTGATGCAGACCCACGAAGCCCGCCTCGCCGCCCTCCGCGAGGAGTTGAAACGCCGGAGGCTGGATGGCTTTGTGGTCCCGATTTCGGATGAGCATATGAGCGAATATGTCGGCGATTACGCGCAGCGCCTCCATTGGCTCACCGGCTTCGGAGGATCGGCCGGCTTTGCGGCGGTGACGCTGAACGAGGCGGCGATCTTCGTCGATGGCCGCTACACTGTGCAAGTGGGCGAACAGGTGGATGAAAGCCTCTTCGCCTATCGCTCGATCCCCAAGGACACTCTGGCGTCTTGGCTGAAAGAGGTGTGTGAGGAAAACGCGACCATCGCCTACGATCCATGGCTGCACACGTCGGGATGGGTAAAGGCGCTCGAAGCGGACGTGACGGGCGCAGGCATCACGATCGCGCCGGTGCAGCCGAACCCCATCGACGCGGTTTGGAGCGACCAGCCCAGCCCTTCCGACGCGGTCGCTGTGGTGCACACCGAAGAGCTGGCCGGGCAGTCATCAGCGCACAAGCGCGGCCAGATCGCGGATTGGCTCGGGCAGGAGCAGCTTGACGCGGTCGTTGTTCCGGCGCTCGATTCGGTCGCCTGGCTGCTCAACCTTCGCGGGGCCGATGTGGCGCACACGCCGGTCGCGTTATCCTATGTGATCGCGCACGCTGATGGCCACGCCGAGCTGTTCATCGCGCCGGAAAAAGTAACCGCCGAGCTTACCCAGCATTTGGGCAACGCGGTGACGATCCGCGATCGCGGTGGGTTCGAATCCGCGCTGACCGAATTTGCGGGCAAGACCGTGAGCGTCGATCCCACATTCGGCGTCGCCGGCATAGCGCAGGCGCTGACGGCCGGCGGGGCGAGCGTCGTGCACAAGCAAGACCCCACCATTCTGGCCAAGGCGATGAAGAACGCAGCCGAAGTGGCGGGGCACCGCTCCGCGCAAGCGCTCGACGGGGTGGCCGTCTCGCGCTTTTTGCGCTGGCTCGAAGAGACCGCGCCTTCAGGCGAGGTGGACGAATTGGGTGCGGCGGCGAAACTGCTCGAATTTCGGCAAGCCTGCGGCGATCTGCGCGACACCTCGTTCGACTCGATCTCGGCGGCAGCGGGCCACGCCGCTCTGCCGCACTACCGGGTCGATGAAGACAGCAACATCCCAATCCCTCCCGGCTCGATTTATCTGGTCGATTCGGGCGGCCAGTACCCGGCGGGTACGACCGACATCACCCGCACGGTGTGGATCGATACGCCCGACGGCGCTGCGCCCACGGCGGAGATGAAGGACCGCTTCACCCGCGTGCTCAAGGGCCACATCCAGATCGACCAGGCGGTCTTCCCGCAAGGGACGGTGGGTGGGCAGATCGATGTCCTGGCGCGGCAATATCTGTGGGAGGCGGGTGTCGATTACGCGCATGGCACCGGCCATGGCGTGGGCAGCTTCCTCGCGGTGCACGAAGGCCCCCAGCGCATCGCCAAGCCCAATGGCGGTCAGCCGGGGACCAACGCCGAACTGCACGCCGGGATGATCCTTTCGAACGAGCCGGGCTATTACAAGCCCGACGCGTTCGGCATCCGGATCGAAAACCTTGTGCTCACGGTTGAGCGTGCGCTGGATGGCGCGGAAGGCCGCTACCTCGGGTTTGAGTGTTTGACCTTTGTGCCGATCGACCGACGTCTCATCGATAAGAGCCTGCTGACCCAGGCGGAGAGGGCATGGCTGGACGGGTATCACGCGCGGGTGCGCGCGATCTTGGCGCCGCAGCTGGACGGCGAAGACCTTGCCTGGGTTGAGCGGGAGACTTTGCCTTTGTCTTGAGTTCGCCATCGCTCACCGATCACGCTCCTCGCCTCCCCACCCGTCCACCACAGCCTAGTGGCACCTTTGGGGGACGGGTGGGGAGGCGGGGTGGGTGATCGCTCCCGAAGATACTCGCGGAAAACCCTCTTCCACCATTTTGGATGTTCCTGTAATGTTCCTTCGCACTGAGTCGCATAAGGAGGAGCATTCACATGATCGGCTACGTCACTCTGGGAACCAACGACTTGCCGCGCGCGGCGGCGTTTTATGACGCGATTGCCAAGCATTTCGGTGTGGGGCGAATGATGGAATTCGACACGTTTATCGCCTGGGGGCAGATGGGTGGCGCTCCGGGCGTCGCGGCGACCAAGCCCTTTGATGAACAGCCCGCCAGTGTTGGCAACGGCACTATGGTCGCGCTGCAGGTGGAAACGCCGGAGCACGTCCAGGCGGTCTACAACACCGCCATCGCGCATGGCGGCAGCGACGAAGGCGCGCCGGGACCGCGCGGCGATGATGGCTTTTACGCCGGTTATTTCCGCGATCCCGACGGCAACAAGCTCAACGTCTTTTGCATGACCGCTCCCACAGCGTAGAGGCGACCGGGGCGGCCATCGGCCTGACCCCGGCGCCAGTCTTGCGCGGCGATGAACCGCTTTGTCAGCCCGATACACCTCGCGACAAATTTGCCGCGGCGCGGGATAATCGTGCGACACAGTGGGTGTAGAAGGGTTTTCGTGAGTTGCGGTGGACGCGTCAGGAGGCGCTCCCCCGAATACGCTCCGGCCTTGTAAGCAAAGGGTGGCAACCGGGTTCCTTACCCCCTGATCTCGTTTCCCCTGGCGAGATAACCCGGTTCGCCACGCTTTCTCAAAGGCTTGACGCGTCTGCCGCAACTTACGTGGAACAACACCGCCAAAACGGCGGGCCCTTTTGGAGATACACTATGCGCAAACTCACTCTTTTAGCCGCCGCGGGAACGCTGGCGCTGGGTGGCGCGGGAATCGCTGTGGCGAAGCATAACGCCGACCATTCCGGCGCCCATCGCGGCCCAGCATTTGAACGCGCCGATCTGGACGCCGATGGCGTCGTCACACTTGATGAAGCCAAAACCCAGGCGGCGGAGCGCTTTGCCAAGATGGACGCCAACCAAGACGGCGCGATCAGCAAGGCGGACCGTGAGGCCCACGCCGAGCAACGCTTTGCCGAAGCCGACGCCAACCAAGACGGCGAAATCAGCGCCGAAGAAATGACCGCAGCCCGCGAAAAACGCGAAGCCGAACGCGCCGCACGCCGCGCCGAGCGGCAAGCCGCGATGTTCGAACGGCTCGACACGGACAAAAGCGGCGGTCTGTCCCAAGAAGAGCTCGAAGCGGGCAAGGCGCAGCGCGCAGAGATGCGCGGACCCGGCCCGCGCATGGGTCGCCGCGGCGACCCCGGAATGCGCATGCTGCGGCGCGCGGACACCAACAAGGACGAAGCGATCAGCCGAGACGAGTTCGACGCCATGGTCGAAGCGCATTTTGCGCGGATCGACACCGATGGCTCGGGCACAATAAGCCAGGCTGAAAGCGAGGCGGCCAAGGCTGATCGCAAAGGTCGCCGTGGCTCGCGCTCGGGCCGGCGCGGACCCGGCGCGGCGGAACCGAGCGCTGACACGTAAAGACCCTCTCCTGGTGCGCCAGATGACACGCCCCTGATCGTCTGGCGCACCAACCTCTGGCCGGCCCGGCTCGCTCATCCTGTGGGATCAGCGCGCCGGGTCGGCTTGCTCTTTTTATCAAGCTGCCCCATCGCCTTTTTGGAGACAACAATGAGCGAGCAAGACATGAGCATGCACGCTGGTCACAACACCGGCTCTGTGAAAATCCTGCTGGTCGACGATGAACCGAGCCTGCGTGAGCCGCTTGCGGAATATCTGACCGGCCAGGGGTTCGAGGTGGCTGAGGCCGAAAGCGCCGCCCGCGCGCGCAGCGTGCTGGCCGATGCGGACGCCAACCCTTCCGGCACCCCGCGTCCCGATATCGTCTTGCTCGACATCATGATGCCGGGCGAAGACGGGCTGTCGCTGTGCCGCCATCTGGTGGAAACGCGTGAGCTTCCCGTGATTTTTCTGACCGCCAAGACCGAGGCCACAGATCGGATCGTCGGGTTGGAGCTCGGCGCGGACGATTACATCGTCAAACCGTTCGAACCGCGCGAACTGGTCGCTCGCATCCGGACTGTGCTGCGCCGTGTTGCCCGCGGTCCCGCAGCGCAGGAAGACGATCAGGACTGGCTCTATGTCTTTGAGGAGTGGACGCTTGATCCTCTAAAGCGCAAGCTGGTGGACCCGGACGGCGTCACTGTCCCGATTTCCACTGCAGAATTTCGTCTGCTCCGCGCCTTTCTCGACAACCCTCGCAAAGTGATGGACCGCGATCTCCTGCTCGACATGGTGCAAGGCCGCACCGCGCATCTGTTTGATCGCGCGGTTGACAATCAGGTAAGCCGCCTGCGCCGCAAGATCGAAAGCGACACTCGCAACCCTCACTACATCCAGACCGTGCGCGGCGGCGGCTATCGGTTTGCCGCGCAAGTGCACCGCACCGCGCCCGGAGCCTCTGCCGAAGCATGACCCGGCTGCTCCCGCGGAGCCTGCTTGGCCAAGCGATGACCAGCGTGATGCTGGCGCTGCTTATCGCGCAACTGGTCGGCGCGCTGCTGATTTATCGCGCCAGCGGGGACCGGCTCGAACTCTCGGCTCTGACCGCCCTGACGGCGCAGCTTTCTATTGGCGGCGAGCGACCCCAACGCTTTCAGCCCGCGCCGGGTCCGCCCCGCCCGCGCCCCGGGCTTCGGCCTCCGCCTGATATCGCCAGCGCTCCCGTCCGCCCCGCTGCGCGTTTGCCGCGTCCCTTGCTCTACCGCGTCGGCGCAACACCCGAAGTGGCGCTCACCCGCGAGAACACCGACTCTTCGATGGCCAAACGCTTGCGCGAGCTTTTGGAGCAGGAAGGCATCACCCCGCACAAGCTGGGTATAGAGACGCGCATCGCCGGTTCCGATCTGGAGTTGGTGGAACTCGCGCGCCAGCGCCCACGCGCCGCCGCCGACCGGCAATGGCGCGAAAGGCGTCTCTACGTTGCAACCATTCAGCGCACGCCGCAGAGCGAATGGGAAACCGTCCGCACCTTTGAACGCAAGCCGCCAAGCGGCGCGGGACTGTTGCTGGTGGCGCAGACCCTGTTCATTTACGCGGTGCTGTGCGCGATGCTGTATTTCGTCCTGCGCCGGATTACACAACCGCTGGCGCAGCTGACCGAGCGGTTTGACGATTTCTCAAAAGCGCCCGATCGCACCGTCAAGCTGGAGGAATCCGGCCCGTCCGATACGCGTCGCCTGATCGCCGCGTACAACGCCATGGAAGCGCGCATTTCCGCCCTTCTCGATGAAAAAGACGTGATGCTCGGGGCGATCGGGCACGATCTCAAAACCCCTTTGGCCGCGCTGCGCGTGCGGATCGAGAGCGTCCCGGATGAAGCCCAGCGCAGCCGCATGGCCGCAAGCATCGAGGATATCACCCGCACGCTCGATGATATTCTCTCGCTGGCGCGCGTTGGCCGCGCGCGCGAGGAAGCCCACACCGCCGAAGCGGTCGATATCGGCGCGCTGGCCGACAGCGTGGTCGAGGAATTCGAGGATCTGGGCCAACCCGTCACGCTTGAGCTGGCGGGCGGGCGAAGCGCGCGCTTGGTGGCGAGAATTCAGGAGACCTGGCTCAAACGCGCCTTGCGCAACCTTGTTGTCAACGCGGTGCGCTATGGCGGCACGGCGCAGGTTTCGGTGGCGGCGCAGGAAAATCCCAAAGGACGCGCGTTGATCCTGCGGGTCGAAGACGACGGCCCGGGCATTCCCGAACAAGATATCGAGTCCATGCTTGAACCGTTCAAGCGCGGAGAGACGTCGCGCAGCCGAGCAACGGGAGGGGCCGGGCTTGGGCTGACGCTGGCGCGCGCCATCGCCGAAGCGCATGGGGGCGAACTTGTGCTCGAAAATCGCTATCAGGATGGCGCGATCGGCGGGCTCAGAGCGGAGCTGCGTATCCCCGGCTGAGCCCTCACCGCATCAAACCACCGATCAGATTGCGCACAAAGCGCCCAGCGATCGGGCCCGCCAGATCGGTCGCGATTGAACCGGCGGCTGAGGTTATCCCGCTGGCCATCGGATTGGCGCGGCTCTTCTTGCCGAGAACCGCAGCGGCCGCGGCCCCGGCCACGCTGCCAGCGGCCACCTTGGTGCCGCGGCTTATGGCCTTTTCCCACATCGACTTGGTCTTGCGCGGGCGCTTGCGCACCTCTTCCTCGCCCCGCTCAGCGACTTCCTCAGCGGTGGCCGCGGCGTCGGCGGCCTTGGCGGCGAGCACCTCTTCGGCGCTCTCCCGGTCGACCGCTTCGTCGTATTTGCCTTCGAACGGGCTGATCGACTGGACAATCGCGCGCTCTTTCTTGGTCACCGGGCCAAGGCGCGAGCGCGGCGGCTTGATCAAAGTGCGCTGGACCACGGTGGGTGCCCCCTCTTCGTCGAGGGTTGAGACCAGCGCCTCGCCCACCCGCAATTCAGTGATGACCTCTTCGGTGTCGAGGTCCTCGTTGATACGGAAGGTTTCCGCCGCCGCCTTGATCGCGCGCTGATCGCGTTTGGTGAAGGCGCGCAGCGCGTGCTGGACACGGTTGCCCAGCTGGCCAGCGACTTCCTCAGGGATGTCGATCGGGTTTTGCGTCACGAAGAAAACGCCCACGCCCTTGGAGCGGATCAGGCGCACAACCTGCTCGATTTTCTCCTGCAAGGCCTTGGGCGCGTCGTCGAAGAGCAGGTGGGCTTCGTCAAAGAAGAAGACGAGCGTGGGTTTTTCGGGATCACCCACTTCGGGCAGGCTCTCAAACAGTTCAGCGAGCAGCCAAAGCAGGAAGGTCGCGTAAAGCTTGGGGCTGCGCATAAGCTTATCCGCGGCGAGCACGTTGATATAGCCGCGACCCTGTTCATCGGTCGCCAGGAAATCGTCGATTTCCAGCGCGGGCTCGCCAAAGAAGTGGTTTGCCCCTTGCGCTTCGAAGCTCAGCAATTGCCGCTGGATCGCGCCCACCGATTGCTTGGAGACGTTGCCGTAAACGCCTGAGAGCTCTTTCGAATTTTCGTAGGCGAATTGCAGCATCGCGGTGAGATCGCCAAAGTCGAGCAGCAACAGGCCGTTGTCATCCGCGTGGCGGAAGATGATCTGGAGCACGCCTTCCTGCGTGTCATTGAGGTCCAGCAAGCGCGCCAGCAGCAGCGGCCCCATTTCAGAGACCGTGGTGCGGATCGGGTGGCCCTGTTCGCCATACAGATCCCAGAAGATCGCCGGGTTGTCCGAATAGGCGTAGTCCTCCATGCCCAGTTCTTCGGCGCGGCTCTCCAGCTTGTCGGCGTGTTTGAAGGTGGGTGATCCGGACATCGCGATGCCCGATAGGTCACCCTTCACATCCGCCACAAAGACCGGCACTCCGTTGGCCGAAAAGCTTTCAGCGAGGCCTTGCAGCGTCACGGTCTTGCCCGTGCCAGTGGCTCCTGCAATCAGCCCGTGACGGTTGGCTCGGCTGAGCGAGAGATGCTGCTTCTCACCATTGCCGCCCAAACCCAGAAAAATCTCGCTCATGCTTCGCGCTACCCCTCTTACCCTTGGTGCTGTGGCTGTGCAGGGACGACGCGCGGCGGTCAAGCGCCCGAAGGGCCCCGCTCGACGTGGCCCTCTCGACTTGGAAGCGGGAATGTCTAGATGGGACGTATGGGTCCACCAAAACCGTTTGTCCTGCTTGATGACGCGCGCGAAAGCGGCGCAGCGGACGCGCTTGCCTATGAAGCGCCGACCCGGACCTTTGCCGCCTATCGCCCCGCCGATGTTGAGCGCGCGCTGCACGAGGCCGACGCCGCGCGTCAAGCCGGGGGTGGTCATCTGGCGGGCTCCATCGCGTATGAGGCGGGGCTGGCGCTTGAGCCCAAACTCGCGCCCCTGGCTGAAGCGCGCAGCGGCGCAGCGGGACCGCTTGTCTGGCTGGGGCTGTTCGAAGGCGAGCCTGAGCGGATCAAGCCGAGCGACGTGCCCGCCTGGCTGGCGGCGCGCGCCCAAGGGACGGCGAGCCTCGGCCCGCTGGACCCACAGATATCACCGGGCGGATACGCCGCCGCCTTTGCCGGCTTGCGCGAAGCGATTGTGGCGGGCGATATCTATCAGGCCAACCTCACCTACCCGCTCGCCGGGTCCTATCGCGGCGATCCGGTGGCGCTTTACGCCCAGCTGCGCGCGGGCGCCAAAGCGGGCTATGGCGGCCTGATTTTTGACGGGAGCCACTGGCTCTTAAGCTTTTCGCCTGAGCTGTTCGTCGCGCTGGACGGGCAAAACGCCAAGGTCAAACCGATGAAGGGCACCCGCCCGCGCGGGAGCGACGCGCAGGGGGACGCGGCGCTTAAGGAAGAGCTGGCGACCTCGGTCAAGGACCGGGCCGAAAACCTCATGATCGTCGACCTGATGCGCAACGATCTGGCCCGTGTCGCGGTGCCCGGCAGCGTGACGGTGGACGGGCCCTTTGCGGTGGAGAGCTATCCGACGGTGCACCAGATGGTCTCCAGCGTGCGCGCGCAGCTGGCGCCGGGCAAAGGCGCGATGGATCTGGTGCGCTCGCTGTTCCCGTGCGGATCGATCACCGGCGCGCCGAAAATCCGCGCGATGGAGCTGATCGACGAACTCGAACGCGACGCGCGCGGCCCCTATTGCGGCGCAATGGGCCGGATCGACGCCGACGGATCCGCCGCGTTCAACGTCGCGATCCGCACTTTGCGACTGACTCCGATTGAGAACGGGCAAGGGACCGCCGTGCTCGGGGTCGGCTCCGCCATCGTCGCGGACAGCGAAGCGCACAGCGAACGCCGCGAATGCGAGGTCAAGGCCGGCTTTGCGCGCGCTTCTTCAGCGCTTCGCGATGGGCCCGATCTCACCGCGCCCGGCTTCGATCTCATCGAAACCATGGAATTCAATCCTGACATTGGTGTGGCGCTGCTGGAATTGCACCTTGAACGCATGAAGACGAGCGCCGCGGCGCTTGGCTTTGAGTTTGACCGCCACGCGGCGCGCAACCAGATACAGGCGCTGTGCTTTGAGCTCGATAAGCCGGCAAAATTGCGTCTGCTGACGGCGCGCAGCGGCGCCATCGCGCTGGAGACCGCGCCCTTGCCCGCCCCCTTTGAGAGGACCGTTCCAGCCATCGCCTTGCCTCACCCGCTGGATCCCTCCGATTGGCGTCTGGCGCACAAGACATCGGATCGAAGTTTCTACGAAGACGCCGTCGAAGCGGCGCGCAGTGTGGGCGCGCTCGAAGCCATTCTGGTGCGCGAGGACGGCCTGGTGACCGAGGGCGGCTGGACCAGTGTCTTTGTCGAGCGCGATGGCGTCCTGCTCACCCCCCCGACATCGCTGGGCCTGCTGCCCGGCGTGCTGCGCGCCTTCCTGATCGAAAAGGGCCAGGCCAAAGAGGCCGAGCTGACGCTGGATGACCTGGCCTATGGCTTCCAGCTGGGGAACGCGGTGCGCGGGTTGTTTGCCGCAAAGCTGGTGTGATGCCCGCGCGCAATTCCTTTTCCTACTCAGCGCCAAACTGGCAAAGGGGGCGTATGCCCCGCGTTCAACTCTTCGCCCGTAAATCGCAAGAAGCGATCAAAAGAGGCGGTTTTGATCGCTTGGATTTTTGCGCCAAGACCGTGGTCCATGCGGTCCATGTGTTCTCCAGCTGCGACGAACCGATGGCCAGGAAAGGCGGGTCGAAGTGACCCCCGACATCCTCTTCGAAGACGGCGAAGCGCTCGTCATCAACAAGCCCGCTGGCTTGCCCATCGATCGTCCGCGCAAGGGCGGTGAGTGCCTGGAGGACCATCTCGAGGCGCTCAAACTCGGCTTTCAGCGCGCGCCTGTCCCGGTCCACCGGCTTGATACCGACACCAGCGGCTGTCTGCTGCTCGCGCGCAATCCCAAGGCTTTGAAGCGCTTCAACAAGGCGTTTGAAGACCGGCTTGTCATCAAGACCTATCTCGCGGTTCTGGCCGGCCAGCCTCCCAGCGAAGGCGGCACGATCCGTCTCAAGCTCGCCAAGATCAGCTCGGAGGCGAAGGGCTGGCGGATGATCGCGGCGAAGAAGGGCAAGGAAGCGGTCTCGCATTGGGAGTTGCTCGAGACGCTTGGGCCCAACGCCCTCATCCGCTTCACCCCTGAGACCGGCCGCACCCACCAACTGCGCATCCACGCGCATAAGGGGCTGGGCGCGCCGCTTCTGGGCGATCCGATCTACGGGTCCGAGGCCCAGCGCGGCAAAGGGGCGCGGCGGACGATGCTGCACGCCTCGACCCTTGTGGTCCCGCGCGAGGGCAAGCCCGCGATCAAAGCGCACGCGCCGCTGCCGTCGGACTTTGTGGCGATGGGGGTGAGCGATGGATAGGACGCTGCTCGATCGCGTGATCTCCCGGGCGCACGCCATCGCTGAGGAGAGCTTTCTGGCAGGCTCCGGTCCCGGCGGGCAGAACGCCAACAAGGTCGCGACCGAAGTCCAGCTGCGCGTCAACATCTATCCGCTGCGCCTGCCGCCGGCGGTCTTGGCCCGGCTGCGCGCGATCGCGGGCTCGAAGCTCACCACCAGCGGAGACCTGCTCATCACCGCGCGCCAGCACCGCACGCAGGAGGCCAACCGCCAGGCCGCGCGCGACAAACTCGAAGACATGCTCGAAGCCGCGCATCAGCAGCCCAAGCAACGCGCCCGAACACGGGTCAACCGGGTGGGCAAGGTTCAGCGGCTCAAAGCGAAGAAAGCGCGCGGGGAAGTGAAAGCCAATCGGAACAAGCCCAGCCGTTCGGACTGGTGAGCAGTCGCGACGGCTTGCGCTTGACTTTTCCCCCAGAATCACTCAGAGGCGCGCGTCTGTAAGGCGGCGCCGCTCGCGCCGCCCTTTGTTTTTCCGGCCCAGCCCGTTTTGGGAGGCCATCACCCGATCTGTAGGAAACCGCCATGGCGAAGCCCGCAACCGTCAAGATCAAGCTCGTCTCGACCGAGGGCACGGGCTTTTACTACGTGACCAAGAAGAACCCGCGCAACATCACCGAGAAGATGGTGTTCCGCAAATACGATCCGGTCGCCAAGAAGCATGTTGAGTTCAAGGAAGCCAAGATCAAGTAAGCGATTTTGAGCGTTCGCTCAGGCTTGCTCTCGCGCTGAACCGATTCAGCCGCTATTCAAGGCCATCATTCCAAGGTGACGGGCATGATGACGCTGATTTCCAACTTTCGCACAAAGCCCGCCCGCGTTCTCGCCGGTGGGCTTCTGGCTGTGAGCGCGGCGGCGCTGCCCAGCGCCGCGTTGCTTGCCCCTGGCGCACCAGCGAGGGCGCAGTCGCAAGCCAGCGATCTTGACCGGGCGATAGCCGCGCTGCGCGATATTTCGACCATGCGCGCCGAGTTCACGCAAACCGATCGCCAGGGCCAGGTCGCGCGCGGCGTGCTGACGCTCAAGCGACCGGGCAAGATTCGCTTTGATTATGGCCGGGACGCAGACCTGCTCGTCGTCTCCAACGGCAAGTCGCTTTATATGGTCGATTACGAGGTCAATCAGGTCGAACGCTGGCCGGTCAAGAATTCGCCGCTGGGCGCGCTGCTCGATCCGAATCGCGACGTAAAGCGCTATGGCACGCTGATCCCGACCGACAGCCCGGACGTGGTCCATGTGGTTGTCGAAGATCCCAAAAAGCCAGAATACGGCGCCATCAGCCTGATCTTCATGGCAAATTCGCGCGCGCCGGGTGGCCTTCAATTGGTCAATTGGGTGGCGAAGGACGCGCAGAACTATCGCACGACGGTGCGGCTATCGAATCACCGCTACGGCGTTTCGGTGGCGGAAAGCACGTTCACATTTCGTGATCCGCGCCGATCGTCTCGTCGCCCGAAGTAAACGTTTCATCGGCGACAAGTTGTAAGCACGCGACAAAACTAGGCTCGCGTTCATAGAGGCGAAAGCCAAAACCGCGTATCTAGGATGAACAAGGCGGATGAAGCCGGGTTTCCCCCCTGTTGCCCCAGTCTTCTCAGAGAGCCGCCTTGTGCAAGCGTGACGAACGCTAACATGGAACCCCAGTCCCACCGCCCCCGGGACTGGGGTTTTTTGTTGGGATTGCCGGTGTGCACAGACCGATTTGGGGGCTGCGCGCGGACAGAGGATCAATCCCGCAGGGCCATTTCCATCACGTCAAACACCGTCGTGTTGTCGACAAAATTTCCGTTCCAGCCATAGGGTTGCCCCCAAAGCGCGCGCGCGCGCGTGTCCGTGCGCACGAACTGCGCGAACATTTCCGACCCATTGCCAATGGCCCAGAGCGGGACCAGTTCGTTGGTGTGGTTGCCTGAGGCGAATTGATGCCCGGGCATGACGCCTTGGCCCTGGTCCTGCACCGCCAAAAAGCCGTTGAACGTGTCCTGCGCCGGATCAAAGCGCGCCGCGACCAGAGCGTCGGGCGTGCGTTCTGAGGCCACAGGTCCGCCCACGCTGTTGGTGTAAGCGCCTTCGCCCCAAATGCCGCCGCATTCGTGATCCGAAGTGATGATCACCAGCGTTTCATCCCAGCTGGAATTGGCCTCGACCCACGCAATCACCGCGTCGACCGTGCGGTTAAAGTCGATCTGCTCCTCGATATAGCGTTCCATATTGTTGGCGTGGCCCATCCAGTCGATCGCGCCGCCCTCGATCATCAGGAAGAAACCGTCTTCGTCCTGGCTCAGCACGTTGAGCGCGCCCCGGCTCATGGTCGGTAAGTCAGGAACATCGGGGTTGAACGCCATGCCCGAAGGTGTGGCCGCTTCGCCCAGACCTTCGCGCGCCGCTTGCAGAGTCGAACCGGTGCGCGCGATCCCGACAACGCGCTCCGCAACGAACTCGCCCGAGGCGAGCGCTTCGAAATCGGCTTTGTCATCGATGAAGGAGAACCCGTTAAGCCCGGCCTCGCTTGTCAGCTCGCCAAGCGTTTGCGACCCGCCAACATAGCGATAGCCGCGCTCCGCCGACGGTTCGATCGCGCTCCCGCTGGGATCGTAGAGCGGGTGGCCCCCGCCCATAATGACGTCCAGGTCGCTGCTGACCATTTCGTTGAAAATCTCAGCGTAATTGTTGCGCGAAACGTTGTGCGCGATCACCGCAGCGGGGGTGGCGTGGCTGGCCATCACCGAAGCCACCGCGCCGGCCGAACGGCCGCGATCCATGGCAATCTGCGCGATCGTGCGGAAGCGTTCGCCCGCGCTCCAGTCCATGTTGATCCGTCCGTTCGCGGTTTTGCGTCCGGCCATTAGGGCGGTCCCCGCAGCCGCGCTGTCGGTGTAGGTTGTGTAGCTCTTGGCGACCGGCTCGAAATCGCCGGAAAACGTGTTTTCAAACCGATCCCATCGCGTGCGCGGATCGTAACCTTGCTCAACCGCGCCCTTGGCCTTGGCGACATCCGAGGCGCTGGCGAGCACGTTGCCGTCGGCGTCGATCAGATTGAGCGAGCTGTGCGCCATCCCCATCACCACCGGCGTAGTGCCGTCGGGCCGTGTAACCTGATAGGACTGCGCGCCCGCTTTGCCCTGATAATAATCCGCTGCGAGCCAGCCGTTAAAGCCAATCCCGTCCGACACCAGGAGGATAACGTTTTTGGCCCGGCCCTTTGCAGGCGCAGCGGCAACCGGCGGAGTAATCGTCTCGGCCCGCGCCCTCTGCTTGTCGCCGTAATAATTGTTGGTGGCCGACACGCACCCGGTGAGCACCAGGGCGGCGGAGGCCAGAGCAAGGAAAGACTTCGAGGTTCGAATCATGGCGCGGCGCTTTCGTGTAGTAAGACTGGAAATTGCCCTATCGGACCCGATTGTGACGACAAAGCTAAAGCTTGTCGCCGCCTCTCTGCCCTCCTAAGTCCGCTGTCATGGTTTCTGTCGCAACTTGGAATATCAACTCAGCTCGTCTGCGCCTCCCGATCATCGCGGAGTATCTTGTAAAGGAAGCGCCCGACGTGCTGTGCCTGCAAGAGATCAAGTGCCAGGAAAGCCAATTTCCGGCCAAGGCGCTGGCCGAGCTTGGCTATGAACATCAGGCGATTTGCGGGCAAAAGGGCTATCACGGTGTTGCGACGGTCAGCCGCCTGCCGATCCGCGAGGTTGCGCGGCACGACTGGCAAGCCAATGGCGAAGCGCGCCATGTCGGCGTTGAGCTGGTTGGCCAGGATATGGTGATTGACAACGTCTATGTCCCCGCTGGCGGCGATGTGCCGGACCGCGAGCAGAACGTGAAATTCGGCCAGAAGCTCGACTTTCTGGAGCGGATGACGGCGTGGGCCCAAGGGGTTGAGCGCCCCACGCTGATCGTGGGCGATTTCAACATTGCTCCGCTGGAAAGCGATGTGTGGAGCCATAAGCAGCTCCTTAAGGTCGTCAGCCACACTCCGATCGAGGTGGAAGCGCTGGCGCGCTTTCAGGCCGCGCATGACTGGGTGGATTTGGGCCGCCAATTCGTCGCTGAGCCAGAGCGCTATTTCAGCTGGTGGTCCTATCGCTCGCCCGATTGGCGCAAGAACGATCGCGGGCGGCGGCTTGATCATATGTGGGCCTCGCCGGGCCTCGCCAAACACGCCACCGCGCACCGTATCCTCGAAGAGGCGCGCGACTGGGAAAAGCCGTCCGACCATATCCCGCTGGTGACGGAGTTCGACCTTTAAAGCCTATGTGCGACAAACACGCCTCTGCACAGGATCATGAGCAGCCTGCAAAGGGCCCCTCCCCCGAACGCCGCGCCGCGCAGGCGGTGGACGCGCTGCGCCATGGCTGGGCGTTGGACTTTGCCGGAGGGCCGGTGCTGCTGCCAATCGAAACCGCGATTGCGACGGGCGCTAAGGCGAACCAGCTGCTGATCTCGACCGCGCGCGGGGCCACGCTCAAACTGACCAACCAGCGCGAAGCGGCGCGCAGCGATTTGCCGCACACGCCGATCCTGATCCGAGGCGGTGAGCCAATCACGCTTGATACGGCGCGGCCGATCGCCGATCCCTCGCTTGATCTTGCCAACCCTTTGAAGGGGCCCTTCCGCGCCGAAGCCATCGCGTGGGCCGACGAAGCGGTGGCGGCGATGGAATACGCGCGGATCGCCGGCATTCTGCCCGCCTTTATGGTCGATCCGATCGAGGGCGGCGAACCCCATCCGCTCCACGCCAGCGACCTTGTCGCCTACACCGACACCGGGCGGCTCGATATCGTCACCCGCGCGCGGCTGCCCGTGATCGCTAATGAAGAGGCTGAGATCATCGCCTTCCGCTCCACCGCCGACACGCGCGAACATGTCGCGCTCATCATCGGCCAGCAGACCGGCGATAAGGAGCCGCTTGTGCGGCTGCATTCGGAGTGCCTGACGGGCGATGTTCTGGGCAGCCTCAAATGCGATTGCGGGCCGCAATTGGACGCAGGGCTTGACGCAATGGCTCGCCACGCGCGCGAGGATGGCGGCTGGGGCGTGCTCCTCTACATGCGGCAGGAAGGGCGCGGGATCGGCCTTATCAACAAGCTGCGCGCCTATCGTTTGCAGGATCAGGGTTTTGACACCGTCGATGCGAACAACCGCCTCGGCCTGCCCGATGAAGCGCGCGACTTTCCGGTCGCCGCGCGCATGCTGGAGCTGATCGGCGCGCGCTGTATCCGGCTGCTCACCAACAACCCGGCCAAAGTGAAGAGCCTCGAAAAAGCGGGCATCACCGTCAGCGAACGGGTGCACCACCAGCTACCGGACAATCCGCACAACGCGAAGTATCTCGCGACCAAACGCGATCGGTCGGGACACTTGCTCTTATGACCGCATGGCGATGAGCGGGCTCGGCGCGCCGATCGCAATCCGCCTCGAAGCGCCCGGCGACGAAAGCGCGATCTTCGAGCTTACCAAGCGCGCTTTCGCTGGAATGAAATTCTCCGACGGCACCGAGCCCTATATCGTCGACAAACTGCGCGCTGACGGCGATTTGACCCTGTCCCTGGTCGCCATAGAGCGGCTGCGCCTTATCGGCCATATCGCGATCTCGCCGCTCTCGATCAGCGATGGCGCGACAGATTGGTATGGCCTGGGTCCGGTCTCGGTCACACCCGAGCTTCAGCGCAAAGGGATAGGCAGCGCTCTGATCCGACGCGCGCTTGCCGATATGCGCGAAAACGGAGCCAAAGGCATCGCTCTGCTGGGGAGCACCGAATATTACCCGCGCTTCGGCTTTCGCCATGAGCCGCAGTTGCGCTATCCCGGACCGCCAGCGGAGTATTTTCAGTGCCTGGTGCTGGAAGGCCGCCTTCCAAGCGGGGTGGTCACCTACGCCCCCGCCTTCCGCTAAATCAAACCCTCAGCGCCGCTCGTACTGCGTCAGCCCGGCCGCCAAGCGGTTGTCCGCCATCTGCACGCGCGCGCCGGTCCAGTCGGCCACAAAGGCGCTTTCACGGCGAACGCCGGGCACAAAGCGCGCTTCGTTGCCCGCCACAACGAGCCCATCGGAATTGTGCAGACTCGCCTCCGCGCCGAGCGCGATGAAGGCGGAGTAGTTCTCCTTGTCGCGGCCCTGGATAAACCAGTTGTTCGCGATCACGCCTTTGCTCCCGGCCGGAAGGTCGATCATATAATTCGTACCCTGCCCACCCGCGTCATCAAACGAGTTGTTCTCGATCACCACACGGCCGCTGCGCGATTTGACATAATGCCCGCCGCGCCCGCGTTCAAAGCGGCTCTCGCGCACGGTCAGCTCGCCAAAATTGCCGGTGTAGATCGAATGCGCACAGCCTGCGGAATTCTCGCAGGTGCCAAGGCCGCTAAAGGTGGAGCGGATGATGTAGATCTTCGAGCTGGGATCGTTGGCCGTGAGGATACCCTGCTGGCTGTCGAGAAAGCGCGAATAGGCAACGTTCAATTGCCCGCGCTCGAGCCGGATACCCGCACCGTTGCCGTCGCGCACGACGATGTTGCGGAACGTCAACCCGCGCACCTCCGCGCCAACCCCGCGCAGCACCAGGCTCGCTTTGCCTTCGCACGCACGCCCTTCGAGGATCGCCTTGCCCGCTTCTTCCGCGATAAACGTGATGACGCCCGCTTCCTGGACAGCGCATTGACGATAGGCCCCCGGAGCGATCCGGATCGATCCGCGCCGCGCGCCGATGGCATTGACCGCCGATTGGAGCGAGGCGTAGGACCGGCCGCTTTCGACGACGGTGAAGGGTTTGGCGGGGGGCTGCCCTGCGCTCTGGGCAAAAGCTCCGCTGCCCGGCAAGGCGCACAAGGCCATAGCGGCCAGCAGGCCCGGCTTGGACGCAAGCCGCGCCACAAGCGACATTTTGGGTGCACCGGGAGGCGGCAAGCGAAGCGGTTTTGTCATAGGCTGAGCGATAGCCCCACACTGCGACATGCCAAGGGTGCGCTCGGCCGTGTACCGTTTCGGCGCAGCATTTCACCCTTGGCTTAACGCCGCGCTTGGGTTTACACCTCTCGCTATCGACAAACGATAATGTATGGCATTAGTTGCATGCCGCAGGAGGATACCATGAACAGGTTTACCAGGCTCGCCGCCTTGAGCGCGTTGCCCTTTGCGCTGGCCGCATGTGACGGCGCTTCGGATACCGGGGATAGAGCTATACCGGCATCCGTCGAAGAACCCGCTGAAGCGGCTTTAGCCCCAGTCACCGATGAGCCAGTCGAAGACGAAGCGCTCGATGATCTTGAAATGATTGAAGGGCCGCCCGCCGTGTCCGAAGCCAAGGCCACCGCCGACGCCGAAGAAGCCGCCGCCATCGCCGCGCAGGTGGAAGAAGCCGCCGCCGCCGCAGAAGCCGCCAAAGAGGCGAGCGAGGCGCTGGACGACATCGAAGATCTGATCGACTGAGCCCCGCTTTATGGCCTCGCGCTCCTCTCTTCATCTTGCGGCGATAACGCCGCTTGCGGCTCTGTCGTTGAGCGCGTGCGATGCAGGAGCGGGTGACGAGGTCGGGCCCGGTCCGGTCAGCGAAGGCGAAGCGCGCGCGCTCGATGAGGCAGCCAAGATGCTCGACGAAAAGCGTCTGCCGCAAGGCGCGCTTCCCGATGTCGACCCACCCGCTCCCGCCGACAACGATCAAACCGAACCCACAACCGAATAAGCCTGTAATTAGGACTCCGCTCATGAACGCCCCGATCACCGACACGCTGAGCGCCTCTGGCGCTTTCAACCCCGGCATGGACGAAGAGACCTTCGATCAATTCGCCGAGCAGTTGGAACGCTATGTGCGCGAACGCCTGATCCCCGCCGAAAGCGATGTGATCGAAAACGACCGCATCCCGGAAGAGATCGTCGATGAAATGCGCGATATGGGGCTGTTTGGGCTGAGCGTTCCGGAGGAGTATGGCGGCGCGGGGCTCAATATGCGCCAATACGCGCGCATCGTGAACATCATGGCCTACGCCGCGCCCGCCTTCCGCTCGATCTTCTCGATCAATATCGGGATGTTCGCGAGCGCGCTCAAAAACGGCGGCACCGAGGCCCAGCGTCAGGAGTGGTTTCCCAAACTGGTCGAAGGCAAGATCGCGTGCTTCGGCCTCACCGAGCCGGGTTCGGGCAGCGACAGCGCCGCGATGCAGACCTTCGCCAAGCCCGATCCGGACGGCAATGGCTGGATCCTCAACGGCACCAAGCGCTACATCACCAACGCGCCGCACGCCGCTGTCGCGCTGATCATGGCGCGCACGGAAAAAGAAAACCTGCCCAAGAACGCGCATGTCAGCGCGTTTCTGGTGCCGATGGATACGCCGGGCGTCTCCACCGGATCGCCGGACAAGAAAATGGGCCAGGCGGGCAGTCATATCTCGGACGTCATGCTCGACGATGTGAAAGTGCCGGGCGACGCGCTGCTGGGCGGCGAAACGGGCAGGGGCTTTCGCTTTGCCATGCAGAGCCTCGACAACGGACGCATTTCAGTGGGCGCGACCGCGACAGGCTACGCACGCCGCGCGCTCAATTCCGCGATCCGTTACGCGCAGGAGCGCAAGGCGTTTGGCGAGCCGATCTCGCGCTTCCAGCTGATCCAGGCGATGTTGGCCGACAGCGAGACCGAGATTTACGCCGCTGAGTGCATGATGAAGGACGTGACCGAGCGCGCGGACCGGGGCGAGAACATCCTTGTCAAAGCCGCCGCGTTCAAGGTCTTCGCATCCGAAATGTGCGGGCGCGTTGTTGACCGCGTGGTGCAAATCTATGGCGGCGCGGGCTACCTCGCTGAATACGAGGCAGAGCGGTACTATCGCGACGCGCGCATCTATCGCATTGACGAAGGCAGGACGC
>ERZ1740065.236-NODE-236-length-27320-cov-11.388117_pt1 | contig 27320 bp, 29 predicted proteins | sample MGYA00581738_ERZ1740065 | MGnify/ENA primary metagenome ERZ1740065 (study PRJEB43018, sample SAMN04849749) | marine metagenome | isolation source: floating plastic debris | place: Pacific Ocean | collected 2008-09-01 | study: EMG produced TPA metagenomics...
CCCCCCTCCTCCCCCTCCCCCTCTCCCCCCCCCCCCCTCACCCCCTCTCCCCCCCCCACCCCTCCCTCTCTCTCTCTCTCTCTCTCTCTCTCTCTCTCTCCCTCTCTATCTCTCTCTCTCTCTCTCTCTCTCTCTCATTTCTCTTTCGCCTTCCCCTTATTTCTCCCCCACCCTGTCTCTCCCTCCTGCTCTCTCTAGGAGTGGTCTCCTACCCAACCCACGCAATCCCAGCATGCTCTGATGCATTAGTGACTACACTCACCTTATGGGTGAAAGGCCAGCTCAACATCTGATCATATTCTCCTTTTAGAATCATTATAAACAGCGACATGTGTCGGCCCCTCGCAGCTCCATCACCTGAAAACAGAAAAACATTTGGAAATGTAAATACTAGATCGGCACCGCGGCATGACGATTGATTGTCAGGAGCGTGAACTTACCATCCACGTACAGTTTCAACCTCATCTTGAAGCCATAAGACTTTGAGTAGAACTCTGGACTGAGCAGAGTCAGCGTCGCCGGGGACGGGTTGGTGACGGCCGCTTCCCTCATGGCCAAAACGTCCTCTAGACGCCAGATCAGCCGACCGTTGGTATGCGGCTGTAAGACAAACCGGTTGTCAGACACGGGACTCGTGTACAATGTTCATAGAGAGTGATAGACTTACAATCTTCATCCTATGAGCAACGACGGTGCAGTCTTGTGACTCTGCGTCCCGCTGTCTCTGTCTGGCCTCGATGACACTAAGTCTGTCTGAAACATCTCCTTCCTGCTGTATCGTCTTCTTCTGCAGCTCCCCATAAATGTCATTGTACGATGAGAGCCTGAACAGACACACAGCTATTGGACACAGTTACCAAAGAGAGATAAGGAGTAATGGGTGGCGGTCACTTACAGCTCGACGTCGGTTCTCAGCGCAGCAGAGACTTGCTCAATTTCCTCAAGCTGCTGCCTGTTCTGGCAAGATACTAGACACTCTTGCATAATCTGCCGTGCGGCTTCTGGACTGAAGCCTGAGTCAACAAACACCTGCTGCACTCTGTCACTCTGAGACCACACTCAAGATGTTAGACCATTGTAGAGGCAAGGAAGGAGACATGAAGGGCTAGTTCTACTTACTAGGTGGTCAGATCGAAGTTCGCACTGGAGCACGCGTCCAACCAGCATCACAAATTCCTTGTCATCGGTCAAGTCAGTCCTGACGGACGCGAGCAGCTGCATGATGAGATAGATGTGGCTCTCCCAGTGGGCAGTGAGATGCGTAGTGAGGCGACCAGAGTGTTCTACCTGCAGTTATCAGCCATTTTTAGTTATAAAACAACTGAATGCCTATGAAGTAGTAACAGAATAGTTAAGAAACTTACTTGGCATCCTTCCAATGGGCACTTGGCAGTACATGTTGACAGATGGGCAGCCATGTTGGTCTCTATTACATCATGGCAGAACGTACATGTGAACGGCTTCATCACGCAAGTCGAGGCGTGCGCCTGAGACAAAGTTTCTACACCGTGAGTGGATGCAGGTTTGGGATAAAGAGGGACCGTTTTGGATGATGATGCTCACATTCAAATCTTTGAATAGGATATCAGTGGCTCCGCACTTGTTCGGACATGCTACTATACGGTACAGACAGTCGTTACTCTCATGGACTAGCCGATTGTTGAACAGCATCTCTTCTCCACATTTGTTGCACTTCACCCTTCTATTTTGACATTTCAGAAGGTGAACCTGATGAAAAGATGGGAGTTTATGCAGATATTGTACACTGAAACTTCTCATAAACACCATAGGACTCCAGACTTACACCGAGGTCCTTCAGCTTGATTGTCTTGTTTTTGGTTTCTTCGCATTCGTTAGGGCAGCGTACAGCCAGTCGATTGATCTCCTTGGTGGCTGGATTGTCTTTAAACGCCTTGGATATATCTGGAATGATGCCATATGCAATAACTGAGATGCGTTGTAAAACCTCAGAACAACTGGTGGCTATGGTGCAAGGTCTCACCTATCTTGGCAATCTCTCGAAGCTCAGGGCGCAGTGTTGGGGCATCTTCTGTCATAGCATCGTCATAGTTTAGATCTTCCACACAAGGAGCACAGTATTGCTCCGCAGTGGGCCTAAACCATAGGAAAAATAAATAGCACTTTATCTCAACAAGTACTGGCATTGAGCTACTACTAGTGACACTAAATCTGTAGCAAGATGAGACAGACTAGAAATGATAACCGAAGAAATTTTTTGGAAGTACATACAGCTCTGCAATGATGTCCAAGCATGATCGACAGTACCGATGGCCACAATCAAGCTGCCAAGGATCTTTCAAAATTCCAGCGCAGCCAGGCCGACCGCATCTAAGGACTCTACGCCTTAGTGTTCGCTAGAAATGAGCAAAATACAAAACATGAATGGCACAGAACGGTGATAAGGAGCATAATTCCATATATTTAGCTTACTGCCTCGGTGAATATATCGAGTGGCCATCCAGTACCGTTGACAGTTGAGAGTTCTTCGAAAGAAGCCATATCTCGTTTGCGTTCGCGATAATTCCAGTTATAGTTCTTACGATAGCATAAAAACGGCAATATACCAGAAACAAAATGAAATTCTAACGGTTTAGAAGTCCAAACCAATGGTTCACATTAAATATAACTTGATAATTGACGAGAAAAGAATATTCGTTTCCAAATGCGCTCCTCCTCACTACCGGAACTTCACATTAACTGGCAGGGAAACGTATATGTTTATGAACCCATGACGCGAGTGAATTCCAGTTGACGATTGATTGGTTTTTCCACTGGTATTTATCCAATGTCCGTGATAAATTTTAGACAGTCATCCATTCGTTCAGGTTAGTTATGTTGAAATGGAGTTGTCGCCACCTATACTTCATATTAATTTCCTTGGGGTTTACCATAGACATAGATAGACATACTGCATAGTTCGTATAAATAAGTAACTGGTCCATAATACTTATGAGTTTGAGAAGGATTTGCGCGATGAACTTTCGCTCTCGCCTCTATACTCTTTGGAGACGAAGACTCTTGGGGTTCGGAGGGAAATAGTGTTTTCTTGACATCTGGGCGCATCTGTACTGATTCCTTGCGCGCTGGACACATTTTGCCAGCTCCCAGATGATCAAGATTCTTATCGTATGAGCTCTTGTCTCATTTAGTCTACAAAATTATTAGTTTGTATGCGGATTATCTAGATTAGCCATCACTACTATTGCTGACAAATGTTATGTATACCAATGTATGTATCCACTGTAGAGGCTCACCGGTTGGACCTCTTGGGTTGCCGTAAGTTACTTTTATGTGATATTTCCACACCTGTTCGTGATTCCCATGGCCAGGGAGCATGAAACTGTTATGTAGATCTGGTTTAATCAGTTATTTGTAATGGGTACCAGCATCACGATGGAAAATGCGTGCCTGAGCGCAACAGGCAGCTGAATTCTCTCAGCAATAATTACTTTGATTTCCCTTTTGTGAAGCACTCGATCGTTGATCACGTGCATGGTACCATTGAGATAGGATGTCTGAATTCTATGAGGGCTAGGGGAAATATCAGGTTACTGCTACTAGTAAAATATGCTATTGTTGTGAAGCCAGTGCACGAGAGCACGAGGTGATAAGAAAAGACAACTCCGCATATGGTACTTATTTTCTTGACCATATAGATGATCAACTATTATACCTTCTCCAATGTCTCATGTACAGCAGAGTAGAAGGAGATGGTGTAGACGACCTAACTCTGTATTTACATGTAATAATGAGGTGAAAATCCAGGGAGGTGAATGCACAATGCCCATTGCCACGTATTACCACCGCACTGATCTGTGGCATTGGTGTTTGTTAACACTGGAAATTATGTTGGAATACAGACAGAAAGACTGGCGAGGAAGGTAGCTTCTACCAGTGGATATGCAGGGGATACTGACGCAGAGTGTATGGGCACAATCTCTTTCAGTAATGAGGTTAGTAGTGGCCCTGCTGTACGTATAAAGAGTCATTGTGTTTGTTTCAGGAGTTGTCTTCTCAATCTATGAGGATATTGAAGTGTTCAGCAAACTTTACTAACTAGGTAGTAATGTTGGCATTGTGGATAAATTCTTCTGATACGATAGCGGCAGACTGTTAAATATCACTTGACAAAAATATTCTGTTTGCCAGAAATAGGCGTGGTAGCGGGAAAGCGTATTGAAATTTGCGAATGGCATCCATATCATATTAGAAATACATCTCTTGTCAAACAATCGTCATCTATAAACTCACGAATGTGCCTAGAATCACTGTAGTGTTTCTGCTCATAATGAGAGGACAACTTCAAAAAATATTACGTGGCGCAACAACTCAAACAGAAAGCTTAGCTGGGTTTATCATTAGCGATCTCCAACAGATATCTAAATTCATCAAGTCATTTTCCACGTTTACAGTATGTAGGCCTACTATAAAACCGGCGATAAGTATCTATTCACGATGCTGATGTACTTTTAATTCCAGATATACGAGGTCACAGGTCATAGGCAGTATTGCTTTCATGTTTTCGATATCCTTGTGTATCTACAGAAGATATGTATTCTATACGGCATGGTACGAGTAAGTCGATATGGCGATATAACATTTATCTAGAGTATTTTAATATCGAGAAGACAACTCTCGACTCCTGATATGAAATATATGCCTAGTATGAACTTGAGTGGCAGTGAAAAAAGACAAGTGTTGAGCCCAGCATAGTGTCAGAAATACTATTACGTTAGAGATAGGATTTGTTTGACACTATTCATGTGAGGCAGGTTGGCTTACTTACCTCAGATAGCCAGACAGGTGCCAGACAGATGCCAGGCAGGTGCCAGACAGGTGCCAGGCAGGTGACTGGGCTGTTTTTAGACTGTTTATTACTGTAAAACATATAAGCCGGGATGTTTGGTGGATTTTACTGCAGTGAGACTGAACATAAACTGATGATATATACCACAGTCTCTCAGTCGCCTGTCTGCCTGTCTGTCTGTCTGCCTGTCTGTCTGTCTGCCTGCCAGCCTGCCTGCCTGCCTGCCTGTCTGTCTGCCTGTCTGCCTGTCCAAGCTGCTGTAACCAGCCACTTGGTATCAAGTACTGTAGACTGAAAATGATTGAGATTAAAAATAATTGCGATTTTGACTGAACTTTACAAATTGTAAATTACTTGCGCTGTAAAATAAATGTGAATTCTGGTAACTCATGTTGACCAGTGACTGAGAGGGAAGTTATTGCGAAAGCATTTTTTTAACGCATCAATTATTAATTTTTTTCTCTCGCAATCATTTTCCAGTTTACAGTATGATGTATGTGATGATATCTGAACTCAAAATTCCAACAGGATGTTTGTGCGGTTTGACAGCCACGGTATTCTATCACTGATCTACCGGAGTGTAAAATTGTCTACCCAGGTCTATTTCATCGCTATTTCAACTCATATACTTGATGTGCAAAGTTATGACATCAATTTGAAGTCGTAGTCAGAAAATGATGTCATAGCTGTGCAGACCAACTATGTGAATCAAAATAACTATGCCCAATCCTATAGTTGGTATACAAAGCTATGGCATCATCATCGAAGTCATAATCAGAAAGTTATGTCACAGCTTCCGATACCAACTATATGAATTGAAATCGCTGTTACGTACACCTGGATAGGGTGTTTGATTGTATGGCATTATCAGGATGACACCGGATGCGAAAGGGAAAGACAGCTAGATGAGGCATGTAGCGCGTAGGGAGTAATGTACATGCAATCATAGAGTAGGAGATGGCTCAGTGGTAGAGCCTGCACCTCCACACACACAAGTGTTAAGAGGTTGTGGGTTCGAATCTTACTGCAGTCCTCCTGCTGGGTCTTCGTGCCACAGGTGTGCCCCAATCTGCCTGGAAAGCGAGAGCAACCTGGCGCCGCCTCGCCCTTAAGGCACCGTAACTTATCGGCGCGTAAGGAGCTGAGACAGCCTTTACTGCTAAGTTATATTATTCTGATGATGAGTGAGTACACCTAGCCAATAGCAGTGACATAAACATAGACATAAACAATGTAGGCCTGAAGGTGTGTCCTTAAGAGGCAGATTGCGACTTCTATGGCTCGTCATACTGTTTAGTAAGCTATCCTTAATTCTGACCCACACGATTTATCTATACTATGTTTGACTCCCTACGATTGGTTTATCACGCAACGTCCACTGCCAATATTTGACTAGGGAGTATTGCCTTACAGACAGTTAAAGGGCCATGGCTTACGGCACAGGTTCTCTTGTGATATTCATCACTGTCTGTTTAGTGGAAGTGTCCAGAGCTGCAGACGGTCCCCTGGTGACCCTCAAACATGGGGGAAAAGTCCGAGGAACGTCTTACGTCTTCGAGAACACTACTGTCGACCATTTCTGGAGTGAGTAGTGACCACTCTGGCATGGCTTTCAGTGCAGAGTCATTTAGCCATCTAATGGTGCGATTGCCATCGCTCTGTTGTCCCTGCACATCTACGTGCACGTGCTCCTCCAGGTGTCAGGTATGCTGAACCGCCAAGAGGCGATATGAGATTCAAGAAACCGGTGGCGGCGAGCTGGCCAGGAGAGAAGCTGGCTCAGAAAGCTGAGAGAGTTTGTCTGCAATATTCTCTTAGTAAGTATGAAAATTGCATGTAATGGAACCCAGTCTAAGCTAGTTTACAAGCATATAGAACATGGTCTAGGATGAAAGGTGTCCATACCTACAGGAGCATCCTGTATTTTCGCAGCCGAAATGTGGAGCTAAAATCATTGTTATTGGTTTCCTAATGTTATCATGTAGCCGATTGGTTAGATCCTGCTGAGCTGAGCTCAGATGCGTCCAAATCTCAGCTGTGGATGGTAGCGGCTCTGAGATATGGCTTCACAAACTTCTAGAGAAGAACTGAATCTCCAGTAATTCTGGTCCTACCAGTTTTCGCCTATGATGCTCTCACTAAGCAGCTACATTGATCTAATTGACAGGTCTAGCCGTGGAAGGAGAGGAGGACTGCCTCTTCCTGGATGTGATAGTACCAGGAGGCGTTAACCACTCGGAGACTGGTAAGGCTGTGATGGTATGGATACATGGGGGAGGATACCTATCAGGACACAGGCTGCAGTATCCAGCCACCCCACTAGCCGTCCGAGGTGACGTGATCGTAGTCACCATCAACTACAGGCTTGGAATACTAGGGTTTCTCTCCAATGGAACTGGTGAGTGCCACTCCGCTTATCTTGGAATGCTAAACTGTGTGTTTACGCTGGATAAACACTGCCAGGTACCGGTAACTACGGACTCTGGGATCAGAAAATGGCTATAAAATGGGTCAAGGACAACATCGGGTCATTCGGCGGAGATCCAAACATGATCACCATATTTGGAGAGTCTGCTGGAGGAGGCAGCGTGGCGGCTCAGATGATGGCTGTCCACAATAGAGATCTGTTTCAACGAGTCATTTCTGAGGTGGGTTGTTTACCGACTCATATGTGATATTTTAGTGTCACACAGAGATGTGACGTTGGGGAATCGTGATTGTCAGATTGTCATTACTAACCACCATCAAGATAGCCAATAAGATATCGCTTGCTGTTAGCTGATACGCTGTGAGAACAAGTCACAAGATATACATAAGGAGGAGGCGTAGCTTGAAATCTCAAAAGGTGTGTGGGGGTGGGTCTGCACCACCCCGAATGTCATAGCTAGGCAAACACACCTGCCTGGAATCACATTACTGCCGTTGCTGAACTCCTCAGATAGCCCAAACATGACATTGAACTGCTCGTTCTCATGGAGAACGTGTATTTGGACTCTGGGCGTTTGACTCGCTCCATTCTAGTTTTGCTCTGTTTGCACTACAAACAGGGTGGGAGATGGCATTTGAAACCTCACAGATACACAGAGACTTTGCGAGAATGATCGAATCTACATACCGATAGAAACAGGAAGTGCGGTGCTTGAGCGCCGAGTATCTTAGCTAATAACGGGTCATAAAATTCTGACTTGGAATTTCATGGGATGAAGTCTATCCGATAGTGATATGAGACACAGATTAAGCTGTTCTAGAACGATGTCAGGTTTTGTGGTAAAGTCAGTAATTCGTTCACTTCATTGCCTGTAGTCCAAATAAACGCGCCAGATAGTTTTTACGCCCACATGTCATCTCTGTCAACATTGTCAGTGCTGTCAGCGCTGTTTGTGATGTCAGCGCCGTTATTGATGTCAGCGCCGTTGGTGATGCCAGCGCTTGTGATGCTGTCACAGAAACCAGCTGCCAGAGTCACATGTGACTGCAGTTCTCTGAACCCTTGTGATGGATAGCTGATGTCAGGAGTAGAGTATGTGTATGCTCACGCTACCACTAGTTCTAAGAATCTAAGATTTAATGAGAATTTATTTCTCTCAGCTGTTTCCCTTTTCCAGTCAGGTTCACTGTTCGAGATGTGGGGGTGGTATCTGTCAGAGAAAGTCAGCTCGGAGCGAATAGAGAAACTAAAGACAAACATCAATTGCGAGCTGGACGACATCTATGAATGCTATAAAGGGAAGACTGGCCTAGAGGTTCTGCAGAGCTCGCCTATAGGTCTGGATTTCTTCTATCATCCGGTACCCGACAATGACTTCTTCAGTTCCAACATAACGGAGGAGGTATACGACCTCGCCAGAAGGTCAGTATCTGTTGATACATCTATTTGGGGATGTGGTTAGTTGATATTTGACAACGTATATTTTTTGTGGGGCCGTCACAGAGGGTAATTGTCTATTTCCCACCCTGAAAGTTCTTGAAGAGTCATTCAGTAATTCATCACACATCATGAATAATTCTTAAGAATCTCAAATAAGTCTTTAGACTTCTTAGGAACTTTTCATGACTTATTGAGCCATGATATTGAGCCAATTAGAGCGTGGAAATAGACAACTACCAGAGCTGTGCCAAGTCACTAAGTCTCAAGTCATAAGTCATCACATTTTATAAGAAGCAAGTCGAGTCTCAAGTCAATTCTGCCTCACAATTCAAGTCAATGAGTAAATCACTTAGAAATCTCAAGTCTCAAGTCAAAATTCAATGACTTCCAATTCAAGTTTTTAGTCTCTTAAGTCAGTTTTCAAGTCATGTTTACTGGCAAAGTCATGGGTGATCCAACTCGCCAGTCTATTTCCAGTGTTCATTGAAAAAGATACCTATCTTCCTCCCACGGTGCGGTTAAAATTGGTCTGAAATTAATCTATTTTTCGTAAGCTTTTTCTTGAACAAGTTCTCTGAAACAAAGCTTCGTGAAGACTGCTTTTGACTTGATAAGTTGACTTGAAATACAAGCAAGTCAATGCATAGGATCAAGTAAATAACAAGTCATTAGTAAACTGATCAACTGAAGTTGCGAGTCTTTGATAGCTGCCATCAAGCGAGTGGATTTTGCTAATTTGTGAGTCAAGTCTTTGATTAGGCACTCGAGTCTCCAGCTCTGTCAACTATCGAACTGCTGCTGCAACTCCTCACAAATAGTGATCAGCTTGATAACGATAGTTTCTGAATCGTTTAATTGACGTTACGAAGACAGCTAACGGCGTTCTGCTAGAATTACCGGCGAGGGAAGAAGTAACTAACCCAACTCCCCTTCATATTCATCTATACCATGGCGTAAGTGTTGTAGACGTCATCTCATTATTGTTATTAAGGTTTGACCTGCTGGCTGGGTTTAACGGTATGGAAGGCGGTATCTACCTCGGTGCCTTCCTAGAGCCACACCTCCAAGCTCTAAACAAGACGGTTACCAATGGCTGCAGTCTAGCGGACATGAGGTCGCTGTTAACAGATATGATCTGTCCGAGATATCTGACCAGTCAGGCGGCTGAACTCTGCGCCGAATTCATCATCGACACTTACAACATGGATGGTCCCACCAACGATACGGAGCGCGTGATCCAGTTCATCAAGTTCACAGGTCTGTTGTTGATTGTTTTGTACTCATTGTATGGAAAATTTTCACTTTTTAAGAGTAGCAGTCCCATTTCATTGGTCGACTCATTCCACCTGGCCATGACTACGCCCATCCTGTCCTATTCACCCAAAGTTGAATGTTCCAGAATGCTCTCCCTAACATATCGATTTCTGCCATATGCATTCCATGAAAGTTCATTGAAATCATCAAGTATCATCGAATCGGCAATGTTATGAAATTTACAGCCGGAGTAACGGAGGAAAGCAACCTGGCAAGCTCATGTTATATTTGGAGTTGTCTTACCTTTAGTTTGATTTCAAGTTTTTGCTATCATATGTGCATGAGATGATGCTCTAAGCCGCCTGCGCCAGGTGGAAGCATCGCTCAGTTGCTAAAACTACAATATTGATGTTGAATACTAGTCTCAAAGCAGGTACTGCTGTTACTCGTATTTTTGGCGCATTGACAGAATGTCCAGTACAACCAGCCGGTCAGTTTCTAATTGCGATGGAGATTCTTGAAAAATATAAATATTTTCGGCTTTTGTCATTCTCCCGTTGATCTTCATGCATCAGTACATGCGGAGGTGCGCACGCACGAGCGGGAGTGTGCGGGAGTGAGCGCGCATATGTTTGGTAGTGAGCGCGCATATGTCTGATAGTGAGCTCGGATGGGCCTAGAAGTGTGCGAGAGTGAGCGCGAAAATCGACAGGAGAATGACCAAAACCATATTTTCTAACCAAGATGGCAGATTTTGCAGCTTTAGAGTGTTTCAAGGCACCAATCGTATGGCCCTGAAGTTGAGAACCGAAGCTATTGTTTGAGTTTCTACAGTTCTAGTCTCTACAAGACAGTGCTATCAATATAATCCAATGTTTGTTTCAGGCGATTGGGGGCTGGCCATTGATATAATACACCTGCTCGACGATCATAGTGAGGGGTCCAAGGCTACATACGGCTACGTATTCACCAAATACATTCTTGGAGTTGACATCGCACCTCTCCTTGACTCGTATAAGTTCGCGGCTACTCACGGCGATGAGATGCCCTACGTGTTCGGTTATCCGTTTGTCACGGATGAGCTGCTATCGTACTACCGTGGTATGTATTCAATGGCAACTGTCATCCGCACTTCCATTGGTAGTCTGAAGTTTGTTTGAAACGTGTCCGGAACTCGTCATTTATGCCCGTTGGATTAATACCGCCATATTCTTATAACTTTTCCAGCCGCTTTCAGCGCTTTGTCGAACTTATGTCCAAAATAGTTTCTGAGGATCCGTAACTGTAATGTTGTTAGGGTTTTCCAGTGAAGTTCTCTGTACTCCTTATCCAGGAAGTTGTCATCATATATCTATGCTTCCATACTTGTTTCACAAATGATGAATTGCTTAGCTCCATTAAGGTAGGGAAGGGCAACTCCTAAAACCGTGGGAAGCAGACATTTCATGTTTGACATCCTTTTCACGAAAAAACAAGTTATGGGAATTTGACCTCATGAACGCATAGGTCATCATTAGGTCATAGGTCATTAGGCCATAGGTTGTTGGGCTACCTCAGGTCACTGTTCATGTGATCTACAGCCCGTCCCCTACAGCTCTTCATTGCACTGATGATTGAATTAAAAACCTCATGACTAATTATGATGGATGCAATAATAATATAAGAATGATAAGATAATAGTTATAGTAATAATAATAAAAATAATAATATAAGAATAGTAATAAAAATAACGATATCACAATAGCTATAGTGATAATAATAATAATGATAACATAATAGTTATAGTAATGATGATAATATAACAACAATCAACTGTTGATCTGTTGTTTTATTGTATACTAAATATTTAGGTTATATCTATCGTACCCCCACCCACTCACCCACCCACAGTTGTTAAGGACCGCAGCAGGAACTGAGGCTATTGCTAGAATCGCTATATCATTCACTCTTACGGTTGATTAGTAAGTTGAAATATTTTAGATTTCTTTGGCGATGGGGCCATACGGTTCGCCAACATCTCTCGCAACGCTGCCACTCTTCAGGATAAGGCTCTATCCAATGACGTCATGACGGTGTGGAGCAATTTTGCCAAGTCTGGGTACGCTCTGTCCTCTAACTGATTGGCTTGTGTGATGCACCTGAATCTGTGTAAATTACTGCTTGCCTGCTAACCTCTGTTTGGGAGAACGGCAATGTAGCCTCCCAAACTTGAAAATCAAACAAATTTATTATATCTATAAATCCTAAAGATTTATAGATGTGCCACAGACGTATTGATTAGGACTCAATAAGATCATCACCTAATCCTGGCCCTACTGATATATAGTGACCCACTTAAGGTATAATGAGGTCATGAACCTACTGAAATATAGCGACCCTACTGTAGTATAGTGACCCAGTTAGAGTATTATCAGGTTGTGACCCTACTGTAGTATAGTGACCCAGTTAGAGTATTATCAGGTTGTGACCCTACTGTAGTATAGTGACCCAGTTAGAGTATTATCAGGTTGTCATCCTGTTTAAGGACAAGAGATGAGTCAATAATGATAAAAGTAAGTCTCTATAGAGTATGGGACATGTTGAGTTCTTATATGCTATCATATGTGCTCTATATGACGGTTTCTTACAATATTTTCGAGTTGTCTTCTCGCTTTTTATGACGTTTTGGCTCTATTTAATTAGTTTGTGACCTTTCAGGAGTCCCATGACACCTGTGACTGTCTCATCATTGAGCAGCTGGACGCAGTACACGCTGGAAGAACGTCGATTACTTGAGTTTGGGTCCGTATTCGAAATGACGGAGATCCCGGACTGGACAGAGAAGCAGCTTGTGAGAGACAGGCTGTTCCCCGCCCGAGGCAGGAGGATGGAGGATGAGAAGCTTGTCGTCTGTGCCACCCCTGGCGGGAACAAGCAGGTTAGCCCATGAAAATCAACTCTTACCCGGGAGAACACTAGGGAAAACCTATCTATATCTTGATGACCCCAAAAAAACTTCAGCTTATTGGATGGCAGAGCTTATCAAGTGATAAAATTATCTTTGGTTTGACGACTTCAGTTGTCTTCTTCCCCATCTGGGTCACCTCAATGCTTTGCTAGTACAACCACTTTCCTCAGGTACGGAATGTTTTTTACTCGTGCGGTGACAGCAAAACCAAAGAATATAGAAAGGAAAAGTGCCGCAGTTCTCCTCATTTGTGCCGGTGTTTTGTTCAATCTCACAAATCACTGGGTAAATTTCATTCATTTTCACTAGTAATAATGATAGCAATCTCTGCACCCATTTATGCATTCATGAGTTGTTCCGAGACCTTTTTATAACTTGTTTAACTAGGCGGTCTAGATAGGGAAGAAGGCAACTCCAATATATTAGTTGATTAGAAGATCCGGGGTCACCTTCTCGTCTTAGAAGGTGAAGGTCTTTGATGGTCCTGAAAATAAGATTTTAGGGCATTGTCCAGATTCATGACTGAACTCAAAATAAAAATTGGCCGCTTTTCAAATTGCCTACTGGGATGGGTGCAATCACCCAACAATTTGTCCTCACATGAGCCGCGCTAATTGTGTGCAAGTGCCTCAGAGTGATTGTACCTGCGCTGGTGTATGAGGTCCCTATGGAACATAGGGGTGCATGATTCATGTGGGCAGCTGTAGCTCATAGGGGAACGATGAACTCAAGGGTTCAAAACCTAGTAGTGTGTTTATTAATACGAAGCAGGTTCATTTTATGTATGCCGCCATCATAGCTGTCAACCTGTCAGGCTGAGAATACTGGAGATTCTGTTTTTTTCTGAACTTTGAGAAGTCATAGCTCAAAACTCCTACCCCATACAGCTACAATGCTGTTGTATTTGTGCTCAGCTCAGCGAGCTCTAACTGGTGAGGTACAAGAGAACATTAGAAAACCAGTAATAGCCATTTTGACCCTAAATTCTGACATCTAAAATACGGGAGTCTGGGGGGAAATACAGGAGACTTGACAGATATGGCCACAATAGGGTTGAGTGGGTGAGTTAACTTGGCGATGCACACTAGTCCTGATCTAATATTCACTCCCACCCGCTCCTCACTGCCACCCGCTCCACGCTGCCACCCGCTCCTTGCTGCCGCCCGCTCCACGCTGCCACCCGCTCCTCGCTGCCGCCCGCTCCACGCTGCCACCCGCTCCTCACTCCCACTATTCATGCGCACTTGTACTAATCTCGGACTAGATGTGGCATGAAACAGGCATGCATGAATAGGAGTGCCTACCGACATGAGAGCAAAAAATGCTAATTATTTACAGGTTGTCGATGGCAACAGCTGTTCCGTATCGTCGATGAATACCTGGATGATGGTGTCACTCCTCTCAGCTGTACTGGCCTTTGTATGGAATTGAAGCAGAGGCATCGAATACTAAGCTGACAATCTATATCGTATTATGGATGAGTGGAAATCAATACGACATACATTACCTATGAACGTGAGGCTCACACCGTACCAGTTTTTGAACTATCATATTAATAAAATAATGTAGCACGATCAACCAGCCAAGATTTCTATGGATATTGATCATAGCAGCCTTTACTCAGTCAGTCGTTAGTGGAGCTTTATAGGTTTTGTGATAATGAAATGAAAACGAAGTAGTCAGCTTTGGTGTTACTTCAATGCGCTGCCTTTTGGAAGTTCAGCAGTTAATCGTCATGGTACCAGTTGTCAGGCTCTTATTTATACTTGTAACTCGCCCGGGGCCCCGCCTTTTAGATCCCCTCCCCCTCCGGCGACACACATCCATCAATGCAGGTATCCACCTCAGCAGGTAGAACTGTATTCGATAACGACGGTATGACAGCCACGAAAAACAACAAAAACCGATTCATATCGTTGGAATGTGCTATGAAAATTATACTAATTATAACTTATGTAGGAGTTGTCTTCTCATCGATGAGATCGCTATCGATGAGATCGCTATCGTTAGATCGCTATCGTTAGATCGCTATCATTTTCATTTAAAAATCATTTTGAGGTTAACACTGACATTTATGTCGCTATCAAATACGGTTCTACAATGTAGGAAAACATTTATTCTCACGAATGTGTGCAGAGTGTTAATCGGTTCTGACTGGCTCTCTTAATGTGTAGTAACAGTACAGGCTCCTTTCATTTGCAATTGGTGTCATTTACGTGTACGTGTAACTAGCGTAGGCTGATTTAGCTTAGCATTAGTTTATCAAACAACTTTCACTGCCAATATTTGACTAGGGAGTATTGCCTTACAAGTAGTTGAAGGGCTATGGCTTACAGCATAGGTTCTCTTGTGATCTTCATCACTGTCTGTTTTGAGGAAGTGTCCAGAGCTGCAGATGGTCCCCTGGTGACTCTCGAACATGGAGGAAAAGTCCGAGGAATGTCTTACGTCTTTGAGAACACTACTGTCGACCATTTCTGGAGTAAGTAGTGACCACCATGACATGGGTTTCAGTGCAGAGTCTTCTAGCCATCTATTGTCTCCTGCACATCTACATTCTCCTCCAGGTGTCAGGTATGCTGAACCGCCGACAGGCGATATGAGATTCAAGAAACCAGTGGCAGCGAGCTGGAAAAGAGAGAAGCTGGCTCAGAGAGCTGAGAGAGTTTGTCTGCAGTACGGGTTCAGTAAGTAGAACCTTACATGTGATGGAACTTAGTCTAATCTGTTCTCACTAAACAACTGGTATTGGCTTTTTGTCAGCTGGAGCTGTGGAAGGAGAGGAGGACTGCCTCTTCCTAGATGTGATAGTGCCAGGAGGCGTTGACCACTCGGAGAGCGGAAAGGCTGTGATGGTATGGGTACATGGGGGCGGATACATGTCAGGCCATAGGCTGGAGTATCCAGCCACCCCACTAGCCGTCCGAGGTGACGTGATCGTAGTCACCATCAACTACAGGCTTGGAATACTAGGGTTTCTCTCCAATGGAACTGGTGAGTGCCACTCCGCTTATCTTGGAATGCTAAACTGTGTGTTTACGCTGGATAAACACTGCCAGGTACCGGTAACTACGGACTCTGGGATCAGAAAATGGCTATAAAATGGGTCAAGGACAACATCGGGTCATTCGGCGGAGATCCAAACATGATCACCATATTTGGAGAGTCTGCTGGAGGAGGCAGCGTGACGGCTCAGATGATGGGACAGCATAATATCGGCCTGTTTCAACGAGTCATTTCTGAGGTAAGTTATGACCAACAGCATAGTACAAACCTCAGACATGGCATCGTAAGGAAAAACTCAAATCTAACTCTAAACTTCATGAGCCTGCTACATGTATCTGTATGCATCAAGTCGCCCTAAACATTGCCAGACTTCGTCATGATGTCTGGAAGTTTGTAAACAGCATATCTGCTAGACATGCTCTCACTGGCTTAACTGGATAGACATTGCGCTCATACGCCATTCCTTACATCGCTATCAGCACTGTCAGTGCTGTCAGTGCTGCCAACGCTCTCAATACTTTCAGTGCCCTCAATGCCGTCAACACCATCAGTGCTTTCTTCGCTGTCAGTGCTGTCAGTGCTGTTGGTGCTGTCAGTGCTGTCGGTGCTGTCGGTGCTGTCGGTGCTGTCAGTGCTGTCAGTGCTGTCAGCACTGACAGTGCTGTCGGTGTCAGTGGAGCTGTCAGCATTCTTAGTGATGTCGTTGTGTAGATCACTGAAAACAAGCTTTAATAGCCAAAGGTGTTAGTGCAGTTCTCCGAGAGCTGTGTCTCTGAGTGGGACGCTGTGTCTCTGAGTGAGACGCTGAGTCTCTGAGTGAGACGCTGTGGTGTTGAAACTGAAGTTACTACTGAAGAACTAAATTTGATAGCAACTATCTAATGGTCGCAAAAAACAAAGAAAAATTGTCACTGTCATTGGAATTCGCTATAGAAAGTATGCTCACTGTACCCTATAAGAGTTATCTCCTCATTCATGGGATCGCTATCATTTCTATTCCTTGATGGTTTTGAAGGAAACGATAACATTTCTTTGAGATCCGGTTTACAGTACTAGTTGAGAATGCCGTTTACTAGCTAGGCTGGATACTGTGCGATATAGGGACTGTGTGGATATAAAGTGTGTCTCTGTATTCCAGTCAGCTTCACTCTTTGACCTGTGGTATGAGTCGGAGAAAGTCAACTCGGAGCGAATAGAGAACCTAAAGACAAACATCAATTGCGAGCTGGACGACATCTATGAATGCTATAAAGGGAAGACTGGCCTAGAGGTGCTGCAGAGCTCGCCTATAGGTCTGGATTTCTTCTATCATCCGGTACCCGACGATGACTTCTTCAGTTCCAACATAACAGAGGAGAAATTTTACCTTGCTAGAAAGTAAGTGCCTGCCCATATGTCTTGTTTCTGTGTCTGATTAGACAGGTAACACAGAAGATTTTTCGTGTGCTGGAAATGTTTTGGTCATAGTTTCTAGTAGTGAAAAAGAAACCAAATACTCAAGCTACCCGAATCACCCTCCTCTTTCCATTGTATCATTATCTAATATTATATTGTATATTCTCAAATATGGCTCTATAAATGAAGGAATCAAAAGAGCACTAGCTATAGTCATAAGATGATGTGTTAACCAAAAGAGAAAAATAATGAAAAAGCAAGAGATATTCACGTCAGATGTAGGCCTGCATTTCAGCGGGAAAAATAACAAACGCTCTGGGCTTTAAATGGGTGAAGCGAGCTATCCGAACCATAAAATTTTCTTAACTTTGAACCTATGTCGTTACAAGATACTAAGTAATAATGAATAACAATAATAATAATAATAATAGTATCATGCAACCCAACTATTGCGTAAGTAAGAATAATTCAGAAAATACATATTGAGAAATTTGATGAGTTGAAAGTGTCATCTTGCAGCGGTTGCGCAATATTGTATAAGTAAGAATGGAGGAGAGGAGAATAATTGTCCTGTAAAATAAATGAACAATCATTCTTTGTACAGATCACATTTGTTACTCAGCTTCCACTTCATGCATACAGTACTCTTCACATTTACCAATAGCACAACTTTCCGACGTCATGTCCTTTTTCTGAAAAGATTCGACCTGCTGGCTGGGTTTAACGGTATGGAAGGCGGTATCTACATCGCTGCCTTCCTAGAACCGTACCTCCAGGCTCTAAACAAGGTGGTTACCAATGGCTGTAGTCTAGCGGATATGAGGTCGCTGCTAACAGGTATTATCTGTCCGAGATTCTTTACAAGTCAAGCACCTGAACTCTGCGCCGAGTTCATCATTGACACTTACAACATGGTTGGTTCCACCAATGATACAGAGCGCGTGATCCAGTTCATCAAGTTTGGAGGTTTGTCGTTTATTATTTGCTGTGTTTATTGGGAGTGAGGCTTTCAATTTTCAAAACGGACTGTTACATTTCACTGTTTGACTCCGCCAATTTGGCTATAACCCCATCCACTCAACCCTTCTAGCTTGACAGTGCCTGCATTGAAATGAGCAGTCAGTCAATCGTGTTAATGTGTGCCAAGAGTTGAGCACAATCTGAATCAAGCTTTCTATTATCTAATAGATCTTTCAGACGACAGTGAGGTTTACTAGAGGTTGTGACATCTTACAAGTTATACAGTGAAGAGTTGACAATGCATCAACACACAGCCCACCGTTTTAGGCATATTTTACTTTCTGTCAATACGCGCGCCGGGTGTCATAAACGCCGGTGTTAAGCTTAGGCTTAATTGCGGGAAAAGCATAATAAGTGCCGAAAAAGATAGGCTTAATATCGGCTTAAAACCAGCGATAATCTCAGCGCGCCGATCGATAGAGGAGTAAAAAATGCCCATTTCAATGGTCAGGCATTTTCGTGCAGCAGCACTATGAGCTCCCAGCTAATCCTAAGCTTATTGCAGGTGACTGGGGATTGGTTGTTGATATAATAGACCTTCTTGATGATCACAGCAAAGGGATGAAGTCTACCTATGGCTACTTATTCTCCAAATATATCCCCGGAATCGACGTCTCACCTTCCCTCGACCCGTACAAGTTCTCGGCCAATCATGGTGATGACATTCCCTACGTTTTTGGTTATCCGTACATCACAGATGAGCTGCTGTCTTTCTATGGAGGTATGTAATCAGTATAATATAAATTTCCTGGGCTGTTCACGTGAGCGGAGTGTTTGTTTCTTAACCGTAGCTGTACTCCAAATTATCATGGCAGATGGCCACACCACGAAGTTCGCATGAGTCAATTACAAAACCAGTAATCAGCGGGTGGTTGTCGCACTCCTCACCTTACCTGATGACTGCGATATATTCAGATTCCCTTAAGTTTAAGAAGCATAGAGCCTCCACAGCTATACTTTAGAACGGAATTATTTTGCGATTTGAGAATTTTTGCGATTGACCTGTCGATCGCTAATTCGCGAATATTGTCAAAACACATTTATTTTCCTCGTCAGTATATATAACTAAGGCTGGACCAAAAATGCAAAAATTTTATTACACGCTAAAGCGCAGATATTTAAAGTTAAATAAAATTGCAAGTTGTTGCGACGTTGCGACGGCTAGTTGGCTTAGGAATTATGGTGGGTGTCAGACTCTTGGGGCTATAATACTATTGCTAGGACTTCTATAGAATATTCATCTATAACGGAGTAATACATCAGAATTGATTTTTTAGATTATTTCAACAACTCAGTCATACAATTCACTAACAACTCTCGGTATACTGCTACTCCAAACGATAAGGAACTCTCTGATGATGTCATGACAGCTTGGACAAATTTCGCTAAGTCTGGGTAAGTTTTGCTCGTGTGACGTGTGACGTCGTGACGTCAAGTTACCAGATCTTCTGTAAATCACGACTGTTTGAATTGACTCATAAATGTGAACCTCTCCCCTGGGATCAGGAAGTACTGAGATACGGCCTTTTAAAGTTGAAAAACCAAGAGTATCTCCATTTATATAGCAGGAACATGGCACCATGCGCTACTAAGCTATTGAATAAGTTCCAATAAGACAACTACTTGGTTTGGGCTCAATAAAGTAACGGCACTAATGGAGTATACAGGTAGTGACCCAGTAGGGGCATAACAAGGTTGTGACTCTGTTTACTTCAAGTGATCACAACAGACTGATGACCTGATGACCTTTCAGGAATCCCATGACACCTATGACTGTCCCATCCTTGAGCAACTGGACGCAGTACACACTGGATAAATGCCACCTACTTGAGTTTGGCTCGGCTTTGGCAATGACGGAGATCCCAGACTGGACAGAGAAGCAGCGTATGAGAGACAGGCTGTTTCCCGCCCGATACAGGAAGATGGAAGATGAGAAGCTTGTTGTCTGTCCCACGCCTAGCAGCAACAAGAAGGTGAGCCAATTAAGACATGCTCTAACAGCTAACAATATTACTTATTTCAAAATTATTGCTGGTATTACCGAAGATCACTCAAGATGTTTCCCTCACACAGCTGCCGAATTGTCTTCAAATACCTGAGAAATATTGTGTTCACCAGTTGAAGCACACCGTAGCTAAAATCGATATAGGCCATTACTTGAATGTACTCCAAAACACTTCCTTAGTAACAGATGAGGTGCCTTTCCTGCTCATCAATGCCATCTTGATTATTACCATTAGTTCTAATTAATCCATTGCAATTATTAACTTCCTCCATACCAAAATAAGTATATCATTATTTATTGTTACATTCTACAGATCCTCAGGCCAGAGTAGCACATTCCAGTTGCTGATAAAGCAAATCACTACGGCTGCCTGCGTTTAAATTTGTGATAGCTTGGTACCTCAAACCCATGTGGATTGTTTACAGGTTGTAGATGGTAACACTGGTCCCGTCTCCCTGATAAATACCTGGATGATGATCTCGCTTCTCTCAGCTGTCCTGGCTCTTGTGTGAAAATGAAACCAAGGCGACTTACTGATTTGACGACATATCTTATTTTTACGCCCGCAAAAATTCAGATCAATGTAATACAGATATTCTCTATGAGCACATAGGTTCGTTACCTCAGTTAATTTGAACTATTTCAGTACTAAAATGAGCTGGTAAGAAAAAGTATCTGAGGTATCAGTCCTTAGCTCAGGTTCCTTGATTATACAATTTTTGGACTTACACTCGTGGAGCATTTACCTCTGTGCAGATAATCATTAATAAAAATGATTGGTGGTTATATATTTACCAGCCGAGAACTTCTTCACAAGTTCTTAGGCAGTTCTTAAGAGTTCTCAATAACTCTCAAGAATTATGTAAAAACTTATCAAGCAGTTGCAAATCCTTCTTCATGTTACATGTGCTCACTTATAGTTATATACCGGGGAAACGCGGTACATACTGGTGTATGCGATTGAGATATGTAATAGGTGAGGAGCAGTAGCCTTTCATAAGCTGTTACAGAGGCATATCTCATTATCAGTTTGCTTTTGTTTACTCATCCACTAGTCCAGCTCATTGACGTCAGCTATTGTGTGTTACAAAACATTCCCTCTCAGTAGTCTGCAGATGTCAAGCACTGGCAGTAACATCATGGCTGGGATGAGCTCTGTGATCACTTTGGCTATTTTTCTATCAATATTAGTTGCCACATTGGCGGTTGAGGGACCATTGGTTACATTGGGGCATGGAGGAAAGGTACGTGGCCTGTCATACGAATTCGAGAACAAGACGGTACATCATTTTCTATGTAAGTTAAAGTTAATTTGTACTAAATCAGTTTTTCTTGCTATGATCACCATTGCGCTGAATTTATTCTGATTGGACAACATACTTGTCTCTTAACTTTACAGTTGAACCTTGAGTCTTGAAAATTTTTCTAAAGCTCACCATATCTAGTTCTCACCTGTAACATGTGACCATTTGTTTTAACCTGTTGCCAATATTGCTGTTACCTGTCACCACTTGCTGTTACCTGTCACCACTTGCTGTTACCTGTCACCACTTGCTGTGGCTTGTGACATCCTTTGCTCACCAGTAAACTAATAGCTTAAGATGCTTGTATGCAGCTGCATGACTGGGGACCAGTAGCAGCAACTACAAACCCTCACAATCCATTGTACATTTTTTTACTGTTTGAAGCCTGGTTAATCTGGTACAAATAATGAAATTTTTTATTCTCCTATCAGTAGGCACGGCAGTTTCATGCGTCTGTGTTACACCGGAGTTTTGCAGGTATTGCACCTGGTTTAGTCCGCACTTAGCGCGCTATCGCCGGCTTTAGTTCTATCGTAGTACCAGAGTAGCACCGGCTTAACACGGCGCTTATGAAACCAGTGTGCCTACTGATAGGAGGGTAAAAAATGCACAAATTGTGGTGTTGATGCATTTCTCTTGCACAGCTTACTGTACATGTAACAGGTTAATGAAATATAAAAAATTTGTCCTGTCAGCAAATTTTCAAGGTCACTTCAATCTATGAATTACGCTTGTCTTTATTCTACATCTGACTCCATCTCAATGGTTTTGTAAAGCTGTGAGGTATGCAGAGCCTCCGACAGGTGATCTGAGGTTCAATAAACCCGTGGCTGCTAGCTGGAAGGGAGAGAAACTGGCTCAACATACCGGAAAGACTTGTCTGCAATACAATAGGAGTCAGTAGGAACAAACTGAAATTTACATCGTCATCAATATGCCAAGGACATACTCAAACTTGTCTCTCCTGACTTCTGTTCTTAGATCCAAATGAGGGAGAAGACTGCCTATTCTTGGATGTTGTTGTACCTGGTGGTGTCGACCAATCCAGTGAGAGGAAGCCTGTGATGGTGTGGATACACGGTGGCTCTTACCTTACAGGATACAGGCAGCAGTATATTCCTACGCCACTCGCAGTAAGAGGAGATGTTATCGTCGTTACTATCAACTACAGGCTCGGCATCTTTGGATTTTTATACAGTGGTCAAGGTAAACTGTATAGACAAAGAATCTCTTATACCCTTCATTTGTTACACAATGAATGTATATTTAGAGGTGGAACTATGCAACCTACAACATGGCAAAAACAGTGTGATTGCTATTGTCGGCGCCTTAGATGAATATATAAGGTAGAGGGCGTAAGTTAGAGAACACATGTGAGAGATTTTTGTGTATAACTGGGATGTTCAGCACTTCTTTGAATACTGGAGTTGGGCCTTTTACCGCCTGTTTTCAGCAGAACTCATAATAAACTCAGCCCACCGGTGTATTTTTCACACATTAAAATTTCTGTCTCAAAAATAACATTTGGAATCGTCCTGAGGCCTGGTTTTCGTAGCATCCTCATGAACTTACAAGCCATGTGTGAATGCTTATGGGCTGATCGCTGATTGGCTGACAGTCTCAGCGTAAGGCGATTGTAAAAATTAAGCCTGGTACCATTTCTGCGAGCGGTCCTGTGATCATATACATTACAAGGTGTGATCGTGAGGTGCAGTCACATGTTCTTGTGTTGACTGCATTGACTACAATGGATATTGAAACCTGGCTTAGCATCTCAACGTGGAGAAACTCTGAATCATTACACTGAATTGCTATTCTTAACTCTCAAATCTTTGAGGTACTGGAAACTATGGTCTTTGGGATCAGCGTCTGGCTATAAATTGGGTCAAGGACAACATAGGGTCATTCGGAGGAGATTCAGACAGGATCACGATATTTGGAGAGTCAGCTGGAGGTAGCAGTGTGGCGGCTCAGATGATGGGACGACATAACGACGGATTATTCCAAAGAGCCATAGCTGAGGTATCTCATATAGGCATATAGGGTAGTAAAACTGGGTTGTATATCCCAACACGGTATTCACTACAACTTTTTTGACAGGATCTAATTTATATATATTTATAATAGCGCCTTATGTCATTTTTCCGTTAATATTTGTGCATCAGCATGAGCGGGAGTAAGAGCAAAAATCAACAGGAGAATGGCAAAAACCATAATGGCTTGTGTTTTTATATGCGATGTTAATAATGGCTTTTATACCCAATTTGGTATTTCTAATGGTTTCGCTAGCTTGTTTAATGGCATTTATTCATGGCTAAACCTCCATAGATATTCATCTCATAAGCAGCAGCGGCTGTCGGCTTGTCTAACATTGCTTCAAGCTCTGTCTTTGTATTCATTGAATCATTCCATGTGTCAGTTGATGAAGAAACTGATCAGTTATTGGGAAATAGTTTGGGAGGTTTATGAGGCCAGAAAACTTAGGTTCTGAGGCACTTTTGTTGCAGTCAGGTGCACTCTACGAGCCGTGGGGGTGGTACCTATCTGAGAAAGCAAATGCTGTTCAGCTGGAAAGATTGAAGCAATCAGTCAACTGTACCTTGGAAAACATCTTCGATTGCTACAAGTCACTGCCTGGCGATCAAGTCCTGAGGAGCTCAACGTCGCGTAACGATTTTCTCTACCATCCAATGCCTGATGACGATTTCTTTCCCTCTGATATCACTGAGGAGAAATACGACTTGGCCAGCAGGTTACTTCCAGTGATAATTGAGTATTTATCCGCCCTGAAAATTCTTGAAGGATTCTTCGAGAACCTTTATGAAGTCTTAGCGTTTCTCAAGACCTCCTATTTAGAGCAATTTAGAGGCAGGGAAATAGGCAACTAGTTTAAAATCGGATTTGATAGATACGGTCCAGCGACGAAAAATTATTGCTATTGTTGGAATTCGCTATACAAATAACACTCTTTATACCTGATAGAGGAATTGTCTTTCCCTTCATGGAATTACTATCGTTACATCGCTATTACTTTTATTTCTTGATGATTTTCTGTCGCTATCACATCTGGTTCTGATGGCAATATAACCTAACTGGTATGCATTGATAGGAAAGTATTGCTTAAAACACAGGTTTCCCGAATCAATATAGTCCCTCGTATTTCATGGAACATCAGAAGCACCCCATATTTCACTATTGTCCATATCACATTATTACAGCAGTTATGGCCTGTAGGTTTGATCTGCTCAGTGGATTCAATGGCATGGAGGGCGGTGGCTCGATCTACTCCAACTTGGATCCTCACCTGCGCGCCAAAAACAAATCTCTCAGCGACGGCATTGACCTTGACAGCATGAGAGAAGTTCTGACCAATCGTATTTGTCGGCGATACCTGACTAGTCAGGCAGCTGAACTCTGTGCTGAATTCATCATCGAAACTTATGGCATGGATGGTCCCATCAACGATACGGAGCGCGTCATCAAGTACATCAATTTTGCAGGTTTCCGTTCTAATTCTCATATCACCCTGCAATCATCAATTACTCAAGTTGACTGTATGTATCCATGCAGTTGACATCTGTCCTTTTAGCATACTCTAGTTTATGTACTCTACTCGACTTACTCTTGTCTACTTGCTCCCGTCCGCTTACTCTCATTTACTTGCTCGTGTCTACTTACTCTTGTCTACTTACTCTATTATATTGACTCTAAGCTAACTATCTATGATTACTGTATGCCCTCGACTATAAGACTGTGTGTCTATGGAAGTGAGGTATTCCCTCGACTGTAAGACACGTGTCTAAGGAAGTGAAGTCATCTTAAATTAGTCTTCATTCTCTGGCTACTAGTTGAGTTGGAAGCTTTGTTTAATAGTTCTGAATTGATTCTCTCTTATGAAACTAAGATGGCTCCTTTACAGCCATCCTACATGAGGTTATAGTGATGTCTGTGTAGGATTTAGTTTAGGCTTGTCTTATAATCGAGGGAACAAGTACTCGAACAGTTTCACGTGTAGTGACTAAGGTAGTCCACAAATTTAATATTTCATTCGTTGGGTGAGGGCTTTACTGGTCTCAATATGTTATATAATTCAAAACGCATTTGGATAGGCTTTGTCTTGGGTGGGTCAACCTTCAATCGTGGCCACAGATGGTAAATGAGCATGAGGCAGAGCGAGGTAACGCTTGTCATTATCATATAGAGTTTATGGGTTAAACTGAGTAGCTGTTTCAGGCTCACAATCTCCTGTTAAAGGAAAGTTAAAGGTGTTACAATCATAAGGCTGTCTCACATGCTCAGGCACTGAGAAATAATGTGCCTCAAGGGTAAGGCTGCTATATACACCTGTGGCACGAGGGCCCAGCAGGACTCATTGCTTCTAATGATAGCAATTTAATGAACGTTTTCAGGTGATTGGTCCACAGCGACAGATAATGTACATCTACTCAACATGCACAGTCATGGAGAGAAGGCTTCTTACGGCTTCTTCTTCTCTGAATACATCCGAGGTGCCGAGACTTATCCATTCCCTGAGATGTACAGATTCTCTGCCAAGCATGGAGAGGAGTTGCCTTTCGTGTTTGGATTTGCATACGTCACAGATGAATTACTCCATCTTTACAAAGGTACTTTCAAGGCATCATCACAAAACAACGCCACATATTACATTGTCAACCCAAAACCACTAAAAAAATTTTGCATAGAAAGTACTCGCTCACAATGTTAGTGATCACTAATTAAACTTTCTGATAACAGTGATGCCAAAAGCTGCAGCAATTCTATTAGTGCTGCTGGGTACTTTCGGTATTGTAAGTGCCTTCAGTATCGCCAGTGCCGTCACGGCTGTCAGTGCCGTCATGGCTGTCAGTGCCGTCATGGCTGTCAGTGCCATCAGTGCCGTCAGTGCCGTCAGTGGTTTTTATGCTGTCAGTACTGTCAGTGTAAGCGAGAAAGATACATCATTTTACTGATTCAGCTTTACAGATCTGTTCACGACCGCAAAATCATCGAGCTATAGCATCCCTAGTTGGCATCCATATGTAGCTATTTATTCTGATCATCGATTGAGGTGCTAAAGTATGTTACCAACTATTACCTCAGATTTCAGCTCCAACTCGATGATCAGATTTACAAACAACAGCCGCTATGCTGCAGACAAACATGACTTGGAAATTACCGACACTGTCATGACCACCTGGAGTAACTTTGCCAAGTCAGGGTGAGTCTCAGCATTGCAGAACTTTACTGTAGAACTGGATTTGATAGCGACGGTCTAACGGCTGCAAAAATAGCGACAAAATATGATCGCTGCTGTTGGAATTACCTACAGAAATTACGCCCATTTTACCTTATATAGGAGTTGCCTTCCCATTTATGGGATCGCCATTGTTAGATCGCCATTGTTAGATCGCTATCGTTAGAGAGCTATCATCTGTATTTCTTGATGAATTTGAAGAGAGCACTAACATTTCAGCCGCTATCAAATCCGGTTCTAAAATATCCTCTAAATGTGGTTCAGGTACGAATACACAAATACCTGGAGACAAATGAAGATTGTGATGCTAAGATCTATTATACTAGCTCAGGGTTCTCTCCAGCATGGGCGCTCGGGCGCTCCGCCCATTTCTCAAATCAATCCGCCCAATCAGCTCGTTTGGTCGTAGTAACTTTTTGCCTAGTTTCTCTGCCTATGC
>ERZ1740065.237-NODE-237-length-27280-cov-12.221157_pt1 | contig 27280 bp, 16 predicted proteins | sample MGYA00581738_ERZ1740065 | MGnify/ENA primary metagenome ERZ1740065 (study PRJEB43018, sample SAMN04849749) | marine metagenome | isolation source: floating plastic debris | place: Pacific Ocean | collected 2008-09-01 | study: EMG produced TPA metagenomics...
GGGAGGAGGATCACAGTGTAGGAGGGTGATAATGAGCTATCTATAGCTGGCAATGAGAATATTGTTTGGAAACAGTAACGAAAATACCAGAAAGCAGAAAGTCTCGGTCGACTGAAATAAGGCTAAAATTTGGTGAGTTCTTCGAACCGAACCGAAACCATTACACCCTAATTCTTAGCACACTCAGGCTATGGTAAGATACACTTTAGCTATAGTATTAACGGCTTTTGTAAATCTCCCGTTGTTTTGCGCACAATTGTCGGCAAACTCCCGCCTTTTTGAACCCCTAATTACAATAGCAATTGCTAGCAAACTCCCGATAAAGCAGGAGTATGCGCTCACACATACAGGAAATGCTGTCATCGAACAGAGCAGTGAGTATATAGCTGAGCATGTTGTGTATATGAAATGAGAAATTGATGATGAATAACTGTAGGTGGTACGTTCGCAGACGTCAGACTTGTTTATTCTGTTGTTTAGGTGATAGTAGTAAGAACAGTACAAGAGTAATCTTCTCCTGACACAATGGAGCAGATTAAAGACCTGGATGTCATGCAACTCTCTTACTTAGTTGCCTCTTCTGATGGTAGGTCTGTCTCGGCGTTCAACTTCTGGACACACAGGTAGCATCTTTGGAAATACCACCATTGCAATACTATCACATAATTTTTTCTCCAAATTCTCACAACAGTACCACATCCACAGTCTGACCATTGCTACCGATTGCCAATACGATACAAGTAGAATATGACAACGCCATACAAAATCATGAGAGGAATAGCCATTGCTGGACATGGGTATAATAGGAAGCAGATCTAGGATTTAGATGAAGGTCATCGTCCAGAGGTCGCTCAGACCCCAGTGGGATCCAGGAGCAACACTCTGGGGCGGGCCAGGTGACGGCGGGGAGAACAGATGGATAAATTGCAAGCGAAGGAGAAAGGGATCTATTGTATTAAAAATCTCCCAGCGCACATTGTACATCCCTTTATTGAAAAGTAGTGGAAAAGATTTGTGTTGACAGTCCTTCATTCATTCAAGTGTGCTAGTAGAAGGCTTTCTGCATGGTCAACCCAAGAAGGTTGACTGTACTTGGAGAACTTGATGGAGTATAAATAGATGGAGCAACTAGTCTGACCTAAACCACCTGACAATAGGAATCACAGGCTTAACTGTGACCTTGACAGCTGTTATCAGGGAGAGATCCTCCTGCACTACAGCAAAACATGACTGGAGTCCAACTGCAGCTGACTATTCAACACAGATGTGTCACCAAAGAGCCTTAATTTGCTCATCAAAAATTTAGACTATCACGCCAATAGCTGGAGACGTCACCGATTATGTCTGGTGAGAGGTATTCCGTAGAGTCTCTCTAATTGCTCATCTGAATCGAGCATTACCCTGCATTTTGAAGTAAGTGTGAACACAAATGAACGCTATCCAGTCGGGCACGCTGACATAAGAATAAAAAATGTCCATTACCCTATCAGTCTATGTTTCCGTCACCAATGCTGCGCGAGGAGGGTGGTCTGAGAAATTTAAACTCATTCTATGTGTTCCTGTCTCCGGCTTCATTAATCTGACACTCAAATTTAAACACCTCTTTACCTCTCCATTGATTCGTTCGTCATCAATCATAGGAAGCTGCTAATTGGACAATATTCACATTCACTACCTTGCCTGGACTCAACTACACGTCAACAGACAGTAACACATTTGAAATGAGAAGTACCCACAGGTCATATTGTGGAGACACTTGATCATTTATATTTTTTTACCGATTTTCCGACATGTAATGAAGTCATGAAGTCCCAAAGAACCCAGAAGTCCTGTTTAGCTGTGGTCATCATCATGTGTAGAGCTGAGTTACCTCTACAGGTGATTCATGATGTGTGTGTATGGGTGTATATAGCAGCTGTGCATCTACATATCTGTATAAGAGATAACCTAAAGAATACTGTTAGAATAAATGAATATCAGTAACTGCATGCAACTGACTGATCACTCTATATGGCAGGTAAACACAGACAGAGTGAGGTGACACTGAGACAGTCAGACAGGTCGATGGCATCGTTTTGACAGCCTCCGCCCACCGGTATGAGACTGATGAGGACAGTGGGAGCGAATGATTGGTGTGACTCAGTGTCCCAGTGTGACGGTCAGAAATATGTGGGAGTTGGCGGTGGAGTAGATCGAGTGAAAAGCGACGGTGAGTCATCTCATGTCATATCAGTGGATGGAAGTGATGCTGTATGGAGTGTTTCTATTTATGACGGTGTGATCTATACACTGGTCTATAATATCCGTGGCGCCTGGTCAGTTAGAGTGTACGACTCAGACTACTAGCTGGTCTGGGCGTGGAAACATGAAGATTCATGTGTTGATTTCGATAAGCTGGCAGTGAGAATGGACAGTGTACTCGTACCTCATATCGATATAGAATATCTATAACATGCATTTTAGACTCAGTTCATCACTGTAAATCACCATAGGCCTGACATAAATATGATTTGCTGTGAATGTGGCAACCTACAGCACATCATGGTGGCTGGCTCTCCCACACACTGCTAGCTGCATGGGCTACCCTTTTGGGTCAACCCACTGGCGGAAAAACAAGGGGATCGACTAGCTGAGTGGTTGAGACAGTAGGCCCAATCAGAAGCCGGCTTACTGAGGCCAATTGATTCCACAGGAATTGCCACTCCAGTGTTAAAGCAATATTTTGGTGTCCTATCAGAAATTTTTGTCTTAGGGCTCAGACAGCTATATTTTTGTTATGATGACAAACACAAGTCTAGTTCTTCATTTGAATGCGATACAAGACAGCAGCTGACTCATCTGTAAGCCAGCACGGCAATATGGAAAGTGAGACATTGACCTAGTTTTACTCATTACCATGGAAAGTGACTTCTCAACGTCTGATTCCCACTCTGATTGACGTCATATGCATTTTTATCTACATGGCCTTGGTTAACCACTCCATGAGAAATTATCACCATTATTATCAGCTTTCATACTGTCATGTGGTGCCTGATAACTGACCATAAGAAGTGTTAGAATTTGTTGTTTAAACGCCATAGAAACATGAGAAGACAACTCAAACATACTATGAAAAAAGTGTTTTAGCCTTAGTTTAGTGTAAATCTGGTTGCTTGTATGAGATCTACATATATGATTTGCTATAATTATACATGTAGGTCTGCTGTCATTGCCTAATGACCAGCTCTTGTCCTCAATCAATTTTATGATTCCTATTCCAGGAAGTGCACTCGGGTTGCAAATTTGTTGGCTGTAGAGAGCAATTAATTTAATCAAAATATCAACCGTTCTTAACAGCGCACCAAAATTGATGGAAATTTTACTTAGTGCTTAATATTTAGGCTTTCAAACTCTGAAAGCAGTAAAGGAACCGATGAAGGGCTAACGTTCAATTTTCCTGTTCTGGTCATAGAAGTTTTTATAGTGCGTAGAGTTATTGATGCTCATGGAGTTGAATGTTCAGCGATTTGAATGCGTTACCACTCTAGATACGCTTATTATATATCACATCAAGCTTATGTAAATCCCTCACCGAAGGTTATTATTAGGAAAGTAAATAAAAAATTCTTCTTATTTTGGCATTTTTCACTCTTATGTCGGAACGGGCTCCTATTCATGCGCGCTGTTGTTAAGCTTGAGCTTAAGTGAGGCGAAAGTATACTAGATGAAGACTAAATCTGACTAATGCTGCCTCAGATGAATAGGCGTGCCTGTCAACAGTAAAAAATCCCACGCTTTATCTGCATATATTTAGTTTTCCCATGAACTAATTGAACTCAGGAGTTGTCTCGCCATGCTGATGCCAGGTTTAGGTTGATGTTAACTGGTAAGCTCTTGGAAGCATATCAGGCTTGATGCCATAGCTTCTACCTGATATTGTTGAAAATGTTCTGTTTTACTAAACAACATTCACATATCATTCCGAGACTATTAAGTTTAAGAAACTAACAGCGCATAGCTTCTGCAGACGCTGAGAGCGAGAACAGCCCTCAAGCAGAAGTGAATGTGGTGGTTCATTCTAAAGTTGATGATGGTCGGCTGACTGGACGACCATTGAGGCGGAGGAAACCTCCATATCAGAGGCCTGAGAATGAAGATGAGTTTCTTGAAGACCTCAACAGGTATTAGAAGCTGCCATTTGGTACCTATTAGGGGTGGAATGGATTGTAGCATTGCAACATCAGGTCAAATTCTAATGTACATGTAGTTGAAACTGGTTCACTTAATAGCATGTCTTTATGTTTTGGTCAATTAGCAACAACGAAGGGGATAAATTTTTCGATGATGAGCGGTACTACATTAAAGAACTGAAACAAAATCACAAAGACCGCCGTTAATAAACCGCCGTTAATAAACCGCCGTTAATAAACCGCCGTTAATAAACCGATGTAATGCTTGGAGGCTAGTGCTGTCGCCTAGTGACCGTGGGAGGGGGGACCTAGTGCGGGGGGGGACCGATCTGCAGTTCAAGCAAACCAAAATAAATTACCCAAATATTGAGCCGCTCAGATGACCATATCCACCATATCCACTCCTAGTAGTTATTTTGCTCCTTTGCTTACAATCAATTGTTGCGATTATTTGAACTTTGTTTTCATGAATTGGTCAGGTCATTGAATGCTGTCGGAGTCCGGAGTAAAATTGTCACCCCATCTCTTAGCAACCCGAAGCACAACACTGTATACGCTAAAGGAGTTCACACTCAAGAAGTGAGGGAAGCAGTCACTAGGCTGACAGCTGATGGCAAGTACTCAGACTTCAGCATTGAGCTTGTGGAGGACGAAACCGAGGGGTTGCTGATACCCCTAGGCTCAAGTGTCACGGTCCGTGGTGAGAATACTGGTGAGAGATGCTCGTCTGATCTGGCCCTGTATGACAGCAAGAGGCAGCAGCACTACCTGATAACTGCAGCTCACAGCCTGCTGACTACAGAACAGATGGAGCAGTGTGAGAAAAACGACAATCCACTACAAGCGAATGAATAGCTGAAGGGTAGCGAGTACACACTGACGCACAAAGATGAGCAGAAGGATCAGTGTGATGCCAACCGCAACTTGCAGCCTTCGATTCCAGCATGGGCGGGCTGCAATTGCACACTGATGCAAAAAGACCGTGTCCCAAGTAAAGTGAAGTGCTCCCCAGTCGCTTGTTTCAGAGAGCGGAAAAAGCAAGGGAACTGCTGGTCAGAAAATTGTCTCATGGATCTGACAGCAATTCCAGTCTCAGAAGAAGAACTCAGGCGACTGAAAAGATCAGAAATACAAACAGCTCCTGTAATGGACTCTATGATCAGAGTTATGGAACAGAAAGACTTTGACCAAATCATTGGAGATGTCATAACTCAAGGAGAGGGGGTTATTAGCCAGAAGAAAGGAAAAGTCTACCCTTTAACAGCTATCCATGATGGGGAGCTCAACAAAGGACACCACATCACATTCAAACTGGATGAACCATACAGGTGTTTGTTAGATTTGGTCCAGTTGCCTTATATCGCGGGTAGCTTGAACGGCATTTTTTACTCTTCTATCGGTAGGCACGCCGCAATGATGCGCTGGCGTTACGCCGGTGTTACGCCGATGCTACGCCGGCTTTTGTCCGCACTTATGATGCTTTCGCAGCACTTAAGCCGGCTTTAGTCTAAGCTTAACATCGGCGTTTACAAAACCTGCTCGCCTACCGATAGAAGAGTAAAAAATGCCGCTTGAACAACTTTCACTTTATCTGTAGCTTACAAGAGGGGGACAGTGGAAGCACTCTGTTCATTTTTGAGGAGACAGATGATGGCTGTAAGACAAACAGGGAGCTGCCTGTTGGCATACTCAAAGCTTCATATGATTTTTCAAGGCCTAGAGGCAACTGGTATGCTGTCTCACTTCTGTCTCCCTGTCTGCTCAAGCTGAAAGATGATGAAGTGGAGTGCGACCAGGTGGTTCAGGAGTGAAATGATTCCAAATCTTCATCTGCCTTATTGATGGCATGATCCTTATTTCACAACATTATTTGTCAATTTTTTATTGATGTTATTAACTTAGCAACGATTAGCTGTGATTTATGTACTGGTGCCAATCATTTGATTATGTTTCTAACTCCTCAAATCTTCCAATTCCGATTGACATTGATTGTAAGGACATTAATCTTCAGTTAATCTTAAATTAGTCCATTCCTCAAAACTTTCCATGGTCTCCATGGTGTGTTTGAGTAGCAAGTACGCATAGGTTAAACCGTATGTTCGATGTATTTTCAAGCTGAAAACTAATCATGGCCACCTGCTGGTAATTGACTTCCATTGAATATATCTTACAAGACTAGAGTGAAAGTACCTCGACTCAAGTTGCACTTGATCAATGGTATGCCGTCAAGCATACCGCAATATATTTTTCCCATTAGTGGCAGTCACTTCAGCTACTATGACTTGCGGTTATGGCATAAATTACACTCAATATTAAACAGCATGAGATATTTCAAAACTACTATCAATTTTGACCAAAGAGGGAAAATCTTAGTCAACCTTTTGCATAATTGATCTGCATTGATCTTCAATTAACATGATTGGAATGCAGCTCTATTATATGCGAGCACACATTTTTATCTAGCTAGCTTGTTTCACCCAAAATTGAAATTGAAAGTTCCTTCCATTATAAATAGTCGCAGCCTATGCCGAGCCTCTCTGCACTCTTATTTCGTGTTCTGGCTCTTTACTAACATACCTGTAGGTATCAAAGATAATAAATATGAACCTTCACTGTTGATAGTGAAAGTGAAAGTGAAGGGAAAGTGAAAGTGAGGACTTGTGCCTTCTATGGAGTGTAATTTCCAATGTCCGTATCACCGTAGAACCGGATTTGATAGTGACAGAAATGTTAGTGTTTCCTTCAAAATCTTTAAGAAATAAAACTGATCGCGATGTAAAACAGGGATCACATAAATGGGAAGAAAACTCCTATATAAGGTATAAAGAGTACAATCTCTGTAGCAAATTCCAACTAAAGCGATCATTTTTCATCGCTATTTTCACGGCGGTTATCAAATCCAGTTCTGCAGTAGCTTCCACTCAGAATGCACCACCATTATGCCTCTATACAGTCACATTTCTATGTATACGATCTGGCATTCAACAAACAGTATTCGGTATATCATAATGGAGCAGCCTCGTTCCTTAGAGTTATCTGCTCCTGTTGACACCCAGACTGTAACCATTTCTCCAACACGATAGGGAAAACGGTTTTAGCATTTCTCAGGGGTTGAGTTCCATGCCTAAATCCTGCTTAAATGCCGATATCGCCAGTGTGACGAGAAGAGTAAAATTGTACAGCACGTGATATTCATAGAATTTAATTGTTGAACGATGCGGGTATCTGTTTGATTTCATAGCGAGAGTCAGTGTTTGAATGAGATCAAATCACATAAATCATTATTATACAACAGAGTTGCAAAAATTTGATACACACATGAAACCAGAGCAAATAAACAGATTCAAGAGCATCACATGTTCGCACCCTAGATTTGAGGAGAAAGGCTACTCCTCTTGAGCCTACCATCATTGCTGCTCCATCAGATCCGAATCCAACCATCTTCGGCTTGTCTTCATAAAGTCTACATCGGGCTAGGGACTCCTGATGAATGGTCAGTGTTACTCAGTGTCACAGCATGACAGTCTGGCATAGGTGGGAGTTAGGGGTGGTGTAGATCATGTGACAATCAGTCGTACCACGTCTTGTCGTTGAAGGTTACGTAGATAATATGACATCATGTTTTCTTAGGTCAGTCAGGCCATTACCGCGTGGTGTATTCCAAAGCTAAAATATACTGTTCAACGACTGTGCATAGGCAAAAAGAAGTAGCTTGTGAGCTTAATTCTTTATCTAGGAGTTGTCTGCTCCCGTTCTGAATTAGGTATTAATGGATAATGTGTTTGGATTGCCTAGCGCTCTTTGGATAATAGTAGGATTAGAGGTCCTGAGAAAGCTGGAGTTGCCTCACTGTTGAGATCATCTAACATCCCTACTAGTTAGTGCAGCGATATGACAGTCATCAAATAATGGAGAGAGGGAAGACAACTCTCTGGCCAGTCATTGTTGGTGCCAAACAGGGGTAGGTGTGCATATAGCTTGGCTATAAAGCTGCAATTTTAACGGATGCTATTGCGGCTACACCTATGTACCCTAACTATGTTACACTATATACATCCCTCTTCATGTGGCCCAAGCTACAGATAAATTATGTCAGTCCATCTCATGTAAGTGAGGAGACCCCTAAGGGCAATGACATAATGCCTATGAGGCCTGTGATTTGTCAATCTCTTGGGATGCCCAGCTGGTCTCCCAAAGTTAGTTCAGCTGCGCTTGCTTGTGCCGAGTGCTTACTGCAGTAGGTTTCGAAGGTGTTTCCTTCAGATGGTAGTGAGCAGTGACTTTGGTAATAAGGGAACATCCATTGAATGTACGCAACGCCAAAATACCTATTGACTTCAGTTAATCCAATTATGCCTATGCAGTACATGAAAGAAACCCTTGAAAATGATGCGTGCCTGATGTACTAGTACAATAATATTACCAACATGCTTTGAGGAAGAGATGAATCTTATAATATTGAGGGTACACTCAGTATCACAACAATCAAGAAGTAAGTGAACGTATAAGCGGCAGTAAGTTTATCAGGAAACCAGTACAGTGACACAGGCGACAATAGGTAAGGTTCCATTCCCTGTAGAGCTGCTCTATTCGGGAGCAAATGTTTTCCTCTTTGAAAGCGCTGTATTGAAAAACGCGAGTAAGAAAAAATCTTTGTTTGAGAGAAGTCAGCAAAGAAAATTATTTTTGTTGTTCTTTTGGTCAGATAAGTTTGGCTATGGAACAGCTGAAAAGAGCTTATACACACTCGCTTACCTGCTAGGTCGCATTTCACATTGGAGGTGTTGTGCAGTAAGATGGCAGCGAGCTCATGCAATAGTGGATCCAAAACTGAATCATGTGGCTACTGCTTAGAAACGGTGGATAAGATGGTTGACAGGAAGAGGCTGCCTTGTGGTCACGAGTTCTGTCTGCCTTGTTTGAAGGCTGATAAGGCTTTGAAAGGAGAACTAGTCTGTGCTACATGCAGGTATGTAAATCTGATCTTGTTGACACGAAGGTATGGCAGAGCTATTCACTCAATTAAAATACAGAAGGAAACTGGACTCTGGTATTGTTTTGGAGATACTGCCTGGTGATGAATCATCAAAGAGCAGCCTGCAGGCAGATTGTGACACCTGTCATATGAGAGGAGAAACAACTGCAGGTGCAAAATACTGTGAAGATTGTAGAAAGGTGATGTGTGAGAGACATGTGAAGGTGAGCAGTCTATATCATCTTACAGGAAGCTTGGCATGTTTATCGGTGATGGAACACTTCATTAATAATTGATGAAGATATGTTTGCTGTTGGTCAAGTAAGCACTTACCATGTTGATGTGTGCTCTGCAAAGTAGATGCTATCCATAGGGTAATAACAGGGTGACAGGGCATCTAGTGGTTAGTTAACTGAACTTTGAGAAATATTCGCTGGGTAGCAGTGACTCGTGACTTAGAATTCAAGGTTAAGTACAATGGGCTTTGGGAAGACAACTCCGAACAACCCCTAAAACAATCAAAGTAAAAACAATACCTCAATATTAGTATCATTAGCTTGGAAGCATTTTGGGTGGTGAGGTTCTTTAATCGGTTGACTAATTGGTCATGAGTGCTCTGTCCTTCCTTGGACAAACACTGAGTCATTTGGAAAATTGATTCTACTGTCTATCCACTATCTTTGTTATGTTCTCTGGAGAGACGTCAAGTGCACTTGCCTCAATTTTGAAGTCCACGCCCATTATTCACAATACTGAATTCATAAGGTTATGTGGCAGCTATGAAAAGAAAACTCCAGATATGAATGAATAAATTGTCATTGTGTCAATGCTCTGCATGCCATGGATGACATACTGCTTGGATGGTTGTGTGATCAGAATATTAGTCCGTGATTTCGCCAGCTCTCCATACTGCATTTGTCGATATGCAATGTTGAATTTCCAGGGGTTAAACTGGTTTTCATGATTTATTTCAGCTCCATGATGAGTTGTTCACCAACCACCCCACTGTGTCCATGTCAGAGTACCTCAGTCAGGGGCCCACTGACAATGATGCAGCCTGTCCCTCTCACCCTGGCTCTGTGGTTGCCATAGCCTGTCTGCTGTGTCTACAGCTGTTCTGTCCACTTTGTTTGGAGTGTATGAGAAGTTGCTGTCAAGGTCAGGTCCTGGTGACAACAAGAACAAATTTTAAATATTATACATCAAAGCCAATAGTATCGATCCAACAGGTGGCACTCACAAGCTAACCGCTGTTGAGAGGGCATGGGAGGAGGCTAAGAAACGTCTGCTGTCAAAGAGGAATGGTTTGAAGAGGCGTCAGGAAGAGTTAGGAGACGAGATGAAGAAGTGCAAGGAGTTACTGAAACAGCTGGAAACTGAGTACAACGACACTATAGAAGAGATAAGGAGACACAAGGAGGAACAGGTTGGTGAGAGTTGGCTTTCCCTGTACTGGATACACTCTGCTGAAAGCGTTGTGAGATGAGAAGTAGTACAACTGATATGGGCCAAAGATGTAGTGTGCTATGACTCATCGCCGCTGTAGCTATCAGCCATAGAGAGCAGTATGAGGAGATGGAGAGGAAGGTGACAGATGAATACTGTGTGAGAGAGACTGAGCTAACCTCTCAGCTGGACGGCCATCTGACAGGGGAGATGACTACTGCTGGACGCCTGATCTCACAGATACAGGAGGTAGTGTCATCAAATCGAGTGGTGAGTACACGCCTTGGTGCATCACGGGTACTGACAATGAGAAACTGGCGAGGAAAGTAAGAATGATAATTGCGCAGACAACAGATTCGTGTTTACTGTACCATTCAGGCGAGAGTACTGATGATAGCACGGGAGTCATCTTGTCCTGGAACAAAGCTGAAAATTAAACAGCAAAGTATGAAGCAGCTCTCAGATCTTATCATAGCCTCTGACAGTAAGTTTTTTTCTAGTTTTACATGTTTAATAGGGGTGAATGCCATGTGAACCGGCCATAATAACACAGCTAAAATATTTTCCTCGGCTCTTACTGCTCTGGCATTTGCAATTAGCAGCAGTCGCTGCGCTGGGCACAAATGGCTGTTCTGTGGCAGTAAACTGCTCCTGACACGTGATCATATGGGTTGTTTTGGAAGTTGAATTAATTCAGAAGCAACAAAATAACCTTTTGCAAGATTAATCGGGATTATTCTTTAATCACTTAATTTGCACTATTATTCAGAGCTGTGTCTCCATGGGTGAGTGGCAAATGGTAGCTGCCTGTCTATATGAGGGCTAAACTGTAGAACACCTAAATTAACAATATCAGTAATTGTATGTAACTGACTATATGACAGGTAAACACAGACAGAGCGAGGTGACACTGAGACAGTCAGACAGGCTGATGACGTCCTCTCCATAGGCTCCGCCCACAGGTATGCGACTGCAGAGGAAAGTGACAACAAGGAGCTGGTGTAACTCAGTGTCACGGTGTAATGATAAGACATATGCGGGAGTTTTGGGTGGAGTAGGTATTTGGACACCTGACGATCTGACATCTTGTGTCATATCGGTGGAGGGCCATGTCTGGACTGTGTCTGTTAATAACAGTATGATCTATACACTGGTCTATAAGAGCAGTGATGGCTGGTCGGTTAAAGTATACGACTCAGACTATTGGCTGATCCGGTCGTGGAAACACAGTAGGAGATGCAACGGCATCAATCAGCTGGTGGTGAGAAAGGACAGTGTATTCGTACCCGATGGTGACAGCAGTATTATCATACAGTACAGTTTTACTGGTGAGGTCGAGAGACGCATACCTTGTCTTACCCTGAAATGTACTCACACACGGCTGTCTGTGAGATCATCACCTTGTGACGCTGTGATAGTGTCATGCAGTGACACAGTGTGCTGCATAGATATGAGTACAGGAGACTGTGTGTGGTCTACTGACAGTATGGAGGAGCCTACAGCAGTCTGCTGTGACAACGCTGACAGAGTCTATGTCGCTGTCGGTGGATATTCAGATACAATACAGATCACAGTACTGGATGGAGATACAGGTAAAGCAATGTTACATAATTACCACTTACCTGTTACAGCTTTCAATTTCTTCCTTGAAGCAAGGTCGTTTCACATTTCATATAATTAGCTAAACAACTATTGTCTGGGATCTATTGGTTGTGAATCATGATGGAGATAAAACTGTAATTCATCTGAACATCAATGTTGTGTCGGAATTTCCTTTGCAGTTATGGAAAGGAGATTTCCCATAGCTAAGAAATGGGAGCTGACAGCTTCTTTTTATCGATCGATACATTCTGTAGACATGAAAATGATTGCAATTAAAATTAAACGCAATTTTGACTGAACTTTACAAATCATGAATTATTTGCGCCGTAGAATAAATGCGAATTCCAGTAACTTATGTTAACTACTGACTTAAAGAGAAAATATTGCGAAATAATTTTTTGTGACTACAGCAAATCCAAATTGAAGCACCTGTCTTTTCTACAAGTATTTTCCAGTTTACAGAATTGTCAGATTGTTTTAACTAGTGTAGGATTTCCTCAAGTAACTAATCTCGATTAATCTTTCGATTACCGTTTTTAATCTTGAATTAATCATGAATTAACGTTTCTAATACCAACTAGTTCCTGAGCTATAGAATTCACAACATAATCATCGCTACCAGCTGCAGCAGCTGAGGTTGACATCAATGTAGCATCTTTGGTCAGTCGTTAGTGGTATTCAACTACATTGGTGTTTTGTTTGAATATGCCGTCATTCTTATTCACAGATCTTTCTAGCATAAATTTCTTAATTTTTCGGTAAGATTTACCCTTAAACTAGCAGCAAGATTAATGCAAATAATCTTAGGTTATCTTAGAATAACTTGATTCAAATCCAGCGCTAGTTTTAACTGAGAACACGGAAAAACTGGTAAGGCTGATTGACTGATGTGGAAACTTATGATCTGTTTGTACGAAATGAGCTGACCAAGCTGATTTTTTAATAGGTCATGTGATTAGTGTCATCACAGACTCGGAGACTAGGCGTAAAGACTGGGTGACTGACTTGAGTGCATCTGACAGATCATTGACTGTCAGTAGATACAGCGAACGAGCAGTGCACATGTATGAACTGATCTACCATCTGCAGTTACCACTGCGTGAGTATTGCCTGCTGTCTTTCACCCAGTACATTATATCTATCACGTTCACCAGAAGGTTGATCAGCAGGAGATAATTCTAAAACTTCATTCATCTGGTGGTCAGTCAGAGGAAGTATGATATCATAGCTGGTTTTAGAGGTGAGACAAAACAGAGTTTCTGATCCCCGATTAAGAACTTATGTAGAGAGTTGGATGGCACTGATACCTTAGTATGGTATTATAGCGGTACACCTATGCTCTAATGGTGGGTTGATGCTGGTGCCATGGCATTGGTACAAACATAAATTGTATGTTCAGCATTCTATACTCTTGCATTGGCTGGCGAGCGGGTATTGAGAAGATGCTACACTAGTATAACGCTGGCTATAGTGAGCGATCAGTATGCATTCGCTGCACTTAAGCAAGCGGATTGCTGGGTATAGCACCAAGTTTATGACACTAGTGTGCTGATAGTATGTAGTTGTGAGCCATCATAGAGCAATATGAGGAGATGTAAGGAAGGTTGGAGACGACTAACAACATTTGTATACAAGTGGATGATAATTTCGTCACTTTCTACTGTCATATAGGCACTCAAGCTGGTGCTTCTGCTGTACAATAATGTTAAGATGGATTTAGTCAGCAAGTGGTATGCAGTCACTGCATTTAAACTGGCTTTAGCACTGGCGAAGCAGTAGACGTGGCGCTGGCGAAGCAGCAGACGTGGCGCTGGAGTAGCAGCACTCATAGCGCTGGCCCTTATGACACCGGCGAGCATGCAATAGGAGTGTAAAAAATGCTATAATTTCACTAGCCAGTGAAAATCCATCTCAGCATCTTAAACATACCTGCCATGCGACATGTAGTCTGAGAGTAGTAGTCGATGATTGAGTTTTCAGACATTTATGACTCTTTGAAGGGTAGAGGCTGGATAAAGCATCACTCGCCAATATCCACATAAATCAACCATTCCAAGGAAGCACAACTCCTAAACGTAGCTCTCTACTCGTACTAGCTGTCCCACTTGCTGACCTCTTATATCATGGGTTACATGACTCAGCGCCGGTGTCTATTGTACTGAAATATATTTCCCCATCATGATAGCGTATTAGACTGAGTTCTGATGCTGTCATATATTTTCCAACTGATTTTATCTACCTAATTAACCATTTTCTATTGGATGGAGGTGGCACTGTGAGTTTATTTACCATTGTAAGAATTAATAAAGATATGACTTTGTCAGGTGATGTTCTGTCTGTTTAATGTGAACTCCGTTCTACCGTCGCTACTTCATTGTATCAAATGCTGTGTTGTACCTGACTCTCGGTACAAGCAGCATTGGTCAAGTATCTACCAGGATGTGTCACACTGTCTCCTACCTGGTATGGTTGTAGAGGAAGTGAGGTCATTATTTCGTATCGAATGAGGGCCTGTAGATATGGAACTGATTGTGTGTGAGCCTAGGTTCATGCTTATCTATTACATCCCACTTTTTTTCATCACTCTGGAAAGAAGAGGAACACGACTACTGGGGTTGCCTTCTCCTGTCAATCATTAGCTGACGGAATTGCTCAGACCTCTTTAGCAGTTCCTTGGCTTTCCTGCTAAATATTTTGACCCCATGTTAGGTGCCAGTATCCCTTAACATGCTCTCTGTGTGTCTTATCCCACCCCTGCTTTGGACTATTTCCTTTTCTCCCATACTGATTCAGTCTTAGTCAACTCTCCCGGTAAGACTCCCTAATCAACTCTGTGTCAGCACAGAAATTATCACCAAAGCTTTCTGCAAGAAAAAGCACCAGCTGAATTGAAAGCTGGTTTATGTTGTATTTCAGGTATCAACTTCCAATGCCAGAATGAGCCTCTATGACTCTAACCGCTGTCAGTCACCAGACAGCGGACAGCTAAGCTGTATATACCTCATGGTTTGCCTCCAACTGTGTCAGCAGTCAGCTTGTAGGGCCGCCGCCTATCATCACAACTTCAGGCTCTGCATACTTTCAGGTAGCGAGCTTCTCAGTGATTTGAAAGATCTGCAGCCTGTACCTGTTGGCAGTTGAGATATCAGCAGCCTATCGCAGCAGAGTTTATCATATCGTAGTGACACTTTCTCTGGTATTTATTTATTCAACGCAATCATTCTGATTGGCTCATTACAGATTTAAACTAGCTCCCGAATTTATGGGCGGGCATCGCACCGATGAGGGTTTCTATTACTCATATAGCCGTCATAAAATGTATGAATTCAAAGCAATTGACTCTGTAAAGAAGCTGAACATCGTTTATACTATGATGTCTACTGCGAAGACAACAAAGATACTCTGAATCTGGTAATCGACCACTCGTACATGATAGAGTTGTCTCCTCTCTGACTTAGTACTCTGAATTGGGTATCGTTTCAGAAGAGCTTGAACATTGACCTTGCCGATGTGATATCTGGTGCATGTATAGGTGGTATTGCTTGTGCAGTTAGAGAGAGGAGGCTGAGCTCCGGCATTGATTTGTAACCATTGCCTGGTAACATCTGCCCAGAAAGCGGTGTTGATAGGGCCGCTTGAATCACCACATGAACTGAGAGCGGTATACAGTCAACTATCAGAAGATAAACGCTCTGAAATTAAGACTAGAGTACCATCCACACATATTTCTCATAGTTCTTTATCAGACTAGGCAAATACTCGTACTCGACCGTATCTCATATCTGTTAGTCAGCCACTGGTAGAGAATCAACAGCGTAGTTTAATTGATACCGGAGTCCTCTAACTGTATATTATTGACATTACCAAAGTTCGGCTCATCCACAGCTGGTAAGACAACTTCATAGCTTTGGATTGATGCTTATAGGTGCCAAGAGCCTGTATACGTGTGAGAAAGATGCTGGTGGATTGGAATTAAAGAGTAGATTGTCGACCGCCGTAATACTGAGACACGCCGCCTGACAACTCTACATGTCTCTGTAGTCAACTCTGTGGCCAAGTGAGACGTTGAGATCAAGTGCTTGATAGAAGCTGATAGGTCTCAAACGTATCACCAGCCTGGTATATGTGCAAACAACACTTGTCATCTGCACTGTCCTTCATCTGCCCTCATTCTATCGCTGTTGACGGCTCTCTCAATGCCAATATCTCACTTTTTCACCCTTGTGCTTGTAGAGATATAATAAGATAATCAACGGATTCACATGGTACGACAAGTAAAATGATATGCTAGCCGCCCTCTTGTGTGTGTCGGTCAGTGCAGGGCTGTTCCGACAGGCACTGCAGGTAACGGCTTGCCATACCACTTCACATCAGAATTTTCAAGAAATCTAGAAGTTTCCTCCTCTTGGGAAAATTTTGAGGATAATATGCGAGTCAATGAAATTAATCACTTTCTAAATGGCTGTGCATAAATACAGTAAACGTGCTTGCACTCAGAACGCGCCTACTTACTACGCTTACTTCACTTATTACACTTACTTCACTTACCACACTTCCTACACTTACTACACTTACTACACTTACTTCACTTACTATACTTACTCCACTTACTTCACTTACTACACTTATCACACTTACTACACTTACTTCACTTACTTCACTTACTACTAGGTTATTCATCTTATTTACTCTGACGCTGTCTGCTAGATTAAAAGATAAGTGTGCAGATGTGAAATTGTATTACCTAACCAAGGCTATGCTGTGGGGCAATGATAAGTATGTTAATGAAGAGAGTAACAATAACGTCAATAGGAATTCGGCTTAGTGAGGTTTGTATATGCACTTCATCTCATACACATTGCCACACTGAGCTCTGCTCAAATACAGCTAGTTATCTGTATTCTCACTTTACCTTCTCCGTTCCATTGCTGTTGACAACTGTCCTAACACCAAAGCCATTCTCATACGTTTACCTCCTTTCCCGATGAGGTAAGAGAATATGTCCACCTGATCACGTGACACGGCCTGTAGACGGTGATTAGATAGCTGCTAGTCGTATTCATGAGGAAGTTACTTCTGAGGGCGCTCGCCGGATGAGAGTAAGTCGAATACGCATTGGTATGTGATTTCTGTCAGTAGGAAAAAGTGCTTTGTTCAGTCAGCAGCTCTCATAACCAAAAACTACTGCGGAAACATTGAGGAAAACCGGTATATCTAGCTTACTTGTTCAGCCGTTTGAGGTGTCAAACAGTAAGATGGCAGGGAATTTGAGCAACACGGGAACTAAAACTGAATCTTGTGGCTACTGCTTGGAAGGGGTGGAGAAGATGGTGGACAGGAGGAGGCTGCCGTGTGGTCACGAGTTCTGTCTGCCTTGTTTGAAGGCTGATAAAGCAGTGAATGGAGAACTCGTCTGTGTTATGTGCCGGTATGTGAATCTGATTTTCTTGACACGATCCTAGGCAACAGCAGTGTTATTTGCTCAATAATAAAGAGGGAAACTTGATTCTGGCATTAATCTGGAGTCACTGCCTGGTTATGAATCATCGGAGAGCAGCCTGCAGACACCGTGTGACACTTGTCATACGAGAGGAGAGACAAGCGCAGGTGTGAGATACTGTGAGGTCTGCAGTAGAGTGATGTGTGCGAGACATGAGAAGGTGAGCTGTCATATAAATTAGACATAAAAAGGTAGTGTTACATTGTGACTAATAGGTGATGAAAAATAGTTGGTATGGCCAGTGAATGATATATAGTGTTTATATGTGTGGCTTATACAGAGTATGTATACCTGCCCTGGTGGGTGGGTTGAGCCTCTAATGATTATGTGCCTATATCAATAGACAAAAATAGTAGCACAAGCTAGAGGTAAGAATTCTGGGTGAGCTCTGACACATTCGGTCAACTCAGTCATGCAGAACATAATTTTTCATTTATTTACCTTCCAAAAAAATTCTACGCGGATTACTAGTAACCGCGTCAATATGTCTCATAGAGATTACATCGTGTACACGATCACTCAGTCTCTGTCCCTACTTAGATAATCACTAATAGATCATTGCTGGGGAAGATCTGATCGCTTGTGACTGGCAGACCTAATCATGCATCTAATGTAAATGAACTTAAAAGATAAAATATGTTTCTGAATTTATTCCAGCATCACAAAGAGTGTCTCCCAGATCACCTCACCGTCTCCATGTCAGAGTATGTTGGTCAGGGAGCTGCTGAGAAGGGGACACATTGTCCCTCCCATCCTGGCTCTACGATCACCAATGCGTGTCTGCTGTGTCTACAGTTGTTCTGTCCTGAGTGTATGGAGGATTTGGGAGGATGCAGTCAAGGTGAGAGTTGTTTGAATGCAATTATTTTGATTCAGTGAATGTGAGATACTGAAGCAAAACCTATCAATCCACTAGGTGGTACTCACAAGCAGGTTGCTGTTAAGAAGGCATGTGATGAGGCTAAGAGACGTTTGCAGTCTAACGGCGATGGTTTCAAAAGGCGTCAGGAAGAGGTGGGACACGAGATGAAGAAGTACAAAGAGTTACCGAGACAACTGGAGACTGAATACAAATATACTATGGAGAAGATGAGGAGACATAAGGATGAACAGGTTTGTGGGAGTTGTCCTTCCCCTCGCTGGATACACTCTGCTGGAAGCATCATGTCATACGCAACAGCATAATTGATATCAGCCAATGACAATGTTTTCTATGGCTAATTATTGCTGTAGTTCTCAGCCATCCGAAAGCAGTATGAGAAGATGGAGAGGAAGGTGACAAGTGAGTATCATGGGAGAGAGACGGAGCTAATCTCTCACCTGGATGGTTATCTCGAAGGAGAAATGACCACCGCTAGACGTCACCTCTCACACATACAGGAAATTATGTCATCGAACCGAGCAGTGAGTATAAAGCTGAGCATGTTGGGTAGATAAAATGAGAAATTGATGAGGAACAACTGGAGGTGGCACGTCACACTCGTGTTTATTCTGCTGTTCAGGTGACAGTAGTAAGAAAAGTACAGGAGTCATCTTCCCCTGACACACAGGAGCAGATTAAAGAGCTGAATCTCCGGCACCTCTCTTACTTAGTTGCCTCTTGCTATGGTAAGTCTGTCTGGATGTTCAACTTCTGGGCACGCAAGCAACTACTTTCTCCGAATTCTCATGACGGTCTGACCATTAATACCGATTACCAATACGATACAAGTAGAATATGACGATGACGTACAAAATCATGAGAGGAATAGCCATTGCTGGACTTGGGTATTATGAGGAGCGCATCTAGGATTTAGATGGATGCGTGTCTTCAACTCAAAGGCCAGAATCCAGCGGCCTCCTAGGCCCGAGTGCGGTATATGAGTATATCTTTGATTTACACCTAGAAATCCATGTCCAATTAAGCTGCTGTTGCAACATAGTGGCTCAGAACATAAGAGAAATTTTATGAGACCATGGGAGACAATCTGTTCAGAGGGAGCATGAGTAAAATATGGATCTGCTTCATTGAGGGTAACTGACGGGCAAAGGATTCTGCAACTTATTCAGCAAGTGAACAATTAACAGGTGTTCTTCCCAGAATCGAGATCGATGCCTCAGCTAGGAATGTTACTGGTATATAGCATGACTAGCACTAGTAGAGGCACTGCCACCACTGCAGCTGCGAGTGACCAATGAGGTACATCAGCATATTGAAGAATTACTCTTTCAATGATCTGTTCAAACGTTGCGGGAGAGTAGGAGAGTGGGAAAGTGGTGATAGTGAGGACAGGAGAGGAGGGAGGTAAAGAGAGTGGATGGATGGAGTGGAAGAGACGGAGAAAGGGACCTGTCTTATCAACAACCTGCCAAAATAAATCATACATCCCTTTATTGAAAAGTAGTAGATAGGATTTGTTATGACAGGCTTTCATTTATAGGAAGTGTAGTAGTACAAGCTTTGTGCATGGCTGACCCACGTTAAGAGGTTGACTTTAGTTAGAGAACTTGATGGAGTGTAAGGAAACAGACCACTTGAGATAAGTAATGACAGGCTTGATTGGGATGTTGGCAGCTGTTGTCACATTGAAATTATCCTGCACTATGGCATAACATCGCTAGGGTCAAAATACTGTGGACAACTCAATGCAGGGATATCATATCCTTCCCAAAAAACCTCAAATTGCTCACCAAACATATTTTGCACTTGTTGACTGGGTGTCGCGAGACTGCTATGCAAATAACTTATTGATATTTATATATTTAATGGTTTTTCGACATGGAATTAAGTCCGACAGATCTTAAGAGTGCAGCTGGTCCCACCACCATATGCAGTGGTGAGTTATCTGTAAAACTGATCATTGCTGTATCTGTATAGGTGTGAGATAAACTGTGGCTGTGTTTCTGTGTATCTGTATGAGATACAATCTGTATAATAATGCTAGCATTAATGAGTATCGGTAACTGCATCTAACTGACTGGCGACTCTATGTGACAGATAAACACAGACAGAGTGAGGTGACGCTGAGACAGTCAGACAATCTGATGACATCATCATCACAGGCTCCCCCCACCAGTATGAGGCTTACAAGGAGAGTTACTGTCGGTGGGGCATGCTATTCAGTGTCACATTATGGTGGTAGTCAGATATATGTGGGAGATGGAAGTGAAGTATGCTTGGTGAAGAATGAGGGTGAGTCGTCTCGTGTCTTATCAGTGGATGGATATGTCTTATGCGTGTCTGTCTTTAACAATCTGATCTACACACTGATCCATAAGAGTAACATCTGGACAGTCAGAGTGTACGACTCAGACTATCTGCTGAGCCGGTCGTGGAGACACTACGAGAGATGTACGGCTGTCAATCAGATGGCGGTGAGAAAGGACTGTTTACTCGTACCTCATAGAGGCAGTAAGACTATCATACAGTACAGTCTGACTGGTGAGGCGGAGAGACGCATACCCTGTCCTATACTGAAAAATGCTGCCACATGGATGTTTGTGATGCCATCTCGGTGTGACGCTGTGACAGTGTCATGCGATGGCATAGTTTCCTGTATAGATGTGAGTACAGGAAACTGTGTGTGGTCTACTGACAGTCTAGAGGAGCCTACAGCAGCATGCTGTGACAATGCTGACAGAGTCTTTGTGGATGTCGGTGGACGGTCTGATCGAATGAAGATCGCAATACTAGATGGAGATACAGGTAAATCTGTGTTTCCATCTCAAACACATCCATATTTTTCATATTGCTCCACTTTCGTTTCATTTAATTGACATAAGTGCTCATGCTATGTGGTTAGGCTACAAAATCAACTTCGGGGATTAGTTGGTGGGGAATTCAGGATTGGGGGAAGAAGTTTCTTTTCTCTGCTCAGTTCTGGCAAAAGTGAACTGATAGTTTCAGAAGTTGTGTTCTTGCTGCAAAAATTTGTTATATAGTTTATCCTGAGAAGCGAGATACACACTTAGTTTGAGCACTTCGAACTTAACTTATTTCTATAGTCTAATCAGTCACTTCGGCGCTGATACACACGGACAATAATTAGGTCATACTGGATGACTGACGAGGGAAGTGATTATCTCTAGGATATGTACTGATTGGTTTGATTTGTTGTACAGGTCAAGTGATTAGTAACATCAGAGACAATGAGGTCAGATATGGGAAGACTGTATGGTGTCTGAGTGTATCTGACAGATCATTGGTTGCCGGCAGAAGGCCTGAAAAAGCTGTGTACATATATGAACTTATCTGACAGCTACAGCCGCTGCAATGTGAATATTATACCTGCTACCTGTCGCTCGGTCTATCAAACAGAAAATATTAACTAGAATGACTAGAATTCATCATTCTGTTGTTATGATAATTTATCTCTCCGACAATCAGTCAGAGTACGTATGACATAACAATGGGTTTGGGAACTGAAACTACCCAGAATTCTTGCCTATGCTTCAGGTGTTTGTACACTAATGTAGAGGGTTTGATAGCATCACCACATCAGTTTGGTGCTGGGTCTGGTATTGTTGGTAAACGAATAGATAGTAACCTTGCCCAACATGTCAAACGTGACCGGCATACAACATGGGTTAGCCTGGCACTTGTAGTCTATTGTTTAGTTTTCAAACTCTTATGACTCTTTGAAGGGTAGAGGCTGGATAAAGCATAAAATGTCCATATCCATCTAACTCCTGGGTTCCAAGGAAGGACAACTCCTACAATTGATTCTCTACTTCGTATTCCCTACGAAATGTCCCACTTACTGACGTTCTCTTTAGCAGGTCGTGCGTCTGTAAATTCTATATTACACTTCCGCCATTTTATATTGTATTTTAACATTGCAGATTATAAAGTGGTAAATCCTCTGTGAGATGGAAGATTGCTGTTTCACAGGTAGTACATTTTTTGTGAGATAGGAGATTGCTGTTTCACAGGTGGTAAATTATTAACAGATGGTGTTTGAAATAAGAGGTGGCCGCTTTGGGCCAGGGTACATAACGGCTGATATGCTCAATATATATTATTCTCGCACGACAAACTATTGCATCATCTGGGTGTGTTTGACAATAAAAAAGGTGATTGCTATCACTTGATGCCAGACATCCCTCACAACTTTCAGTCTGATCATATTAGAGCATGTCTGCAGTCTATACATCTTTAATAAAGCGGAGTAGAATCATTAGACAGCTGGAGCAGTAAGTAACAAGACATAATTCGTGAGCGTGTTTCTGTACTTCGAAGTTGTCTGCTTTTTGTCTTTTTGTTCTGCTCCTGTGCATAGCGCACACACAAACCTCCCAACAACATCAATCCAAATTTGATGTAGTAACACAGTATCTGTATCAAGAGTAGAATTATGATAGACAACCGGTAACCATGGTTGATATTTGGCCGAAGAGATCCTCAATTGACTGGATTAAATAATGGTACCAGTTGAATAGAGAGAAATTCTGCCATCCAGCTGTGTCATAGCAACCTGTAGCAGGTCCTTCATCTCCCTTTGCAGTGGCAGCTTATGGACTGGTTAACCATGACACGACTAGGCTATTACCAAGCTGACCCAAGGGCACTACTATTTTCTTTCATGATGTTTTATCGTAATTAAAAGAATTATTCAACAATTTAACAATGAGTAGGAAGGTCCTTATCTCACACCATCAAGCTGTGACATAACTCCAGAACGTTCTATCGCTCGCAACCACTACTAGCTTGCAACAGCTACCAGCGGAAATATCACCCGCATAGGATACAAGACTGTTCTACTCAAACCGCAGTAAATGCGTGAGAAGCACAGGCTAAGCCTACATGTATAAAAAGTGGCGCACGCAAGCATCATCATCACATTAACTGTCTAATCCACTCACAATCAGCATGAAGGTCATCGCCGCTGCTCTCGCTCTTTGCTGCCTTGTCGCAGGAACCTACGGTAAGTTTCAGACTTCCAATCATTAATGACAGAGGCTTGCGCAGTTTTGTGCGGTTTCGTTTGCTGTGAACTTCCAACGCTTTATGCATCCCTCACCGCAACCATCCAGCAGATTGTGATCGAACGAGTCTCTATTCCCTTTAACTCTCGTTGTGCTTGCCTTTTAGCTTATCAATGCATGAAAGATAGTGATTGCCCTAAGGGCTACACCTGCTACAACTACCAATGCGTGTAAAGATTGCAATCCACACAAGGGATCTGATCATCTCTGTTTGAATACTGGCATCATGAGATGACACTCTTATAGCAATAAATCTTCGAGTCAGCCCAAATTATGTCCATGATCTGCGGAATCATGCGTATCGAATTGGTTTCAACTACATGCTGCCGCATTGACTCGCGCAGTACACTGGTTTGGGTCTTCTGAACACACGATCAAGAGGAAAAATTAATGAGCAGTGAGACTATCGAAGTGATGAGAGCAGTGCTTAGCTAATGGCATGACTGACTTGACTGAGCTTTATGAAATTGAGAGATACAAGATAAGAGAAATAAGACTCAAAGCTTTCTTTGAGCTTAAGAAAGTTGTTTGATTTCACGACAAGAAATAGCAGCCATTAAGAGTCCCATACCACTGTACTACCCAAATAAATCTTCTTTCTTTGAATAGTACCATACACAGCGATTACTGTACACATGGTAATTATTGAAGACCCGAAGTATAACGAAAGTCTCAGAACCTCTATATTTATCACATTACACTTAATGTTTTCTGACCAGGGGTAAACAAATGAAGGTTGTAATTGTAGCGGAAGTGCCGTTCCTTAACATCATGTATAAAATAATCATGGTGTACAAGGTGAAGTGCAAGCTAGAGTCAGCTGTTTGTAGCGATGAACATGAATCATTTGGTGCACCGCGTCTGAGCCAGAGCAGCAGGTGTAGGAATTTTTGGCTTTTGTCATTCTCCCGTCGATAATCACGCCATTTCAAGCGTACTCCCGCTTTTTCCACGCTTACGCTCGCTAGCTATAGCAAGCTTACGTCCACAAAACCTTGTACAAAGCTCGCGTAAGCATTCATAAGCTTCGGGGAATGGCTCACCGGATCGGCGTTCTTTGGATCAGTGGCGCGACCTTTTGTACCGGATTCGTAAGCTCGCGCAGCGATGTTTCTGGTTCCTGCTCCTCCTCGCAGCGTCTTCCGTCAGTCGGCTTTCGTTTTCAGTGCGTTTCAGTTCAGTTCAGTAACTTACCCTTCAGCCCGAAGGCTTGCAGCAGCTCACTGTACTTAAGGGCTATGTACAAGTAAAGAGTGTGTTACTTGATGAACTGAAACGCATAGAAAACGAAAGCCGACTGACAGAAGACGCTGCGAGGAGAAGCAGGAGCCGGAGACATTGCTACGCGAGCTTTTGCTTTCGGTACAAAAGGTTGCGCGACTGATCCAAGGAACGCCCTATCCAGCGGGCCATTTCCCGGGTCTTATGAACGCTTACGCGAGCTTTGTACAAGCTTAAGCGGGCGTAAGCTCTCTACAGCTAGCGAGCATAAACGTGGAAAAAGCTGGAGTACGCTCGAAATGGCGTGATTATTGACGGGATAATGACAAAAGCCCTCAACTCCAAAAACTTAATTCTGATCCCTCTATACAGTGCGGAGCACTTCAAAGTATAAAGTTACTTTTCTGTCTCATGCAAAAAGTCATGTACTGAACAAGTTGTAGGGCAAAGATGACATTTGACCTTCATCTGTCCTTCAACGTCAGAGAATGCATAATCGCTACAGTACGAGATAATAACGTTTCGGTTCGACTATAATGAGCCAATTTAAATATAATTTATGTTCCAGTGGTGTTGTCGACCTCAGGTGTAGTGGAACCCGGAATATTTGGGATTTCCAAATTCCATTTCGTAGTGGAACGCCGTTGCGAATCCACCTATTGTAACCTATGCGAATTATCTGTTGTTTTGGCTGACACTGGATTGCTTGGTGACGTAGAGGATTCTGCTGACTCTGTCTGTGGGGGCACCTTTTGTTGCTGTGGAATCGAATCGTCAACAAAATGATACTGTCTCTTCATCGCACTCATGGTATAGGACGAGCTCTACAGAGAGAAATTTTGATTATTTATTGTAACTTAGAGCCCAATTATACCAATTACAATCCACATCGGCTCCCAGTCTCACCTTCATCCTGCATCCAAGTGCAAACCCAATCTAGTGCTGCCGCTGCCCAGGATGCCAGTATTCTACCTATCTACCTATCTACACTGTAATGTAGAGAACAACTTACATAAGAGTTTTCAGTTGGTGATGATACTTGGTTCACAGAAATTGATGCCAAATCATAAAATGATATAACAAGCAACTCGCTATACTAAAAGCTGTCAACTGAGGATCATCAATGTACCAAAGCACAAGAAGTCTCTCCTCTCTCTACCTCTGCCCTCAGGTGACCTTACTGTCTCATTTTATTGTGTGGCTGACGCCTCTTATTCGTCCATTGCCTTTTTTCGTCAATCTTACTCGTCATCTGGTGATATAGTGGAGGGTTCCTGTACATTATTTTTGTCTTTCCAGCAGCGGTTGCGATTAGGGACGCCCTCAGTTCCATGGTTGTTTTATGTTTCTGGTGCCTGAAGTTTGTGACGTGCTGTCTCTCTTTTGCCCTTCTGGCAGCAGTTGCGATTGTGGATACCCGTATTTTCGAGGGTCATTTTTCTGTTTTTCGCTTCTGGAACTCGTGGTCTTGATGCCTCTGTGGTTCTGCTGCCATAGAAGTGTGGTAACCGGGTTCGAGAATTTTGGGTTGTCTTTGGGCATTGTTGGTCTGATACTACTGTTTGATTGGTTGTGAGCTTGTTGGTGCTGTATTTCCCTCTGTTCTGGTTGCACCCATTCAGGCTGCTCCATTCGCTTGTTTTTCTCATGTCTCACGCTCTGCCAGCATCATCACTGTTCCATGCGGCGCCAACAGCATCATGCACATCTCCTCTGAGTCCCTGCTGCAGATGAAACTTTGGTTGTGCCTTTTCCCTCCAATCCTGATGTGACTCACCATCATTACAAGTGCTTATCACACAAATGAAATGAAACTCAGCACAGCAATGAAATACACTCGCACAATTAGGTCATTTACAGGCTAGAATGATCTTTGTGTCATACACGCTGATACTAGCCGATTAGAATTAGTGAGTTGTGTCCGTCACCATAAAACTGCATCGGCAAGGACCACTCTGGTACGGGTGGATAGCAAAAGGTTTATTCATTCAACTAACTGCATCAGATAACATACTCAAGCTTTCTACAGCACATGGAAATCACTTATAAATTCGCTATCGTTTGAGCAGGGTTCAATGTAGTAAGTCATTGTAGACCTGACATACACGAGGCTATCAGTAGAGCTCTTATCTCCAGTGTAACTTGATAAGAGTTAAGTCCTGTTCCTACCAGCTCTGCAAGTAGCTGTACACACATGGTAAATGAAGAAGGAGGCGTGGCTAACTGACCGTGTGAGCAAGGAAAGCGGCTCACTGGAGCTGTGTTATCTCATCAGTGTCAACCTTGGCTCCGTTCAAATAAATCTCGTTATCTGTACTTTCCTTTACTACTCCCTCCTTCTGCTGGTGCTTACAATACTCCTAATGTCCCGGCGATCTCACTAATTCATCTTGCCCCCCCCCC
>ERZ1740065.238-NODE-238-length-27252-cov-5.120124_pt1 | contig 27252 bp, 24 predicted proteins | sample MGYA00581738_ERZ1740065 | MGnify/ENA primary metagenome ERZ1740065 (study PRJEB43018, sample SAMN04849749) | marine metagenome | isolation source: floating plastic debris | place: Pacific Ocean | collected 2008-09-01 | study: EMG produced TPA metagenomics assembly...
AACGGGGCGAATGTCCGGAGCGGATCGGCTACGTCCTGGACTTTTTAGTGCAGCGCCCCCTTGCTCCCCCGGGCATGCACTGGCAGTGGGTCGAGGATCCAACGGCGGGGAGCAGCCGCTTACTGTATTACGGCAAGCAGCCGCAAGTAGGTTTGCGGGGTCACGTGATACCCGCCCAGCGCCTGCTCTTTCGCGAACAACTACCGGACTGCTCCACCCTGCGCGCCGGCCGCTACCGGTGGCGGCAACAAGTCTTGTACTCGGTAGAAAAAAATCCAGCGGCCGAAGCCCCTTTTTTTACCGCGGGACATTTTGGCTTTGACCTCTTCGAAACCATTTTTTTCCACCTCAGTCGTCTGGAAGAATACCAGTGTACCCCGGAGCAGCACGACCAATGGGACCTGCTGCGGGCGGAGTTCCATTTTTTGGTCCGGGAGGGTTTGGAACGGCTTCCGGTGGTGGATCAGTTGGTCCGGGCTTTTTACGAGGCCCTGGGGTACGCACTTTCGCCACGGCCCACGACTTACGAATTGAGCCACGACATTGACATCATCCAAAAATTTCGGAGTCCGGGCAAGGTGCTGCGCTCCATGGGCAGCGCGGTGTACCGCGGTCGGGGACTGGGGGCCGTGGGGCGGATTGCCCGGCGCTACTGGGGCTGCTGGCGGCGGGGTGATCGCGACCCCTTCGATACCTTCGACTGGCTGCTGAGTGGGGCTCCGGTACGCAAGCGCCTGTACCTCATGACGGGGGGCATCACCCCTTACGATCGACATTACGACGTTGAGGAGGACCTGATGCGGCGGGGGATGTCTCTGGCTCTGGAGCGGGGCTACGAGTTGGGACTTCACCCTAGTTATGCGGCGTACCGGCGCTTGGATTTGCTACGGGCGGAGAAGGAAAGGCTGGAGCGGGTGGGGGGGCAGCCCGTTGGCTGGAGCCGTCAACACTTTTTGCATTTTGCCTTTCCCGAAACGGCCGACCTCTTGGAAGGGGTTGGGGTGACTCACGATTCGACCTGGGGTTATCAAGACCGGATTGGCTTTCGCTGCGGGACGGGCTTTGCCTATCGCCCTTACCATTTCTTGGAAAAGCGGGCTTACCGTTTTTGGGAAGTTCCCATGATCGTCATGGACAGCGCACTACTCAAGGCAACGGACTACCAACCCGATCGTTTTCACGAGCAATTTTGGGAGCTGATTCAATCCTTGCCCCACGATACCCACCTCACCTTCAATTTTCACAACAGTACCTTCGACGATACCTGGTGGCCCGATCAATGGTTGCGAAAAATCTATCTGGACATTCCGACTTATTTTCAAAAAGAAATCCGGCCGGACATCATTAAATGAGGCACTTTGTGTACCTTGTCCGACGTAGTATCCCGATTCACAGCAATTGATACATGAATTTTTTCATTATTAGTGAACTGTATCCTCCCCTCACCCCCTGGCTTTACGAAGACCGAGTTCCCAAGGGCATGACCGCGGTGTACAACCTATTCCAGCACCTGGGACACAGCCAAGAACACAAAAAAAACAGCATCATCGTCAATCGGGAACAAAATCGTACCCTCCACTTTCCCAATGGCTCGCGGATCGAACTGATTCGTTTTCGATTTCCGTTTTACTACGCCTGGAAGCTGCTGGTGTTTTTCTACCTATTCTTGGTCGGTGCTCGGGTACTGCGTCGAGAAAAATTCGATGTGGTGTATGGCCTGAGTACTTTTTCTACCGTAGCCAGTATTTTGGGTAAGCGTTTTGGCGTTTTCTCCGTCAGCCGAATCTACGGCACCATCCTCACCGACCCCGTCAAAAAGCGGCAGTACTTCAAGCTCTACACCCGCTACCTCTTCGACATCCTGGCCATCCGTTACGCAAGCGACCTGCTGCTCTGTACCCAGGATGGCACCCAGTTCGATCGGGTCGTCCACTTCTTTGACTCCCGCAAGCGGGTTGATTTTTTGTACAACGGGATGGAGCGACAACTCAAGCGACGGCTGCTGCAAATCCCACTCGTGGAGCGGCTGCCCGACGATGCGGAATTGCGGATTTGTTACATCGCCCGGCTGTTTCCCTACAAGCGCCAATGGTTGGGCATTGCCCTGGTGGAGGAGCTGGTCCGACGACACGGGCTTCGGGTTCGCCTCAATATTTTGGGCACCGGACCGGAGGAGGCGGGGCTGCGGAAAATTGTGGCGGACAAAGGTCTGACGGATTGTGTATATTTTATTCCCGAAATGCCCCAGGATCAGCTGCCCGACTTCGTAGCTCGGCACCACCTCAGTTTGTTCTTCTACATCGGTGGCAGTCTGGGGAATACGATGTGGGAAAACGCGCTGGCCGGCCGACTGATTTGCACGATCGATAACGGGGGGACGGCCGAGGTATTTGAGGATCAAGTCAACGCCTTGATCGCGGCGGACGAGGCGGATTTTCCCGTGGTAATGGCGCAGAAAATTGCGGCCTGGGTGGGCAAAGACGTCAGTGCCATCACGGGGGCCGGTCGGGATTTGGTCGATGGCATCATCCTCGACTGGGAAAAACGCTTTGCCCGGGAACTGGCCCTCATCGAAGCACGCAAAACCCAACAACGAAAATTACACCTTCATGTTTAGTCGCATTTTATCAAGGAGCAAATTCCTATTGGTCATCGCCTGTATTGGTATCTTGGTACTCGCCATCGCCCTACTCGCCATCGGCGCTTACAAGGTTTACCACGCCATGGCGGAACTGTTCACCAACGGCGTCCCCAAAGAAAGTAAAGCATTTTTGCTCAATTTTATCGAAATTATAGATCTGTTTCTCCTCTCCACAGTATTCTACGTCACGAGTCTGGGCTTGTACGAATTGTTCATCGACGAGGAAGTGCCCGTACCTTCCTGGTTACACATCAAAAACATAGACGACCTCAAGAGCAAGCTGATCAGCATTGTGGTGGTCACACTGGGGGTCTTGTTTTTGGGGCGGGTCATTTCCTGGGACGGGCAGAGTGATTTGATGGGCTACGGTTTGGGGGTAGGAGCGGTCATTTTTGCACTGGCTTTTTTTGTGAGTCAGAAAAAGAAAATCTAAAGAACCATTCGATATGTCAAGACAACTCGTTCCCCTCAATGGCCTGGCCTTCACCGCAATGGCCCTCGTCAATTTCCTGGCGGTCCAGCTCCCCTTCTTCGGCCGTCGCCCCGGTGACGTCTCCGATCAGTACGCCAATTCCTTTACCCCGGCGGACATTACGTTTAGCATTTGGAGTGTCATTTATATCCTGCTCTTCTTCTTTATCGGTCGTCAAATTAGCGTTTGGCGCACCGCCGACAAGCCGCTACCTCCGGAGGTAGCACGGATCGGTGGGTTGTTTGTGGCTACTTGTCTTTGCAATATCGCCTGGTTGGTGGCCTGGCAAAGTCTGCACCTCGTTTTGGCCTTTGGCATCATCTTTTGCCTCTGGATCCTACTGATCGTCATCTACTACCGCTTGGTGCCCTTTGCGCAGCATCACTGGACGGCGACCTACTCCTTTAGCATCTACCTGGCCTGGGTATCGGTGGCGGCCCTGGCCAATCTCAACGTCATCATTCTGGATGCGGGCTTCAATCGCTTTGGCCTCAGCCCCGAGGCCTGGACGGCGGCTCTCGTCATCATGGGTACTCTGGGGGGCTTGCTCGTGCTTTGGCTCAACCGCGATCCGGTCTTCGTACTGGTCGTCATTTGGTCCTTTGCGGGCATCTACCTCAAAAACAGTCCCGCCGGGGCCGACTTGGCCCTCATCACGCGTACGGCGATCATTGGGATGGTCATTTTAGCACTCAGCTCGGGCCTGGTGGTAGCCACCCGGCTACTGGCCCGGCGGGCTTCCTAGAAATTTTGACTGGATCGAAAATTAGTGTAATTTATCCGCACAAGCTGGTAAAGGAATGGATAATACAGATTCGACCTGCGACAAAAGCGCCTTCCGACAATTGTACGAAAACTTTTCGGATCGCCTTCGCAACTTCGTTTATTACAAGACCGGACGTGCGGAAATCGCCGAGGATACCGTACAAGAGTCCTTTCTGCGCCTATGGAAAAACTGTGCCTCCGTTCCCTATCCCAAGGCCCAGCAATTTCTCTACACCGTTGCCCAAAACCTGCTCCGCGATCGCTTCAAACACGAGAAAGTCGTCCTCAAATTTCGCCACCAACACCGCGAGGAGGCCAGTGCCGAAAGTCCCCAGTACCTATTAGAGGAAAAGGAATTTAAACAGAAATTGGAGCGGGCCATCAATGCCCTGCCGGAGGGGCAGCGCCTGGTCTTTTTGATGAATCGAATCGACAAGCGCAAGTACCGCGAAATCGCCGAAGAACTCGGGATCAGCCAGAAAGCAGTGGAGAAGCGCATGCACCAAGCTTTGGTAACTTTGCGCAAGGAGCTGGGAAAAATTTAGCGCCGGGTCGTAGGGAAAAACTACTTTCAATCGTTTGGTAGTAGGAGGGCACCTCCAAAGGGACGATCAAGAAGACATTATAGTATGGAAAACAATTACAACGAGGATACTTTTTTGGCGCGCTGGCTGAGTGGGGACTTGAGCGAAGCGGAACGGCAGACCTTTGAGGCTTCCGAAGAATACCGCGCGTACCAAAAAATTGCGGAGGCCAGTGCCGAGCTGCGCAGTCCCGAGTGGCAAAAAGCGGCGGGTTGGGAGGCGCTGGAACAACAGATGAATCCCAAGCCCAAGCCCCAAGTACGCCGTCGACAACTCTGGCCCTACGCCGTGGCCGCCGCCACGGTGCTCCTACTGATCGCCTTCTGGTTTTGGGGCAGTGCCTCCCAGCTCACCCGAGTTGGGGCCGAGCTGGCGGAGCAAAAACAGGTCGCCCTCCCCGACGGTTCGCAGGTCTGGCTCAACGCCGGATCGGAAATCGCTTACGATGCCACCGCTTTTGCTAGCAGCCGACAGCTGAACCTCCGGGGAGAGGCTTATTTTGAGGTGGCGCGCGGGTCTCAGTTTACGGTCCGGAGCGCCGGTGGAGCAGTTCGGGTATTGGGTACGCGTTTTGTCGTATACGATCGCGAGGAAAAAATCGAGGTGCGTTGTTATGCTGGGAAGGTGGGCCTGCGTTTGGCTGCCGCGGCCGAAGAGGCGGTATTGCTACCGGGCGACCGATTTTGGTCGGAAGGGGGGCGGGCCATCCAGCGGGCCAAGCTAGATCCGGAGGCAGCGGGGCCGGCCTGGCGGGCGGGGGAATCGCGTTTTGACTTGGTGGCCCTCGTCGAGGTGATTCGGGAGCTGGAACGGCAGTACCGCATCGAGGTCCAGTATCCGCCCGAACTGGCCGAAATCAACGACTACCGCGGGGGCTTCCCCCACGACGATTTGGAGACAGCCCTCAAATTGGTGTTTTCCGCAGTGGGTTATCAGTACCGCATTGACCAGAATCGGATCGAAGTGTATCGGTGATGACCGTCCGGCACCGAAGCGTGCCGGGACGGAGGGCCAATAAAGGAGAACGAGCGGAAATTTTGCTCAAGCTACTAAATACGTTGCTGTGAATAAGGTACGAGTATTGGTGTGGACCATCGCTACTGCTTTGGGATTGTTTGTGGGAATCGCCCCCACAAGCATTTACGGCCAATTGTACATCTCGGGCAATTTTCAGGACCTCCCCCTCGAAACCGTCATCGAAACGCTCGAACGCGAATACGACCTCGTCTTTGTTTACACCCAACAGCTGGTTGCGGAGGAGCGGGTCACCGCCCGTTTTGAACAAACCGAAATCGAGCGGGCCCTGGGGCGGATACTCGCTGGTACGCCGCTGTATTTTGACCGTACCCAGGAGCGTTACTTTATCCTCCGACCCCGCCGGGAGGAAGAGCTGGAGCCCCCCCGAGAACTCTGTGGCCGGGCCGTGGGTAGGGACGGCCTTCCCCTCGCTTTTGCCAATGTGTATTTGCCCCGATTGGCTTTGGGTACCAGTGCCGATGAGGAGGGGCGCTTCCGCTGGTCCGTCCGGGCTCTCCCCGAAGACCGTATCGAAATCAGCTACGTCGGCTACGATACGCAAAGCCGCTCCGTGAGTCAGTTGGCCGATTGCCCGGATATTCCCCTGGGATTTGCTTCTTTTTCGATGCCCGAGGTAGTGGTCCAGGAGTACGTAACCAAGGGCATCCGCCAGACGGGGGAGCCCGGCCAGGTGCTCCTCCGCCCCCGGGAGATGAACGTAGTCCCGGGACTGACCGAGGCGGATTTGTTGCAGATGGTCGAATTGCTCCCGGGCATCCAGAGCATCGATGAGTCGGCTACGGGGCTGCACATCCGCGGGGGCACACCGGATCAAAACCTGATCCTGTGGGATGGCATTCCGGTGTACAATGGGGGTCATTTTTTTGGAATGATTTCCGCGTTTAACCCCTACATCGTCGAGGAGGTCGCCGTGTACCGAAGCGACTTTGGTGCGGAGTACGGCGGGCGCTTGGCGGGCGTCATCGACATCAGCAGTCGGGAGAAAATCCCCGAGAAGATAACGGCTGATCTGGGCCTCAATTTTACCCACGCCGATGCCGCCGTCACCATTCCCCTGGCCAAGCGCCGGTCGGCCCTGACGCTTTCGGCCCGCCGTGCCTACACCGACCTTATCCAAAGTCCGACCTATAACAAATTGTCCGAACGCGTTTTCCAGCGGGGAAAAATCAACAATGCCAAAGTCCTGATCGACGAGGGCTTTCCCATCAACGATGAGCTGCGTTTTGTGTTCAACGACCTCAACCTGAAATGGTCCTGGCAACTCAATCCGCGGGACCGGATCGCCCTGAGCAGCTTTGGCATTTTTGACCGACTGTTTTTTGAGGCGGAAGAAGTACAGGATTACTTTCTCTCCGAGGATCAACTCGAATTTAGCTTTGTGGGCATCAGCGGACGTTGGGATCGAAAGTGGCGACAGGGATTGCACTCCCGCCTCACGGTGGATTATACAGGCCTGGAAAATGCCTACCTGACCCGCAACAGCACGGCGCTTAATGCCGATTGGGATTTCGACTTTTCTCAAAACAATACCATCCGGGATTTTTCCCTCCAGTGGCAGCAGCAGTGGACCGCCAGTGAGGCTTTGGACCTCAAATGGGGCTACGAATACCGCGACCAGCGCGTGGAGCGCAGCTGGCAATACCTCATGGATTTGGAGGAGGCGGATACGGATGAAAATATCGCCCAAACGGTTCACCTGACCCTACAACCTCACCTTGGAGACCGGCACCGCTGGCACTTGGGCTTGCGTTGGAATTTTCTAAACGGCCCCGGTCGGAGCTACTGGGAACCCCGATTTTCTTGGCAGTACCGGAGCCCCGGAGCTTGGCGGCTCAAAGCGGCTGTGGGTCAACACTACCAGTTTTTGAGCCAGGTGGTGGCCCTCAATGACCTGGAGCTCAACCAACAATTGTGGGTGATGGCCGATGGCGAAAGCGATATCCCCGTAGCGCGGGGGCGGCACCTTTCCTTGGGTACTTTCTGGGATTGGAACAATTGGCAACTGGAGGTGGAAGGCTATCACAAACGCTTGCTGGGATTGACTTCTTTTTCTCCCGTCTTCTTGGACAACTTCCGCGAGGAATTTTACGCCGAGGGCAGTGGCCGCGTGTGGGGAGTCGATGTGCTGCTCAAAAGACGATGGGCCAAATACCAGACCTGGCTGTCCTACACCTACAGCCGCGTCTGGTACACCTTCGACATTTACAATAACGATGATGCCTTTCCCGCCCCCCACGATCGCCCCCACTATTTGACCACCATCCACCAGCTGGAGCTCGACCGCTGGAACCTCTCGCTGAGCTGGAAACTGGCCTCGGGCAGGGCCTACACCCAAGCCGAAGACATTCAGGAGCGGGAGGAAGAACTCTTTCCCCTTTACAACTTCGATCGCACCAACGCGGAGCGCCTGCCCCTGTACCACCGGCTCGACCTCTCCTTTCTCTACCGCTTTCCACTGGCCAAGGGTCGGACCCAAGCCACCCTGGGCCTATCGGTACTCAACGTTTACAATCGCGAGAACCTACTCGGACGGCAGTACTTCGTGGATTATGATGACGAAGCGGAGGCCCATTTTTTAGAGACCCGCGACCGCCCCATGCTGGGGATTACACCCAATTTGGTGGTCCGTCTCCGTTGGAAATAAGCCTCGGCGAGCAGCTCCAGAATATCCCCGCAAAAATTCTTTTGAAAAAACCTTCCTCCCCGGTAGGGAAAAAAGGGGGACGCTCGTCTTACTACAAAACGCCTAATAAATTCAACTTTCGATGATGAAAAAGGTCTTACCCATTTTTGTGGGCTGTTTGCTGGTCCATTTTGCATACTCCCAAACGCACTACGATTTTATCGGTGCTGGACACTTGGCCGGTATCAGCGTCACGACGAGTGATGAGGCCAGTCCCGAACGGGCTGGTCTAAAAACCATTGACGGATTTCCGGTGGAGGATGCCGTTTTACTGAGCGACGCCTCACGCTTCCTCGCCCAGGCGACCCTGGGTTACGATTACGAGACCATCCAGATGGCGGCGGCCATGGGCTACGAGGCTTGGATGGACGAACAGTTTACCCTGCCCCGTACCGGTGGGGTGGGCGTCCTGGAGGAAATGATGGAGGCACTCACCGAAGAGGAGGTGTTTGGTTCCTTTCTCACGCGCCCCGGTTGGTGGGAATTGGTGCTCAAACAACCCGATGCCCTCAACCAAAGGGTGATTCACGCCTTCAGCCAATTGTTCGTGATCTCTTACCTGGGCAACGATATTTTTGAGGACAATGGCAATTTGATCGCCACCTATCACGAGCTACTTGGCCAGCATTCCTTTGGCAATTACCGAGAATTATTACTGGGCATCAGCCGGCACCTGGGGATGGGGCTTTACCTGAGTCACCTCAACAATCCCAAGTCCGACCCAGCCAATAATATCCACCCCGATGAAAATTACGCCCGGGAAATCATGCAGTTGTTTTCGATTGGTTTGTACGAGCTCAACAACGATGGAACGCGCAAGCTGGATGCTCAGGGTCAATTTATCCCCACCTACAACAATGACGACATCCGGGAATTTGCCAAGGTCTTTACGGGCTTGGGAGACGGACAACCCGGTGGCCAGTGGGGGAGTACCGAAGATATTTTTCAGGGGGGATCGCTTTACCCCATGGCCATGTACGAAGAATGGCACGAGCCCGGCCCCAAGTATTTGCTCAATGGTCAGGTCGTTCCGGCGGGTCAGACGGGGCTCCAGGACGTCGAGGCCGCCATTGACAACCTGCACCAACATCCCAATGTCGGCCCCTTCATCGGCAAGGCCCTGATCCAGTTTTTGGTGAGCTCCAACCCCAGCCCGGCCTACGTCAATCGGGTCGCTACGGCTATCAACAGCGGTGGAAGCCAAAGGGGGGATTTTCGGGCCATCCTCAAAGCCATCCTACTCGACGAGGAAGCGCGGGTGTGTCAGCCAACGGCTCAGCCCCAGGGTGGCAAACTGCGCGAACCCATCGTGCGCTACACCAATTTTCTCCGCGCCTTTAACGCACGTCCCGAATTGGGCTTTTACCTGGACGAGATGTACGACTGGGGAAGTTCCACCAATCAAATTCCCTACTTCGCCAACAGCGTTTTTAACTTTTACCAGCCCGAATTTCAGCCCAACGGCCCCATTGCCGATCAGGATTGGGTAGCACCAGTTTTTCAAATCCACAATTCCTCCACCGCCATTGGCTACATCAACCAAGCCAATTTGTGGACGGTCAGCGAAGCCCCCCAGGAGGACGGCATCGTACTGCTCGATTACGAGGACGAGTTGGCCCTGAGTGACCAACCCAGTGCCTTGGTCGACCGACTCAACATCCTGCTGGCTTGTGGTCAACTTTCGCCCGCATCTCGCTCGATCATCGTCGATGCGATCAGTCAGTTGGGCGATCCGAACGAGCGCTTAAACCTGGCCTTGTACCTCATTCAAATTGCTCCCGAATACGCCATCCTGAAGTAGCACTGAGGGGAACTATTTTTTCCATCAACCTAAAAGAAATCTGTATGAGCGATCATCACATGAACCGCCGTAAGTTTTTGGGCACGGCCAGTTGTGCCGCCATCGGTACCACGACCTTTTTCTCCACCTTATTTAACCTGGGCATGGCCAATGCCGCCGCCGCTCGGGCCCTGGAGTCCGAAGCGGATACCGCCAACGACTATAAGGCGCTGGTTTGTATTTTGCTAGCGGGGGGAAACGATTCCTTCAACATGCTGGTCCCCACGGAGAGCAGCGCCTACGCCGATTACGCCACCACGCGCTCCAATCTGGCCCTGGCCCCGAACAGTCTGCTGCCCCTACAGCCGACGGGAAGCAATCAACCCCAGCTCGGTCTTCATCCGGCCATGCCCGAGGTACAGGGCCTCTTCAACAACGGCCGCTTGGCCTTTGTCACCAACGTCGGAACCCTAGTGGAGCCCACCAATAAGACGCAGTTCTTCAACGGCTCGGCCCGACTTCCCCTGGGATTATTTTCGCACGCCGATCAGATTCAGCAGTGGCAGACCTCGGTGCCTCAGAGCCGCTCGGCCTACGGCTGGGGAGGACGGATGGCTGATATTCTGCAAAGCATGAATTCCAATCAGAATATTTCGATGAACATCTCGCTGTCCGGTCGCAATGTCTTTCAATCGGGCAACCAAACGGCGGAATACACCATTCGCCCGAGCGGAACGGGAAGCGTTGGTATCCAGGGCTACGATGGAACCAGCACCTTTGATCAGATTCGGACCACGGCCATCAACAGCTTGATGGAACAGCAGTATACCGACTTGTTTCAAAAGACCTACGCCGACGTCGTGAAAAACGCACAAGAGGCTCACGAACAATTTAGCACGGCCATCGGTGGCACCACGGTCAACACCAGTTTTTCCCCCAGCAATTTGTCTCAGAGTTTGAACATGGTGGCCAAGACCATCGCCGCGCGCGGTTCGCTGGGAGTCAGTCGGCAGACCTTCTTCATCACCTTTGGGGGTTGGGATCATCACGATGAGGTATTGAACAACCAAAATGCCATGCTGGGCGTAGTGAGCAAGGCCCTGGGCGAATTCAACGCGGCCATGGACGAACTGGGGGTGGCGGATCAGGTAACCACCTTTAGCATCTCCGATTTTGCCCGGACCCTCACGTCCAACGGCAACGGTACCGCCCACGCTTGGGGGGGCAACGTCCTGGTGATGGGGGGACAGGTCAATGGTGGCCAAATTTACGGCACCTATCCCACCCTGGCCCTCAACAGTCCCTTGGACGTTGGCAACGGCGTTTTGATTCCAACCCTATCCACGGACGAATACTTTGCCGAACTGGCGCAGTGGTTTGGGGTATCCAATGGCTCGCTGACGGACATCTTCCCCAACGTACTCAATTTTTACAGTCCGAGTCCCATGCCCCCCATTGGCTTTATGCAGGTTTAGTACGGGTCATCACGTAAAAAAAGAACAATGAAATACCTAATTATACTCCACGCTTGTCTCCTCTTTTCGATCCACCAATTGGCCGCCCAATGTAGTGATCCCAATCCCAATATCTGGCAAAACACTTGGCAATCCTGCCAAGCCAGCGCCAGCCCCAATCCACTGCGGGGCGAAGGCCACTGGATCCGGTACGACCTGGGGCGGGTTTACCCCTTATCCAAAACCCACGTCTGGAACAGCAACGAACTGGGCGCTACGGGAGTGGGGTTCAAAAACGTGGTGGTCGACTATTCGGAAGATGGGCAAAGTTGGACCGAGCTGGGGGCCTTTCTCTTTCCCCAGGGTACGGGCCAAGCCCGCTACGGCGGTTTTGAAGGCTTTGACTTTGGGGGGATGGGAGCCCGTTACGTACTGATTACGGCCATCGACAATTGGGGGGACGCCAGCTGCTACGGATTGGCGGAGGTCAAGTTTAATTTGATGCGGCAGCCCATTGCTACTCCCTGCGATGATCCACCGTGTGAGGAGGAGGGTTGTGTTGCCCCCGAGGCGACGGCCGCCCTGATTATCAATGGCTGGGAGGCGCTGCTCGTGTGGCGAGGTACGGAAGAAGCCGAAGGTTATACGGTCCGCTACCGGCCAATCGGCGGCGACTGGATCGAGCTGGAAGCGGAGGAGGAGGAATATTTCCTGGAGGATCTGACCCCCGGTGAAAGCTACGAGTTCCAGGTACGGAGCGACTGCGAAGAAGAGGAGTCGGCGTACAGCGAACCCTTTGAATTTACGATGATTGCGGAGCAAGAAACGTGCGGACTGCCCCTCATCATGAATTTCTTTATCCCCGATGATGAAATACTCTGGGTGACTTGGAACGAGGTGCCCGATGCCGAGTCGTACCGCCTGCGCTACCGTGTGGCTGATTCGGGGGAGGACTGGGTGGTCACCGAAGTAGAGGACGAGATATTTGCCGAGCTCGAAGAGCTGGAGAACAATACGAATTATGAATTTCAGGTAAGCGTACGCTGCCCGGGGGGATGGACGGACTATTCGGAATCCGAATTCTTCTTTATGAGCACGGAGGATGAAACGGTGGCGTCCGATCCCAGCCCGGCGGCGTTTGATTTTACTTTTCAGTTGTATCCCAATCCAGCTCAGGGAGCGGTGAATGTAGTGGCTGACTTGCCCCGGAATGGAGAGGTCCTGTTGCAGTTGCACGATTTGATGGGGCGCCGCTTGTGGCGCGACCGGCAGCAGCTGGCGGCGGGAAGTCAGACCTTAGCATACGATTGGAGTGAGTTGGCGGCGGGCGTGTACTTCGTTAAACTTCGTTATCTCGACAGTGGACAGCAGCTTTCGCAAAAGCTGATCCTGTTCTAGTGTCCTTGCGATTTGGCAACATAAGTAGTTAAACACCAATATTGACGCAGCCCGACGGTTATCCGTTGGGCTGACTTTTTGGTAATCACGGGAAATTAGGAGGCACAAGTTTCGCATTCTCCGATCAATAAAATGATTTCGGTGTCGACCTTACGGTTTTTGAGTTTGGGGATCGGAAGGCTAATCTCTAGACATTCTATCATCCCACATACTTTACACTGAAAGTGGGGGTGGTGGTCGTAGTGGGAATGGTTGGTGCATTGTTTGCATGCGGCGTACCACTTCAGTCCATCGCTTCCGCTGAAGGAATGAATGATGCCTTCCGCTTCCATCCTCGACAGGATTCGATAAACCGTCACCTTATTCATCTCCCCCCTGAAGTGCTCCACCAAATCAACTACACTCACGGCGGTAGACCGGTCTCCAAAATAGCGTTGCATCGCTTTTACCGATTTTGTCACTCTTTGTATCGCCATAATCAATTTTTGTTACTTACCAAAGTTACGATTTCTTCTTGATTCTTTCCACCGTAATATTTCTTATTGCAATTAGGTTGCAATAAGAAATATTTACTATTTTTGCGAGGATTTTAGGATAAAAACCATATGATCTATGCTCGCACAAAATAAACTAGGCTATAAGTCCGATACTTGGGGGGCGCTTTCCAGTACCTTATGTCTGGTCCATTGCGTCATTACGCCCTTCCTATTTATCGTTCAGGCCGGAGCCCACCATTCCTGCGCCGCAAGTCCGGGTTGGTGGAGCGCGAGTGATTATATTTTTCTCGCCATCGCGCTACTGGCGGTTTACCACTCGGCCAAAAATACCCAGTTGAACTGGATGCCCCTGGCGCTCTACGCCAGCTGGTTGTTCCTAGCGCTGTTGATCGTGGGGGAGGGCTTGCACTGGATCCACATCAACCACGCAGTGATCTACCTCCCGGCCATCAGCCTGATCGTACTGCACCTGTACAATCGGGAGCACAGCGACTGCTGAGTAGCCCAAACGGGCAATTTGTGGCGAGGGAAGACGATCTCTCCGCAATTTGTGTTCGGCAATCCGCAATTTGTGTAATCCCGTCCATTATTTTTTATGGATCTTGTTGGCATTAAAATAATCGTAAATACCCAAAGAATGAGTCAAACCATTTTAATTACGGGGGCCAGCAGTGGAATCGGTAAGGCCACGGCCCTGAAATTTCAAGCCGAAGGATGGAACGTCATCGCGACCATGCGGCGGCCGGAAAATGAACAAGAACTTTCCCAATTGGATAAGGTAGTGGTCGAGCGACTGGACGTTCTCGACTTGGCTTCGATCGATCAGGCCGTACAAAAAGGAATCGAGCGTTTTGGAGGCATTGATGCGCTGGTCAACAATGCGGGTTACGGTGCCTACGGTCCACTGGAAGCTTTTCCCCGCGAAAATATCGTCAAGCAGTTCAACACCAACGTCATTGGTTTGCTCGATGTGACCCGAGCACTCCTGCCGCATTTCCGCTCCCGGAAAGCGGGTAGCATCATCAACATCTCTTCGATGGGGGGCAAGGTTACGTTCCCCCTGGGGAGTCTGTACCACGGCACCAAATTTGCGGTCGAGGGCATTTCGGAGGCCCTGCATTACGAGCTGACCGACCTCGGCATCCGGGTAAAAATCGTGGAGCCCGGCGCCATTGCCACCGATTTTGGGGGTCGCTCTTTTGATTTCCAAAACCAAGAAGAACTCACCGAATACCAACCCCTGGTGGGGACGCTACTTAGCAGCATGCAGGATTTGACGGCCAATGCGGCGCCCGCCAGTTTGGTGGCGGATGTCATCTATACCGCCGCGACGGATGCCAGTGAGCGGATGCGCTATCTGGTCGGTACGGATGCGGAGCAAATGGTCACCGCTCGGTCGGGGATGACGGACGAGGCGTTTTTCGGAATGATCAGGACAACTTTGGGACTCTAGGTCCATTCAAAAGATAGCTGTGAGCAAGGGCTGGTGACGATCACTGGCCCTTTTTTGGTGATCGACGGAGCAATAGCCGAACATATTTTTCCAGCTGCGGGGTGCAGACAAACAAAACTCCGGCCGGAGTGAAAATGAATTCCTCCGCCGGAGTTTGATTTGTAACTACTATTGTTTAGACCATTATACTGGCCAAAATTGCGTCTTTACTGGACTACTTGATGTTCAGTACAAATTCCAGGTCGAAATCGCTTTCTCCCACATCAGCACCGGAAGTAGCGGTCTTTTGGCCCGGCTGGTGCTGCAGGCGAGCCGTAAAGGTACCACCGTCGACTGGGGTAGAAGAGGTCGTCCAGGTAGTGGACAGACCCAGAGCGTTTCCATTGCCATCGGCGTCGTTGTAGTTGATGTCATCGGAAGCCGTATCGATGTTTCCGTTTCCGGTGGGATCCGAGAAGGCATCCGCGGTAAAGCTGAAAAAGACTTGGTGCTCATCGTCTTCTTCGGAAATTACCAATCCGATATCTTCACCGGGGGTTTCCAGGTTGTTGAAGATTTCGAAAGTCAGGGTGTAAGTCTTGCTGGTGTCCAGATCGATTTGATCCGAGATTACCAAGTCTTGGACGCCTTCCCCATCGGGATCTTGAGCGCTGGCCTCCACCACGTCGCTTGCATCATTCACATTGGTGAAGATGAGCTTGACGTCGGTGATGACCTCCAATTCGTTTTCTGGCTCGGGTGCTTCGTCGTCTTCAGCACATCCGGTAAGTGTGAGCCCTACCGCGAACAAGAGGTAGAGACTGTACTTAAGATAGTCCATAATTTTCATGTTAAGTAGATTTATTATTAAATGAATAATTAACTGTGAAGAGGATATTTCTTCCTGGCTCATCCGCAAAGTACCGCATCTCATTGAGGTAATTGCGATAGCGTGCGTTGAAAGCATTTTGAATGGACACCCCTACATTGAGCGGCCCAAAGTCAAGTCGCCAAGACAGATCAAGTAGAAAATAACCGTCCGGGGCGTCTCTAAAGTCAAAAATTTCGGATTCCGTTGTGATAACAACCGACCCATCAATCAGTTCATCCGGTCGGACGGTTCTGGGGGCCTGAAATTGTTGGAACGTATAATCGGTATTTAGCGATAGCTGCGACGTGTTGACCTTCCAAAAATTTGGCGTGGTCCAATTCAGCTTGTAGCCCACGGTCATGGGGGGCTGATTGATCAGGGTCTCGTCCCTTTTCAGGTTTCTCGACCATAAATAACTCAGGTCCAAAGTTCCATCGAGGGTACTGGACCACTTCCTTTGCCAGGAGATATCGGCCCCCGCAAAAAGCGCATCCGCCTGATCGAAAATAAACACCGGCATCGGACCTCTGACGGTACCGACTACCGCCAGGGGCCGGTCAAAGATAAAGTCTTCAATATAATTGGCGTAGGCGGTGAAGGTGTAAGTGTTGGGGTTTTTCCGCAGCTGCCATTCGTTGATCCACTTGAAACCCTTCTCCGGAGTCACGTCGCTGGATTCCATGAGCGTTACCCGATCCGTTCTGAGGTTGCCATCTTCGTTGGTGTAATAACGAAGCAGTCCGAAGGAAGTTCGAAACCCGTGCTGCCCAAAACTGTACAACTCCGCCATATTGGGCGTCCGCCAGGCGGTACCAAAATTGGTCCTAAAGGTGGTGTTGTCCGAGACCCGGTGAATGTACCCCAAAGAAGAGGTAAGATTTGCAAAATTAAAGCGGTCCGCGATAAGCTCCTGATTCGTTTTTCGACCACGAACGTCATTGGTCTCGAAGACCAACCGAACCCCTAATTCAACGGTCCCCCGATTGCTCTTGAGGCTTTCGATAACAAAAGCACTGTAGCGAAAGGTGTTATAATTGGGGATGAAAGGCGTCGTCCCCGTACCGGGATTGTTGTCGTTGTTTTGCACAAATGCCTGCAAACCAATCAAACCGTTCAGATTGAGCCACTCTGGGTGTTCCCACTCCAACTGATAGTCACTCGTGATCAGGTCAAGGTCAATGATGGGGAGCTCGGCATTTCTCCGCACATCGTATTCTTCTCTTTGGTTAAGTTGGCTGCTTACCCGCAACGTGAGACTGGCGTCGTCCGCGTACCGCCATTTTGCCTCTGCCTTTCCAAAATGATGCTGGGCAAATTGCCGGGGCGGGTTGATCTCTTAGGAGAAAGGGCGGATAATGACCGGTTCGGGGGAATTGATGGCCTTGACGAAGGCGGTACCACTACTGGCGATCGATGACCTTAGCAGGGCCAAGTTTTGATTCAAGTTGCTGTAGTAGACCTTAAAATCTAAGTTTTCCAAACGATAGCGCAGTCCACCCGAGATGCCTTTTTCTTCCTTACCCGAATTGGTTAGTGAGTAGTCGGGGGTACGTCGATCTCCAATCTTGGTGTAGTTGGCCCCGAGGTGATAACTCCACTTTTGCCAGCCCTGACCGATTTCTGCATTGGCAAAATAGCCATTGCCATTCGTTTGATAACCAGTACCTACTCGCGCGCGAAGTGGCTCGTTGAGGTACAGCGGATCCGCTTCTACCACAATGGCTCCCCCCAAGGCCTCGGGTCCGTAGCGGACACCGGCGGCGCCCTTTACGACCGTCACGCTGTTGGCGGACGAGATATCAATTTCGGGGGCGTGGTCGCTACCCCAATTCTGGAAACCGTGTTTGACCCCATTGTTCAGCGTCAGCACGCGATTGCCGTACAAGCCATGGATGACCGGTAGTTGAACGTTGTTCCCCGCCGAGGCAAAGGTGACGCCATTGACCCCCGAGATGGCCGCGGCCAGCGTTTGGGTGGGGTCGGCCGACAGTTGTACATTATCTACCCGCTGCTGGGCGATGGATATGGTACCTTCGTCCTTGGTCTTGGCCGCCACGATCATTACTGTCTCCAAGGAGCTTACTTCTTTCTTCAGGTAAATGTAGGGGCTTTCCTTGCCTTCGTAAAAATGCTGACAGGTGGTGTCACAATAACCCAGGCAGGAGATGAGGATCGTGTTCGATTCGTCACACAAATCTTCGAGGTAAAATTTCCCATCCAGATCGGTTAGGGTAAAGCGTTGGGTCTCTTTCACAATGACCTGGACGTAAGGTATGGCCTCTTTGGTGTCGGCATCCAGGATTATTCCCTGTAGCTCGTAGGTACACGAATCCGTACGTTGGGCACTTAGCATGGTGCCTACGGTGAAGAAGACCATCAGGGGTATCAGCTGTTTCATTCGAGCGTATTGTCTATCCGGAAAAGCCCAATTGGCGTTTTAACCAATTTGCTAGTTTAAAACAAAACATATTCAAGTTTCTATTCTAGCGATCTGCAAGTATTATGTTGAGCCATGGATAACTCTATTCTCATTTATTGCGCTGCAAATATAACCAACAAACTGGTTATTGTAACTAAGTTGCAATAAATATTGTGCCGTGCCGGCTACTAAAATGATACTGAGTGGGGCCGTATTGGGTGGCTATGCGGGTGGAGGGACCAAGGCCCGCTCCCAATTCAATCCGTAACGGTGACTTCAAACACGATGGATTCGGCTACATTGCGGACACCATCGTTGGCGCCCAGCACAAAAAGGTAGTCGCCGGATTTGAGCGTAGTGGGAATACGATAGGCAAATTCGAATGGATACACTTCCCGAACGCTCCCGTCGAACACGAAGACGGCGTCGGTATTGAAAACGTTTTGGGTGCGCAGGTCCGTGTAGCTGAGAAACAGGACGCCGTTGCCACCATCGCTGAGTGAGCGGTTGTCCGTCACCTGGCCGATAAAATCAAGCGCTTGCCCCCGGACGACGCTAAAAACGTCACCGAGGGAGGTGGTGGCTTCGATTTGTGGGGGCAATTGATCGAGGGGATTTTCGATTTTTAGGGAGTAAATATTGGCCAGCGGTTCGTCATTGCCGGCCGCGTCGAGGACCTGAATTTGGAAATGGTACAGGCCCGCCGTCACATTTTGGGGCACCTCCAGACTTCGCGAAACGGTCTCGTCATTGCCTTCGAGAGATACGATTTCGAGCGTGGTCCAATCCATGGTTTGGCTTTCGACATCCGGGACGACTACGCCCGGTGCGCTGGCCCCGTCGTGACCGTGGCAATCGAAATTATTGTGGATGTCGATTTTGTACTGGGAGAGGGCTTGATCGTCGCTAAAGCGCAGGTCCATCTCAAAAATTTGTCCGCCTTTTAGTAGAAAAACCTCGGCTTCCGTTCCGCCGCAGACCTCCGCGCGCTGGGCCGCAGGCACAATCCGTTGGATGTCCAATACGGCGGCACTGACGTCGATGGCATCGTCGTTGCCGCAGGCGGTCAGGCCGAAGGCCAGCAACAGAAGGCTAAAGAATCTCAATTGGGTCATGCTTGTTGTCGTTTTGGCTAATTTACGAAAAAGGTCTTTTTACCCTTCCATCAAAAAGTTGGTTTGCCATCTAGTCTCCGTTTTTTCCGTCTCGATTTTCTCAAAGCCGCTGCGCAAAAGCTTAATTTTATGGGGTGATGAAACCCTTGGTAATTTTTACTTTCCTGCTGCTGTCGTGCGTTCCCGGTACCGCCCAAATCCAGGGTAGGGTAGTGGACGAAAACCGCGAACCCCTGCCCGGGGCCCACCTGCTGCTGCTTCCCGATAGCCTCCATTGCATCAGTAAGGCGGACGGCAGATTCGAGTTTTGGGGCCTGCCCGATGGCAAGTATCGCATCGAATTCCGCTTTCTGGGCTACCAAAGCCAGCAGCAAAAAATCGAGCTCCACAATGGGACCAGTCCTTTCCTCCGTTTGCAAGTCGTACCCGCGCCCCAGACCTTAGAAACCTTGGTGGTCAGCGAGGAGCATGCCAAACAGGAAGAGACCCTCCAGGCCGATCACCTCGACTTGGACTTTTTCGAAGAAAACGTACGCGGTACTTTTGCCAAGTCGATCGAAAAGCTTCCGGGGATCAGTGCCATCAATGTCGGGGTGGGCATTGCCAAACCCGTCATCCGTGGACTTTCCGCCAATCGCATCATCGTCAACCACCAGGGCATCAAGCAGGAGGGCCAGCAGTGGGGGAGCGATCACGGGCTGGAGATCGACCCCTTCGATGTCGAGCGCGTCGAGATCATCAAGGGGCCGGGCGCTTTGCAGTACGGCTCCGATGGGCTGGGGGGGGTCATCAATATCCAACCCGGAAAATTGCTACCCAAGCACAGCATCGACGGTAGCGTACTGGGGGTATACAAAAGCAACAATGCCCACTGGGGAGGCTCGGCCCGACTGGGCATCAATTGGAATGATGTATTCCTAATCGCCCGCTACAGCCACCAGAATTTTGCCGATTACCGCGTGCCCACCGAAACCTTCACCTACAATTCTTTTACCCTCCCCATCCTCGACGAGCGCCTGAAAAACACGGCTGGTCGAGAAGCCAATTTTACCCTCGCGGGAGGCATCAGCCGCACCTCGAGCATCACGCGCCTCCTCATCATTCGCTAATCGCTAGAAGCTGGTTTGTTATCCGGGGCCGAAGGCAATCCGCGTTCCTACCGACTCGATGACGACGGCAACCCCCGCGACATCGACGTACCGCGTCAATCCGTTCAACACGAACGCGTTTCCCTCAACCAGCCCTTTTTCTTTGGCGCAAACCACCTGCGTATCGATGTGGGCTACCAACGCAATTTGCGGCAGGAATACTCGGTACCGGAGTTCCATAGCATTCCCAGCTCTCGGATCGATCCCAACGACCAACTGGCGCTAGAATTTGAGCTGGAGACCTACAGCGTAGCGGTTCATTATGAACACCGACTGGGCCCCACCACCAAGTCGACCCACGGCTTCAATGCGCAGTGGCAGCGCAATTTACGCGGTGGCTTTGAGTTTTTACTCCCCGACTTTCGAACCTCAAGGGCCGGCGCATTTTCCCTCTGGGAGAAGCAAATGAGCGACCGCTGGTTGATCAACGGTGGGCTGCGACTCGACTACGCAGAAAACCAGACTTCTTTTTACCGCCAATTCGTCTGGGACAGCAACGAAAACATTACCGACTCGCTGGTGGCCCCCCTTACGGACGATGGTTATTTCAACTGGTCCGCCTCGGTTGGGACCAACCTGACTTTACGGGATGGTCAGTGGGTATTGAAGGCCAATCTTGGCAAGAGTTTTCGCGTACCCTATCCCGCCGAAACGGTTTCGAACGGAATTCACCACGGTACTTTTCGCCACGAAATCGGGACGCCCGATTTGAGCTCCGAACAAGGCTACCAACTGGACCTGAGTGCGGACGGTCGCTGGACACGAGTCGAAGCCAGTTTGGCCCTCTATTTCAATTATTTTGACAATTACATTTATCTGGGTCCTACTTTTCCCGCGCGCTTTTCTCCTTTACCGGAGGCTGGGCAAATTTTCCAATACCGCCAGGACGATGCCATCTATACGGGAGTTGAGTTGTACTGGAAGTGGGAGTTGCTTTCTTTTTTATCCTTGAAGCAAGCCGTGGACTTTGTTCAATCGTACAATCCACGGACGCGCTTGGCCTTACCCTTTACCCCCCAACCCGCCATTCGCACCGACTTGCGCTGGGCCTTCGCCCACGGCCATTGGTTGGAAGAGGCACACCTCGAATTGGGGCATCAATATCATTTTGCAGCTACGGGAAACTTGCGGATCGATCGTTCGGAGAATCAAACGCCGGCTTATTCGCTTTGGGAGGTGGGGGTAGGAGCGGATTTTCTATGGCACCGCCAACCGCTAAGGCTGAGTATTCAGGTACAAAATTTGATGGATACTTTTTATCTTGCTCATCTGAGTCGTTACCGCCTCTTAAATATCCCGGAGCAGGGCCGCAATTGGGTGTTAACCCTCAAGTTGCCCTTCTCCGGAAAATTAACAAAAGCATAAATAGTAAAGCAAAGTTTAAGGTAAGCAGAACTCAGCGTCTGCAGTTTCGGCCTGGTCGCAGTCGTGGTTGATACAAGCCACCACTTCGAGGTGGAAGCAAGTACCCGCCGCAAAATCGCACAGGTTAATATCTTGTACAAAGCTAATTTCTTTGTCGTGGTTGTGTTCGTCGTAGTCGATGAGCTTGTTGGAAGTGTCGCCTTCGGGATGTAGCACAATTTCCACCTCGTGGTTCTCTATGGAAGCGTCAAAATCAACGTGGATGTGAACATCCTCGCAGTTGCTGACCACGGCATCATTCGTAGGTTCATCAATGGTAATGGTAATGGAATTTTCCACCGCGGGCTCCGGGACGGGGGCATCGTCTTCGTCTTCCGCACAGGAGTGAAAACTGACCATACAGATGCCCAGTAGAAGCAGAATGAAAGGTTGAAATAATTTCATGGTTAATCAGGTGTTACAGGTTGACATCAATAAGGAATTACGACAGCTGAACTTTGACCAGGAACCTGCCATCAACAATACTGACGGTGGGGATACCTTGGCGGTGTGGAGCGTACGATTGCTTGTTGAAATCGAGGGGATGATCCGTGCTATTTTCACCATCGTAGGAGACATGTGAGAAGCCAAGGTCTGGACTTTGTCACACCCCATCTTACTTAGGATGATTGCCCTGCGACCATCACCATGAATCGCTCCCTTGCCGATCAAGAGTCTGGGCAAAAATGAGTACTTTACATAGGGCACCATTGACCAACTAAGGTCAAAGGGCAATCAACGAAAAATAGCAAAAAGATCTTAGGCCACCGGGGGACCCCGTAGGAAGAGGTGTTGGCGGTCGTTTCCCGAATGCGGGTTGGTATACGTGAAGAAGGCCGTGGCTACCCAAGCAATAGCTGGCACCGATAGGAGTACTTCTTCATCGGGAGTTTCGAAAGGAGTGAAGAGCGTAAGACACAAGAAGCATTGCTCGGCTTGGGATAGTTCGCCGTGCAGGTACCATTCTCCGTCGCTCTCGCCGTGAGGCTGTTCGTGAGGTTCTTCGTGATGACAATGATGATGGTGGTGGTGATCGAGTAGATAGTGCAACTCTTTCAACACAAAGGCATTGAGAAGAACGAGGGCCATGAGACCCGCAGCGAAAGGACGATATGTGGTTTGTATGCTAATGGTGCGTACAGTTCTAGCTCACAATATAGACATTAATCCCCAAAAATACCCTCTTATTATCGGGCGAGCTCTTTTTTTGTCCGTCACCTTAACATTTACAATAGCGGCACTAGGCTTGCACCAATTTCTCGATCGCAACGTAAGCCGATTCGCCCGCCCCGTGAACGGTGGAGGTCTGTCCTACCGGATTCATTGCCTCCCCCGCAAAGTACACCTTCCCATCAATCGGCTCGATCAAGGTGTCGATGGTACTGCGGTAACCTTCCTGGAAGTGGGAGTACGAACCACGGATGTAAGGCTCTTTGCTCCAGTTTTGTACCACCCCTTGTCGGTAGGTCTGGCTGGCTCGCCCCTCATAGATGGCATCCAACTCGGCGAGCAAGCGCTCCAAAACAGCCTCGTCCGACTCCAAGTCGACGTACGCACGAGCGTCTTCACCGATACAAAACAGACCCAAAACGTGGTGGTCCGAATCCTTGCCAAAAGCAGCATCGTAGAGGAGGTTGTTCTGCTCGAATAAACCATCGCGAATCAGAATATCCGGGTAAAAGCGCTCCGAAAACTCCATAAAGACTTTGAGAATGGGGGGGTAATCGATCGTCGCCAAAGCCTCGATCTTATCCGTGGGAAGCGTGGGCTGAAAATTGATCAGGTCTTGCTTTAGGATACTGATCGGAACCGTCACTAGTACCTTATCCGCCTCGTGGAACGTGCCCGTCGCATCTTCCACCACCACCCGTTCTCCCGAGTAATCGATCCCGACGACGGGTCGTTCGTAGCGAATCCGATCGCGAATGTGGGGGACCATGTACTGGTCGAAGAAATCAAACCAGGTGGTGTTTTTAAATTTGTACTCGCTGTAAAATTGGTTGGCAAAGTTGCGACTCCGCAGCTCTCCATCCCGCAGGACCTGAAAGGTTTGCGGGTTGTAGGTGATAATGTCGATGTCGACCGATACCTCCTCGTCGTCGATCAGGTCGACCATGACTTTCGGATCGGTATGGATCCACTCGCCCCCCAAATCGATGGGAAAATCGACAAAACCGCTCAGCTTCTTGATCCGGCCACCGTGGGTGGGGGCCGCTTCCAGGATCTCAAAGTCGATGCCGTAGCGTTTGAGGAGATAGGCGGCCGTCATGCCCGCCGCGCCGGCGCCGATGATGAGTACCTTTCCGCGAAAGTTGACCTCCAGATCGTCGGGCAGGAGGGATCCTTTGTCGCAGGAGGAAAGTAGGGTACTGAAGAAGGAGAGGCCTAGGCCGAGGGTCGCGAAATTTTTCAGAAAGTCTTTGCGTTTCATGAGGATTAATTTTTAGAGGTTGACCAGTGCCACTTCAGCCCAATTTCCACTTGGAGGGAAAGGGTGTTGGCCGCTTCGGCGGACAACCAGGGGGCAAAAGAAAATTTACTGTACCAATTGAGTCGGGGCGAGGAGAAGAATCCCCATTCGTAGCTCAGGCTGGGCAGTACGTAGTGGCGGCGGGTGCGCTCCACGTCCTGCCGCGATCCGTCGCTGAGGTTGAAGCTCCAGTTGACCACCTGCGATTGTTGGAGGTAGCCCAGGCCGAGGGCCCAGGTGGCGTAGCGGCGGCGGTCGAGCTTCTGAATGCGGTAGGCCAGGTCGAGGTGGAATTGGAAATTGCTCCGGTGACCGCCTTGCTGGAAAAAGGCGAGCTGTGGATCTAGGGAGAGGCGGTGCTGGCGCGGGCTGGCGTTTTGGGCTGGCGTTTTTTCCCACTGTCGGAATTCCCACTCGGTCCCGATTTTGACGCCCGGGTTGATGAGGATGTTGCCGTAGTAGGCCAGGGACAGGGGCAGCTGGGAGGCGCGGTACTGCGCCCGGGCCGAAAATCCCAGGAGAATAAAAATACCGAAGAATAAGTAGGCTTTCATGATGACTCGGGTACTTTGGATGATTCGAAAGTGAAGATGATCCAATTTCGATAATAAAAAAAGTTTAACGCTTCGTCGGGGCCCGTGCGCTTACGAACGGGACGATTCAGCCGTTAAGTGGGTAGTGAGGTAGGGGTAGCTCCCACTCAAAGGGGATTTTGGTCCGCTGATGTGAAATATTTTCAATTTTCAGGATTCTTTGCCAACTTGTATCCCCATGGAGTCCTCGCAATTCAAACGCTATCGCTTACTGGCGCAGGTGGCCCTCTGGTCCATCCTCACCCTCATTTTTTTTCTGGAGGCCCTGGACTATTTCGATTTTCTCACTGCCCTGGCTTACACCGGAGTAGCCATCAGCATTCCCATGGCCACTGCTTACTTCCACTATTACCTGCTGCTCCCCTTGATGAATCGCGAACGCTACTGGATTTACGGAACCCTGACCTTGCTACTGCTCTGTCTGTCCGCAGCCGCCTCCTATTTTGTCGTCTACTGCGTTCCCGCTTTCCACCTCTTTTTATCCACCTTCTGGGAGTCTTTCCTCTACGACTTTCTCCTGCATACAGTAATCGTGGCCGTGCTCAGCTTGCGCTATTTTGTGGAAGCTTGGTACCGCAACCTGACCACCGAGAGCCTATTGCACAATGAGAAACTGGCGGCCGAACTCAGTTTCCTAAAGTCGCAAATCAATCCGCATTTCCTCTTCAATACGCTCAATAACATCTACGCCTACGCCCAAACCGGCAATCAAAAGACCGCCCCCATGCTCGAACGCCTCTCCTCCATCCTACGCTTTATGGTGTACGACTGCGCCGCCGACCGCGTGGAGCTGGCCAAGGAGGTAGAAGCCATCGAAGATCTACTGGAAATTCACAAAATGAAGAATTCGGAACAGCAAAACATCCAACTGTCCGTAGAAGGAGTACGGGCTTACCACCTCATCGCGCCCCTGATTCTGGTCAATTTTGTTGAAAATGCCTGCAAACACAGCGACGCCGTGACCAATCCGAACGGCTTTATCCACATCGGAATCCGCGTGGACGAGGCGGATGTCGGACACCTGGCCATTCGCAATTCGGTCAAGCGGCGACCACGTACGCCAGGCGTCGGAGGACTGGGGCTGGAAAACATGCGCAAACGCCTGGACCTACAGTACCAAGGCCATTACGTATGGCGAGAAAACGGAAGCGCCGAACGCTATCACTTGGATCTGGAAATTCCCCTGGAAAGAAAACGATAACTCATGAAATACCGCGTCTTAATCGTCGACGATGAAGAACCCGCCCGGGACCTACTGGCCAGCTACGTCGCCAAAATCGACGAGCTCGAAGTCGTCGCCCTGGCGAGCAATGCCCTGGATGCCAAGCGCCTGATCAACAGTACCCCGGTCGATATCTTGCTGACCGATATCCAGATGGATGACCTCACCGGCATCGACTTGCTCAAGACCCTCAAACAACCACCGGTCACGATTTTTACCACCGCTTATTCCGAGTACGCCCTCGAAAGCTTTGACCTCGACATTGCCGATTATTTGGTCAAGCCGATCTCCTTTCGCCGTTTCTGCCGCGCCATGGATAAAACCATGGAGTTGATCCAATTTCGAAGATTTCAGGACCAGGATAATCCACCTCCAGCCCCCGCCATTCCTACGGCCAGCGACTACTTTTTCGTCAAGACCAATCGCAAGATGGTAAAGGTCGCGTATGGAGAAATCTTGTTCGTCGAAAGCTACGGGGAGTACGTTAAAATTTACACCCAGAACGACGTTATTTTGGCCTTGCAAACCACCAGTTTTATGGAGCAGCTGCTCCCCAGCACCGACTTCATCCGCATTCACCGTTCGCACATCATCAACCTCCAGCGGGTGGTCGAGGTCAATGGCAATGCCGTGCTCGTGGATACGCACCGGCTGACGGTAAGCAAGCGACTCCGCGAGGGTTTTCTAAATCGGTTGAAGGCCAAGGGCATCATCTGATGCGACGGTGGGGGCGCGGATGGTGTCCACGAGGGGGCAGGCCGAAGTCACGGCTGGGCTCGCCCGAAACGCACATGGCGGAGGATGGCCAGTTGTCGGTAACGACGTAAAAATATTCCCGCGGTTGCTCCGGTGTTTTCCCCCACATCCCATTGCATTCATCCAAGGGGCCCCATTCCGCACGGTACTCGTAATCCTGTACGTAGGTACCATCCGGACAGCCATCCGGTGCGGTTCGACCATCGCCCCCACGGATGGCCCACTTCAGCCGGTAGCTCGACCCAGCGGGCACAATTCCTTGCCCATCCGCAGCGTAGATGTACTTGTAATAGATCGGGAAACCATCGCCGGCGTAGCCAATCTTCACCATCCGAGTCCCATCCACCGCCAGTTGTTTCAAATATCCCGTCGGTACCCCGTGATAATGGTACTTCCCGGAGGGTTGGACGTGGGCATTATTACAGTCCTCCCCAAGATCGATGTGCGCCGAGAGGGCGGATTTGTTCCAAACCGCGTTGTGGCGTTGGTGGACTTCCCGCTGGCCAAACC
>ERZ1740065.239-NODE-239-length-27239-cov-8.816510_pt1 | contig 27239 bp, 19 predicted proteins | sample MGYA00581738_ERZ1740065 | MGnify/ENA primary metagenome ERZ1740065 (study PRJEB43018, sample SAMN04849749) | marine metagenome | isolation source: floating plastic debris | place: Pacific Ocean | collected 2008-09-01 | study: EMG produced TPA metagenomics assembly...
CCCCGCAATTCCCGCCGCGTCATCCCCCCACGGCGGTCGGGCTGTCCGGTTTTTGCCGCGTCCTCTTGGGGCCCTCGCAATGACGGCAGGGGACACGACCGTCGCAATGACCGTGGGGGGTCAGCTCGCCTGCGCCAGGCCGTCGCCACCAATCGCATCACCCGTCAGCGCCAGCTCGGCGATACGGGCGCGCGCCGCGTCCATGACGGTTTCGGCGTCGAAATTGAGTCGGCCGCCGTCAATCGTCTCGACGGTATCGAAGCCCAGGAAGTTCAGGAATTGGACGAGATGCGGGGTCGCGAAGTCGACGGGCGCGTTGAGCGGCACGCCGCCCGAGGTCACAGCGATCCAGGCTTGCTTGTTCTTGAGCAGACCTTCGGGGCCCGTTTCCGTGTAGCGGAAGGTGCGGCCCGCACGGGCGACCAGGTCCATCCACGCCTTGAGCGCCGCCGGGACGCCGAAGTTGTACATGGGCGTGCCGATGATCACGAGATCGGCGGCTTCGAGTTCTGCGACGAGCGTGTCGGAGCCCGCCAGTGCTGTGCGTTGCGCCGGAGTGCGTTCGGCTTCGGGCGTGAAGGTCGCACCCACCCAGGTCTCGTCGATGAAGTTCGTGCCGCGACCGAGGTCGCGTTCGACGACGTTCGCGTTGGCGTAGCGCGTGCGCAGCGATTCGATGGCCGCGTCCGTGAGCTGGCGCGAGGCCGAGGCGTCGTAGCGGGCGCTGGCGTCGATGCGCAGGACGTTGAGGGTGTTGTTGTTGCTCATGATCGGCTCCGTGGGGGGATGGGGCGTGATGACTTGATGCGCAGTATCCGGATTGCGGGATTCGGGATAAACCGGCATTCTCTGAATTGACTGTTGCGGAAAACAGAACAATGGGTCGACTCCAGGCGCTGCAGCACTTTGTGGCCGTGGTCGAGGCGGGCAGCTTCACGGCGGCCGCCGATCGGCTTGGTGTGGCCAAGTCGGCGGTTTCTCGAAGAGTCCGCGAGCTCGAGCAACGACTCGGTGCCCAGCTGCTCAATCGCACCACGCGCGCCACGGACCTGACCGACAGCGGTCGGGCGTTCTACGAGCGTGCCGTGCGGGTGCTCGCCGATCTCGACGAAGCCGAAGCTGCCGTCGCTCAGCGCGGCGGGCAGCTCATCGGTACGTTGCGTGTTGCGCTGCCGCTGTCCTTTGGATTGCTGCATATGGCCGCGCCCATCGCCGCGTTTCTCGAGGCGCACCCCGAGATCGATCTGCAGGTCGATCTCAACGATCGGCGCGTCGATCTCGTCTCTGAGGGCATGGACCTCGCGCTGCGCATCGGCCACTTGCGCGATTCCACGCTCATCGCACGCAAGCTGTTTGATGTGAAGTTCGTGACCTGTGCGAGCCCCGCCTATCTCGCCGCGTACGGTACACCGACGACGCCTGACGAGCTCACGGATCACCACGTGCTCGTGTACACCAATGTCACAGACCCGCGCTTGTTGCCTTACGTCGACGCGGCGGGCCAGTCCCATGATGTCCGCGTCGCGCCTCGTCTCGCGGCGAGCAATGGTGATCTGCTTGTGGCTGCCGCTGCCGAAGGCCAGGGCATTGTGGTCGAGCCCAACTTCATGGCGGCGCGGGCCGTTGCAGGTGGCTCGCTGGTGCCCATTCTCGATGGGTATTCGAGGCCAGCTACGCCCGCTTACATTGTCTATCCGCACACACGGCATTTGTCATTACGCGTTCGGGCGTTTATTGACCACGTGATTGAGTGGTTTTCGGGTGAGTTGCCATGGGATGCGTGTTGCGGAGGTTGACGCGCTGTTTGGCGCCGGACCCTCCAGATCGCGCCGCGACAACACTTTTTGAGAACGGTCGCTTCGCGCCCTGACTGTTCTTAAAAAAGGTTCTCGCGTCCACGGCGCTGTGTTTGTGGTGAGGCAAACAGGACTCGTCATTGCGAGCCCGCGCAGCGGGCGCGGCAATCTCGTGATGGCCTTGTATTGTTTGAGCGTGCGACAGCGTTGCGAGATTGCCGCGGGGCCTGCAGCCCCTGGCAATGACGGCCGCGCGGTGCGGCCCCTGGCAATGACGGCCGCGCGATGCGGCCCCTGGCAATGACGGCCGCGCGGTGCGGCCCCTCGCAATGACGGTTTGTGGTGCGGTCCCTCGCCGTGACAGTTACGGCTCGATGATCAGCACCATGGCGTCCATCGCCTCGAGCGCCACTGGAATCTCGACGTCGGCACCGTCTCGCGTGAGCGTCGTGGTGCGGTTTGATAGCACGTCGCTGAGGCTTGCTGTTTCGGTGTCGTCGAGCCAGCGATTGGCCAGTGCTTCCGGCAGTTGCAGCCCGAAGTCGCGGGGTTCGCGGTTGAAGTTGGCTACGACCACGACGCGGCGGTCGCCGTTCCAGCGTGCGAAGGCGTAGAGGCGGTCGTCGTAGCCGTCGCTGTCCGCGCGGTTGAGTGCGTGCAGGTCGAGGTAGGACCCGCGCATGCTGGCATCGTCACGCGCGAACTTGAGCAGGCGCTCGTAAAAGTCGTGGAGCTTACGTTGGTCGTCATTGAGGCCGCCGCCGTCGAAGGCACCGCCGTTCATCCAGGCCTGGTGCGTCGGCACGCCCCAGTAGTCGAAGATCGTTGTGCGCGTCGGGTCGCCGAAGCCCGCGTCGCCGTCCCCGGGTTCGCCCACGTGTTGACCGAAGTAGAGCATCACGGGCGCGCGACTGATAAGCGCCGATACCGTCATGCCGGGCACGCCCATGCGGGCATCGCCCGCGAACGCATCGCTCGCGATACGTTGTTCGTCGTGGTTCTCGAGGAAGTGAAGCATATGGTCGGTCATGGGCGCGACGCTCGCATGCACGCCCGGCAGGCCGTCAATGCCCGCACGCCCTTCCATGACCGGGCGCAGCGCGTCGTAGAAGCCGACCTTGTCGTAGAGGTAGTCCATCTTTCCGAGCCGCAGGTAGTCCCGGTAGAGCGTCGGGTTGTAGACCTCGGCCAGCAGAAAGGCATCGGGGTTTTCGGCCTTGATCGCGCAGTTCAGGTAGCTCCAGAACGCGACGGGCACCATCTCGGCCATGTCGTACCGGAAGCCGTCAACGCCGCGCGCAGTCCAATAGAGGGCGATGTCGTGAAACTTCTGCCAGCTGTCGGGCACGTCTTTATCGGCCCAGAACTCGCGGTGTGCGGCGCAGTCTTTGGCGGCGTAGCCGGCAGGTAAGTCGTCGAAGTCGCGGCTGCCATCCGGGCGCACGCCGTAGTTCACCTTGACGGTTTCGTACCAGTCGTTGAAGTCGGGGCGGGCTGCGCGAGCGCCATTGCCCGTCCACTTCGCGGGCGACTCCTCGAACTGGCCGTCCGCCAGTGGGTGCGTGTCGCCGCCCAGCGGTGCGTAGTCTGCGGGCCACTCTGGCGCCGTAAAGTTTTCGCCGACCACGTAGTAGAAGTTGTTGTCGCGCGCGTAGTCGACGCTGGTGTCGTCGTCGGCGCCGAAGTCGCGCACACCCTCGGGCTTCGCGAGTGACACGTAGCCGCGTGCGACATGGTTAGGGACGATGTCGATGAGCACTTTCATGTCATGCGCATGGGTACGCTCGATGAGCGCATCAAATTCCGCGAGGCGTTGCGCGGGGTCGTCGGCCAGGTCTGGGTTGACCGTGTAGTAGTCCTTGACGGCGTAGGGCGAGCCCGCGCGGCCTTTCACCACGTCGGGGTCGTCGTCACCGATGCCAAACGCACTGAAGTCGCGGATCACCGCGTGGTGTGGCACGCCTGTGTACCAGACGTGTGTGACGCCCAGCGCGCGGATCGCCTCGAGTGCCGTGTCGTCGAAGTCCGAGAACGTGCCAACGCCGTTCTGCTCGAGCGTGCCCCAGGGCACGTTGTTGGTTTCGGTGTTGCCGAACAGGCGCGTGAAGACCTGGTAAACCACAAACTTGCCCGCGGGTGCATCGGCCGAGGTTGCCGCTTCGGGCAGAGGCTCTCCCGGCGGCTCGGTGGCCGTCTCGCGGCTACCGCAGGCCACGGCAAAGCTCACGGCCAGGAGTGCGATCAACGTGCGGTGCATGGTCAGTCCTCAATCTCAATGGTGACAGCCCCCTGGGCGTGTTCAAAACGGATGCGCAGCTCCCGTGCCCTGGGTGCGTAGCTGACGACGGGCGAACCCGCCAACAGATCGTTGCCGACGTCGCGACCGTCGACGCGCACCTGCGTGGGCTGCCCGGCCTGGTTGTGCACGACGAGCGTGATCGTACGCGTCTCCGGCATGCCGTCGTAGCCCTGGCCACCGCGTTTCACCGAGACCTTCCGCCCGCCGTCGTGCACGGTGCCGGCAAACTTGAGCACGTCGAGCGCGCTCGCGGTGTTGCTGTCGCGTGAGTGGCCGTCGTCTTCGATCATGCGGCCGACCGAGGTCTCCACGCTGGCGTCGGCGTACCAGTGCAGCGTGAGCTGCTCCGTGGAATAGTCGCGTGTCGTCTGTACGACATTGGCGAGCGGCAGGAAGGCGCCCGCGCGCACGAGCACGGGTGTTTCATTGACAGGCGTGGGTACCACGACGGTGTCACCGCCTTCGTAGCGCGCGCCGTCACTACGACCGAACCACACGCCTTCGGGCAGATCGACCGTCATATTGCGCACACGGCGACTCGTGACGGGCGTGACGAGCAGCGCGTCACCAAACAGGTAGCTTGCCGTGTTTTCGAACAGACGCGGATCGGTTTCGTCGGCAAAAAATAGCGGCCGCACAAAGGGCAAGCCCGTCGTCGTGTTCTCGTGCGCCAGGGTCTGAATGTAGGGCAACAGCCGGTAGCGTTGCTCGATGAGTCGACGCGCCTCGCGCAGCGTGCGTCGGTCGTGGAACACGGGCTCGGGTGCGATGTGTTCCTGTGCGTGCGGCCGGAATACGGGCTGGTAGACGCCCATTTGCAGCCAGCGCAAGTAAAGCTCGCGGTCGAAGCGCTCGCCACCCGCGAAACCGCCCAGGTCGGAGTGGATGTAGCCGAGTCCGAAAAGGCCCATCTGCAGCGAGAGCTCGACCTGTGGCTTGAGGCCGCCCCAGGAGCGGTCGACGTCACCCGTCCAGGGCACGATCCCGTAGCGCTGCGTGCCGGCGAAGCCGGCGCGCATCATGATAAAGGCGCGCTCGTCGGGATAACGTCTGGCGTGGTTCTCAAACACCAGACGCGCCCACTCGTGGCCGTAGGCGTTGTGCACGGCGTCGCCGGTTGCGATCTGGCCCGAATCGCTGAGCGTGTGCAGCGTGTCGTCGGGATGTACCTCGGGCTCGCCCAGATCGCCCCAGACGCCGGCGACGCCCTGCTCATAGAGCCCTTCGTAGATGCCCCAGAACCAGTCGCGCGCCTTGTCATCGAACACGTCGATGAGCCCCGTGTTGCCGAAGTAGAAGTCGAAGGTGCGCGGACCGCCCTCGAAGTTCCTTGCGATGACGCCTGCGTCGAGCGCTTCCTGCCAGCGCGTTGACGTCGTGAGGATGAAGGGCTCGGTGATGAGCACCGTCTTGACGCCGTCGTCGTTGAGATCGGAAATCATCGAATCAGGCGTCGGGAACGCCTCGCGGTCCCAGTCGAGTTTGCCCATGTGGCCCTTGATGTCGGGGCCGAACCAGTAGAGGTCAATCACGACCGCATCGACGGGTACCTGTGCTTCGCGGAAGGCCGCGATCGTGTCACGGACTTCCTCTTCGGTGTGGTAGCCAAAGCGTGAGGCGATGTTGCCGAATGCCCAGCGCGGCGGCAGCGGCTGACGGCCGATGGCGCCCGTAAGAGCGGTGACCAGCGCCGGGAAGCTTTCGCCGGCGCTCACGAGGTAGCCCGTGCGCCCCGCGCGCGCCTGGAAGTCGAGCACGTCGGGGTTCGTGGCACCCAGGTCAAGCCAGCCCGTGGACGTGTTGTCGAAAACGATCGCGTAGCGGTCCGACGACATCACGGCGGGCAGGCCGTAATACATCTGGTCGGCTTCGGTCGTGTAGCCATAGCTCGCGCGGTTGTAGAGCGGCAGCCGATGGCCACGCCGGTCCATGCCGAGCACGCGCTGGCCGCCGCCAATCAGTTTCTCGTCGGGCTCGAGTGCAAAGCGAAAACCGCGCATCGAGTCGTGTGCGTAGTAGCCATGCGCTTCGGCCACGAGCGGTTCGCCGTCGAGGCTGTAGCTGATCGTCAAGTCCTCGCGCGTGATCTCCGCCATGAGCCGTTCGCTGCCAAACAACAAAACGTCGCGCGTTTCCGCCAGCACGGCAACCGTCGCGTCACGCTCACCCGATCGTGCGAAGGAGGGCAGTTGCGTCACTCCGGGCTCGACGTAGTGCGCGGCCATGGTCGTCGCATTGATGATGTCGAGCGTCAGCGTGCCGAGTGTCGTTTCGATTGTGAGTGTCTGGCCGTCGAGCGTGTGGCTTTCGTAGTCCCCGAAGTCGGCGAGTGCGGCACTGGCACCGGTCAGGGCAAACGCGAGCAACGCGGATCTCAATACGGTCATGTACGGGGCTCCTCGGAGTCGGCTGCGGCAGGCAGCGTGTCGAAACGAAAGGTCGTGCGCGCGTAGTAGCGCGCAGCGGGAAGCAGTACGGGTGAGGCCACGGCGTCATTGTTGACGGCATCGGGGTGATGCTGCGGCTCGAGACACACGCCATCGGCGCGTTTGTCGCCCAGCGCGAGATCACGGGCCACGAAGAGCTGCAACGTCGGCATCGTCGTCGCAATGGCGAGTCGGCGCCCGCTCTGCGGCTCCGCCAGAATCGCGGCCAATCGCATGTCGCCTTCGGTGTCATCCAGCACCAGGGCATGGTCATAGCCACCGCGCGAGGCCAGCAGCGCATCGTAAGCGCGCTCGCCGAGCGTCATGGCGCGCCGAAAGTCGAGCGGCGTGTCTTCGACGTCGGCCAGCTCGCCCGTCGGAATCCCCTGCGCGTCCACGGGCATCCAGCGTGCGGCGCGTACCTGCAGTCGGTGTTCATTGACGGGCTGTGTCGGATCGCCGGACAGATTAAAATAGGGGTGCAGCGTCGGCGCAAACAGCGTGGGTGCCGTCGCGCGTGCCATGGTCTCGATGGTCAGTGTGTTGGTGTCGTCGAGTGAGAAGCGCTGGCGCACGGCAAGGCGCCCCGGGTAGCCCTGGTCCCCCTCCGCACTCTCGAAGTACATCGACAAGGCCTGGCCGCCGTCGGCGTCGCGTTCAATAACGCCGTCCCAGAGTTTGCGGTCGAAGCCTTCGTGGCCGCCGTGCAGGTGGTGGTCGCCATCGTTGGCGGGCAGCTCAAGCGTGGTGCCTTCGAGCTTGCACTCGGCGTTGGCAATGCGGTTGGCGACGCGGCCAATGGTCGCGCCCAGGTAATGCGGGTCGGCGACCCAGCCACCAAAGCCGCTGTGTGCCAGCACCACATTACCCAACGTGCCGTTTCTATCGGGCACGCGGCAGCCGGCGATGCGCGCACCCCAACTCAGTATGGTGACTTGCATACCGGCGTCATTGGTCAGCGTGTAGGTGCTGACATCCCGTTGGTCGGGCAGCCTCCCGAAGTGGCCGCCGACGATGCTTGCCATCGCGTTGTGACCCCCTGTCCCCGAGCGTATGCTACCGCGTCCCCACGCCCCGTGGCCCTGAATAGGTATTCATCGATGCGCTGCCCCCTGTGACCGAAGCCGATCGCACCGCACGTGACGGCGTCATTGCAGCGCTGGTCGCCTATCTGACCTGGGGCGTCCTGCCAGCCTTCCTGCTGCTTATTGTCATTGTGCCTGCGCCTGAGCTGCTCGCGCACCGGATCATCTGGAGCGTGCCGTTCGGTGCTTTGATCATCGGTCTGCGCGCACAGTGGCCCGAGGTTCGGCGTGCCTTCACGACGCCGCGCACGTTCGGCTGGCTCTGCGTGTCGGCCCTGTTCATCGGCATCAACTGGCTCGTGTACATCTACGCCGTGCAGGTTGCGCAGATTTTTCAGGCGAGTCTGGGCTACTACATCAATCCGTTGTTGCTCGTGCTTGTCGGCGTGATGTTTTTCGGCGAGAAGCTCACGAGCCTGCAGTTGGCCGCCGTGGTCGCGGCGACCATTGGTGTGACCGTACTGACAATCTCGGGCGGCGAGCTGCCCTGGATCTCACTCGTGCTGGCCGTGTCCTTCACGATCTACGGCGTGCTGCGCAAGCAGGTCGAGGTGGGCGGCATGCCGGGCCTGTTTGTCGAGACCGTCTTGCTGCTGCCATTCGCGCTGGCCTGGGTCGCCTACATCCACATCCAGGGCACCAACCTTTGGTTGGAGACGGAGACCTCCGTCTCGCTGCTGCTCATGCTCGCGGGCCCGCTCACCGTAATCCCGCTGCTGGGCTTCGCGCTCGCAGCACGGCGGCTGCGGCTTTCGACGATCGGCTTCATGCAGTTCATCGCGCCGACGATGCAGTTCGGCATTGGCGTGCTCAGTGGCGAGCCGCTCTCGCAAGGCCGACTCGTCTGCATGGTGCTGATCTGGCTGGCCGTGATCCTGTTTTGCGCCGACGGCCTCATCGCGCGGCGCAAGCGCCGCCGCGCTACGTCCCCAGAAGCACCTCGCGCCGGCTGAGCGAGGCACGCTTGCCGTACATCGTGAAATTCAGCGCCAGCGCGCTGACGATGCAGAAGATGAGCACGATCAGCATCTGGTGGATGTAGTGAACGGGTGGGCCTTTGACGAACGTGAAGGTCGCGTAGAGACCCGTGCCCAGGACCACGCTAATGATCACGGCGCGCGCATCGACATTACGAAACACGAGCCCCGTGATGAATGCCGAGAGGATCGGCATGCTGAGCAGGCCATTGAGCTGCTGCACGAGGTTGATGATGCTGTCGGCGCCTGAGTAAACGGGCACGAGTGCGATGGCTGTGACGACAAAGCCCAGGCTGATCACCGTGTTCATGCGGTGCACGTTGGGTGTGGCGTCGATGTACTTCTCGTGCAGGTCGCAGACGTAGAGCGTGGCCGATGAGTTCAGCACGCTGTTGAAGCTGGTCAGCACGGCGGCGGCCATCATCGCGGCGAAGGCGCCCGACATCCAGCCCGGCAGCAGGTCGCCGACGAGCTGGCCGTACGCGGCGTCACCAATGTCGCCGTAAAGCTTGAACGCCGCGATGCCCGGTATCGCGATGATCGCGGGCACGATGAGCAATCGAATGCCCGCGGCCGTGAGCACACCCTTGCGCGCCTCGCCCACATTCGGCGCCGCCATGGCGCGCTGCGTGATCGTCTGGTTCGTGCTCCAGTAGAAGATCTGGATGAAGATCATGCCCGTCAGCAGCGTGTGCCAGGGGATCGGTGAGGCATTGTCGCCAATGAGTGTGAGGCGGTCGGCCGGAATGCCTGAAAGGTCGAAGTCGATGGCCGCAAGCGACAGGTAGACAACGATGAGTGCCATCGTGAGCAGGCCGATGCCTGAGTAGGTGTCCGAGACGGCGACGGCGCGCAGCCCGCCGAAGATGGCGTAGGCCGCACCGACAATCGCAAACAACGAAGCGATGAGGATCAGCGGCAGCTCGAGCCCGAACATCGACTTCATAAACAGCGAGCCGGTGTAGAGCATGATCGGCAGATAGATGAAGACGTTGCCGAGCAGGAACAGCCCGGCGATCGTGGCGCGGATGTGCTTGTTGCCGTAGCGCTTTTCGAGCAGCTCCGTGGTCGTCGTGCATTCGTAGCGGTAGTAGATCGGGATAAAGACGAAGGCCAGGATGATGAGCCCGGCCACGGCCGCGAGCTCCCACCAGGCGATCAGCAGCATCTGGTTGCCGTTCATGCCCACGAGCTGATCGGTCGAGAGGTTGGTGAGCGTGATCGAGCCCGCGACGAAGAACCAGCTCAAGCCCCCGCTGGCCAGGAAGTACTCCTTATTGGAGTCCGTGCTGCGGTCGCCCGAGTGGCGGCACTTCCACCACGTGGCCAGACCAATGAGGAGCGTGAGGCCGAAGAACACGGCGAGTTGGAGGGGATCGGTCATGCAGGTGCTTCAGTCGGCGTGACGGCGCGCAGTCGGTCTGCGGCCTGTTCGGGTGTGAGGTCGCGCTGGGCTTCGGCCATGAGCTCGTAGCCCACCATAAATTTGCGCACGGTGGCCGAGCGCAGCAGCGGCGGGTAGACATGCGCGTGCAGGCGCCAGCCCGGTGCGGCGCCCGCCGGCGCGCTGCTCCAGCCCATGGAGTAGGGGAACGGTGCCGAGAACAACGCGTCGTACCCGCGTGTGATTTGCGAGAGCACGTGCGCGAGGTCGTCGCGCGCCGCACTGCTCAGCGCATCGATGCTGGCCACATCGTCGCGCGCGATGATCAGCGTCTCGAAGGGCCACACGGCCCACCAGGGCACGACGACGAGCCAGTGCGGCGTGGCGATGAGCACGCGCTCACCCTCGGCCACTTCGCGGGTAGCGTAGTCGGCCAGCATTGCTGTGCCGTGAGTCGCGTGCCAGGTGCGTTGCGTCTCGCGTTTCCTGGCCGCCTCGGTCGGCACCGTGTCCGTGGCCCAGATCTGCCCGTGTGGGTGCGGGTTTGAGCAACCCATCATCGCGCCGCGGTTTTCGAAGATCTGTACCCAGTCGTAGCGCGCCGAGAGCTCGGCGTGTTGCGCGGCCCAGGTGTCGACGACATTGCGTAACGCGGCGACGGGCAAAGTCGACATCGTCAGGTTGTGGCTCCGGCTGTAGCAGATCACGCGGCACGTGCCCGCGACGGGCGCGCGGCCGAGCAACGGGTCATCGACGGGTGCACCACCGGCATCGAGCAGCGCCGGAAAGTCGTTATCGAAGACCCAGACGCCGTCGTAGTCGGGGTTCTGCACGCCATCCGCGCGCGTATTGCCCGGGCAGAGGTAGCAGTCCTCGACGTAGGCGGGTGTGGTGTCGGGCTCGGGCGCCTCCACCTGGCCCTGCCAGGGGCGCTTCGTGCGGTGCGGCGAGACGAGCACCCAGCTGTCGTTGAGCGGGTTGCGGCGTCGGTGCGGCGCGTCGTCGATCACGGGGTCTCCGTCAGTCTCTTTGCGCGCCGGGTGCGGTGCGCAGGCGGAGTATGCCAGCCCACACGCGGCTCACGCCTCCCACAGGGCCACCTCGCCAGGCGGCAGCGGCGACTGGCCCAGCAGCAGCCGGACGCCTTCGGGTAGTCGTTGCGCCGTGTTGCCGTAGTTCACGGCGAACATGTGGTCCCCGCGCCGACGCGTGCGCAAGCCCGCGGGCATCGGCCGGGTTTCGAGGCCCGCGGCTTGCGCCGCCTCGGCCACGAGGCGCGCGATTAGCGGTCGCGAGCAGCGCGCGGCGACGTAGGTGCCAGCGTCGCCGTCGAATGTGACGCCGCGGCCATCGCGGGTCACGAGGCCAGGCTCGGTCGAAGACTCGACCGCTTCAATCCAGTGGTGCACGTAGTCGTCATCGTCGCCACCGTCGATACCGAGGTGCACACCGCGCCGCAGCGCATCGACGCCCGTGATGCGCAGGTCGACCAACGTACGCAACGCGCCGGGCGCGAGCCCGTCGGGGATGGCGAATTCGTTTGTGCGACTGCCGGCGCGTGGGCCCGCAAGCCAACGCGCCCCGCTGGCCGTGATGCGGTCGAGCAGTGCGTGCTCGAGCATGGGCAGGCAGGGCAGAAGAACCAGCCCGTAGCCGTTGAGCGCCGCATCAGGACTGACGATGTCGACATCGAGGCCGTTCAGCCGCGCGGCTGAGTACCACTCGAGCGCGAGGGTGAGCGCCGCAAAGCCCGCCGACTGCGGTTGGATGTCCGTGACCCAGCAAGCTTCGTAGTCGAAGACGAGCGCGACGCGGGCCGGGCGCGTGTCGCCGAGCTCCAACTCGGCCAGTTCGCGCGCCAGACGCTCGATGTCGCCGTGCGCGGGCGCTAGGGTAGCGTCGGCATGCAGCACACCCGCATGAAACTGCTCCTGCGCCACGTGCAGCTGGCGCCAGCGGAACCACGACACGAACTCGGCACCGTGAGCGATGGCCTCCCAGCCCCAGAGCCGCGCCATGCCCGCGGCGGGCTGCGCGTTGTGCGGCGCCCAGTTCACGGGCCCAGGTTGTTGCTCCATAACGCCGAAGCGGCCGCGGCCAACAGCACGGTAGAGGTCGTGGTGGAATGCAGCCCAGTCCGGGTGGCCGCGACGCCGGTAGCGCGCCTTCATCGCATCGTCGAGATCGGCGAGGTCGAGAAAGCCCAGCGGGTAGCTGTCCCAGCTCGCGACGTCGTAGTCGGCACCGACATCGAAGTGGTCGAAGTCTGTGAAGTTGCCCATGAAGTTGTGCGTGAGCCAGGCCTCGGGCGCGTGCTTGCGCACGGTGGCCGCCATGTCGGCCGAGAAGTCGCGCACCTGGTCCGAGCTGAAGCGGCGCCAGGCCATACAGTGCGCCGGATTGGTTTCGGTGACGGCGACGGGCAGGCCGATGGCGTTGAAGGCCTCGTATTCCTGGCTCCAGAACACATTGCCCCAGGCCGCGTTGAGCGCATCAATCGTGTTGTAGCGCGCTTCGCACCAGGTCTGGAAGGCGGTCAGTGCAGCCGACGAGAAACATTCTGTCGTGTCGTGGCAGCCGAATTCATTGTCAGTCTGCCAGCCGACCACGGCGGCGTGCTTGCCGTAGCGTTCTGCCATGCGTGCCGTGATGTCGCGCGCGGCCTCCCGGTAGCCCAGGCTTGAAAACGAATAGTGGCGGCGCGAGCCGAAGCCGCGCACTTGGCCGTCGGCGCCCACGGGCAGCATGTCGGGGTCGCGGGCCACGAGCCAGTGTGGCGGGCAGGCCGTGGGGGTGCCCATGATGATCTCGAGACCCGCGGCTGCGAGTGTCTCGACGGCGTCGTCGAGCCAGGCCCAGTCGAAGCGGCCCGGCTTGGGTTCGAGCCGCGACCAGGCAAACTCGCCAATGCGTACGAGCGACAGGCCCAGCGCGGCCATGCCGGCTGCGTCTTGCGCCCAGCGCTCGCGGGGCCAGTGCTCGGGGTAGTAGCAGACTCCGAGCCGCACGTGCGCCATGTTTACCCCCTAAAGTGCTTGTTCGCTGCTGCGCGATTGCCGATCATGGCGACTCACGCGCCCGTCACTATACGGCCCGCGAACCATATCGACACGCCTTGCAGGACCCCCGGCCATGAGCAGCGCGCTTCGCAACAGCATGATCGAGAAACTCGACGACGGCGACTTCGAGGTCTTCGTCGCGGGCGCAGGCATCAACGGTGCCGTGAGCGCCGCGGCGTTGTCAGCCCGAGGCGCACGGGTAGCGATCGTTGATGCGGGCGACTTCGCGGGGCACACGAGCTCGCAGTCCTCGAACCTGGCCTGGGGTGGCATCAAGTACCTTGAGAACCAGGAATTCAGCCTCGTCTGGAACCTCTGCAAGAGCCGCAACACGCTCATGCGCGCCTACCCGTCGACAGTCAAGGAGGCGCGGTTTATCGCGGCTGTGCCCAACGACTTTCGCTGGCCGCGCTTCGTGCTGTTTCTCGGCGCCGTGCTCTACTGGTTCTTCGGGCGTTTTGCGACGCGCGCGCCGCACTACCTGACCGAAGCCGAGCTCACACGCCGCGAACCCGTGCTGCGCGCCGAGGCCACTAACGGCGGGCTCGAGTACTCCGATTGTTATCTCTACGACAACGACGCGCGCTTTGTCTTTAACTTCGTGCGCGATGCCATCGACTCCAATGCCGTAGCTGCGAACTATGTGCGCGTGGCCGACGCGCGGTTCACGGACGGGCGCTGGCACATCGATCTCGTCGACGAGGAGACGGGCAAGACCTTCTGCTGTCGCGCGGACACGTTCGTCAACGCCTGTGGTCCCGAGGCCGACACGCTGAACGGATTGGCTGAGGTGACGACCGAACACCGCCACGTGTTTTCGAAGGGCATCCACCTCATCGTCAACCGTGTGACGGACTCGAAACGCATCCTGACCTCGTTCGCGAGCGACGGGCGGCTCTACTTCGCGATCCCCATGGGCGCGCGCACCTGCATCGGCACCACGGACACGCGTGTCGAGAGCTGGGAAACAGACGTCAGCGAGGAAGACCGCCAGTTTGTGCTCGACAACGCCAACGTGCTGCTGGACCTTGATAAACCGCTGACGCGCGACGACATCATCGCCGAGCGCTGCGGTGTGCGGCCGCTGGTGGTTTCGGGCGGCGGCAACGAGGACGGCGTCGACTGGATCGAGCTCTCGCGCAAGCACGCCATTGACGTCGATGGCGAGCAGCGCCAGATCACAATTTTCGGCGGCAAGATCACCGACTGCCTCAATGTGGGCGACGAAGTCTGCGAGCACCTGCAGCGGCTGGGCGTCACGCTCGAGCACGCAGGGTTGGTCTGGTACGGCGAGCCGGGCGCCGAGGCCAAGGCCGAGTTCCTGCGCCAGGCGCGGCTCATGGACCTCGACCGCTTCACGCACCCGAATTCCACGGAGCCGCTCACGGAGCGCTTCTGGCGGCGCTACGGCGCCAACGCCATCGGCATGCTCGAGCGCATTCGCGAGCGGCCCGAGCTCAGCGAGCCGCTGACGGCCAACAACGACTACCTGCGTTGCGAAATCGAGTACACGGCGCGGCGTGAAATGGTGACGCGGCTTGAGGACTTCCTGCGCCGACGCTCGAAGATCACACAGGTCGTGCGCGAGGACGACGTGATCGGAACGCCCGGCCTGCGCGAGGCCTGCGAGATCTTCTTTGGCGATCGTGCCGAAGAGAAGATTGCCGAGTACCTCGAGCAGAACCCGCCCCAGCCGGAGGCCAGCCGGCTCGCAGGCTAGGCGCGTTCGCGCTATCGTTGGCGCCCTTTTGACCGCCACCGCGGAGCGCCAGCATGAGCCAAGCCGACTTCGACATCATCGTTTACGGAGCCACCGGCTTCACGGGGCGCCTCGTCGCCGAGTACCTCAACGACCGCTACGGCGCCGATGGCGAGGTGACGTGGGCCATGGCGGGTCGCAGCGCGGACAAGCTCGCGGCTGTGCGCGCGGAGATGGGCATCCCGGAATCGGTCGAGCTCGTCGTTGCCGACAGCAATGACGCCGAGGCGGTTACGGCCATGGCGAACCGCACCAAGGCCATCGTCACGACGGTCGGGCCTTACCAGCTCTACGGCAACACGCTGGTAGAGGTCTGTGCCAAGACGGGTACGGACTACCTCGACCTCTGCGGCGAGCCGGCCTGGATGCGTTTAAAGATCGACGCGCTTGAGCCCACGGCCAAACAGAGCGGCGCACGCATCGTGTTTTCTTCGGGCTTCGACTCGATTCCGTCTGACTGCGGCGTCTGGTTGGCGCAACAGCGCTGCATCGAGGAAACCGGCAAACCTTCGGCACGCATTCGGGCACGCGTGCGCAAGATGCAGGGCACGTTCTCAGGCGGCACGGCCGCGAGCTTCAAGGCCACAATGGCGTCTGCGCGCGACCCCGAAATTCTGGCCATTCTGCGCGATCCGTATTCGCTGGCCCCGGGTTTCGAGGGCGTCGAGCAGCCACACGGCACGAAGCCCTACCTCGATGAGGCGATCGGCATGTGGGTTACGCCCTTCATCATGGCGACGATTAACACGCGCAACGTGCACCGCACCAACATGCTGTTGGGTGCGCCCTACGGCAACGACTTTGTCTACGACGAAATGGTGGTGACGGGCCCCGGCGAGAAGGGCGAGCAGATCGCGAAGGCACTGGCCGACCGCGACGACATGGCCAGCGACGATGGTCCCAAGCCTGGCGAAGGCCCGAGCAAGGAAGAGCGCGACGCCGGCCACTACGACATTCTGTTCCTGGCCGAGACCGATGCTGCGCCGATCAAGCTGGGCGTCACGGGCGACCGAGACCCGGGTTATGGCTCAACATCGAAAATGCTTGCTGAAGCCGCGATTTGTCTGGTTCAGGACAAGTCCGACACGCCAGGCGGCATCTGGACGCCGGCGGCCGCGATGGGGCAGGCCCTCATCGACCGGCTCACGGCCAACGCCGGGCTGACCTTCGAGTTCGAATAAGCCTCAGGCCGCGGCAGCGGCGGGCTCGCCCGTGTCCGTGACGAGGATCGTCGCGGCCGTGGCCAGCCCGAGCACGACGAAACTTCCGGCCAACGGAATTACCGTCTCGTCGTAAAGCGCGCCCGCGAATGCACCCAGCACCGCCGAGATCAGCGTCGTCAGCGCGCCGATCACGGCGGCGGCTGTTCCCGCGATGTGGCCCAGCGGCTCCATGGCCAGCGCGTTGAGGTTGCCGAACAGGAACCCGATGCACAGGAACATGCCCATGAGGCAGGCCATGAGCACGGGTAGTGTCGGCTGGCCGTTGGTCATGAGCGCGGCCACCAGCAGCACCGCAGCCACGGCCGTAATGCCGAATGCGGCAGCCTTGGCCAGCGGGCGCATGCCGATCTTCACGACGATGCGCCCGTTGATGAGGGTGCTGGTGCCGACGGACAACGCCAGCAGCGCGAAGTAGGCAGGGAACTTGTCTCCCAGGCCGTAGAGCTGCTGCAGAATTTGTTGCGCCGTGCCCAGGAAACCGACGAAGGCGCCCGAGATCAGACCGGCCGCCGCGAGATAGCCCAGCGCGACGCGCGTGCGCACGACCGTCATGAAGTTGCCGCCGATGACCCCGGGGGTCAGCGGCTGGCGGTCTTCCGGGCGCAGCGTCTCGGGTTGACGTAGGGCGAACCAGGCCAGGATCACGGCCGCGAGCGCGAAGTAGACCCAGAAGATGCTGCGCCAACCAGAGAGATTAATGATGAGCTGGCCCAGTGCGGGCGCGACGGCGGGCACGAGGATGAACAGCGTGATGACGAAGCTCATGACGCGCGCCATCTGCCGGCCCGAAAACAGGTCGCGCACGACGGCCACGGCAATGACCCGCGGCCCGGCCACGCCGACGCCCTGGATGAGCCGGCCGGCCAGCATCACGGCATAGGTCTCTGCGGCCAGGCTCACAAGCGTTCCCGTCGCGAATAGACCGAGCCCGATGTAGATGGCGCGCTTGCGCCCGATACAGTCGGCGAGCGGCCCGAACAACAGCTGCCCGAAGGCCAGACCAAGGAACAGCATGTAGACCATGTACTGCGTGTCGTTGACGTCGGCCACGGCAAAGGCCTCGCCGATGAGCCCGTGGGCAGGCAGCATCGTGTCGATGGCCAGCGCCACGAGCGACATGGTCAGGGCCATAGCCGTGATGAATTCGGGGAAGGCTGGCTGGGCCAGCGTGCGGGGGGATGCGGTGGTCATCGCGGCACTATAAAGGAGCGCTGCGACGCCGTGGTGGCCAATCGGGCGATCGGCTAAAATTCGGGTTTCACCAGACTGAAAAACACCTTCCGGGGGCATAACGTGAGCGACTACGACGACCAGCTGAACAAAATCCGCACTGCCGATGGCTTTATTGCCGCGCTCGACCAGTCGGGCGGCAGCACGCCCAAGGCACTGGGTTTGTACGGCGTGACCGAGGACGCCTGGTCCAGCGAGGAAGAGATGTTCGACCTCGTGCACCAGATGCGTACCCGCATCATCACGAGCCCCTCGTTCGGCGGCGACCGCGTCCTGGCCGCGATCCTCTTCGAGCGCACGATGGACTCCGAGATCGAAGGCAAGCCCACGGCGCACTACCTCTGGCAGGACAAGAACGTCGTGCCGATCCTGAAGGTCGACAAGGGCCTGGCCGATGAGAATGACGGCGTGCAGGTCATGCAGCCGATGCCGGAGCTCAGCGCGCTGCTGACGAAGGCCAAGGGCAAGGGTATTTTCGGCACCAAGATGCGTTCGGTCATCAAGAGCGCGAGCCCGAGCGGCATCCGCAATGTCGTCGAGCAGCAGTTCGATATCGGCCGTGACATCGTGTCGGCCGGTCTTGTGCCGATCATCGAGCCCGAGGTCGACATCAACGCGCCCGACAAACACGAGGCGGAAGCGATCCTCAAAGCCGAGCTCATGCGCCACCTCGACGCGCTCGACGACGGCACCGTCGTGATGCTTAAGCTCACGCTGCCCGAGGAAGACAATCTCTACGCCGACTGCGTCTCGCACCCGCGCGTGCTCAAGGTCGTGGCGCTGTCGGGCGGATATTCACGCGAAGAAGCCAATGATCGCCTGTCGCGCCAGAACGGCATGGTCGCGAGCTTCTCACGCGCGCTGTCGGAAGGCCTCTCGGCGCAGCAGAGCGACGACGAATTCAACAGCACGCTGGACGCGTCGATTCAGGGCATCTACGACGCCTCGAAGAGTTGACAGACGCGCGTTGCACGCGCGTCTGTCATCGCGAGCCCTCGGGTTGGCACCGTCATCGCGAGCTCTCGGGTTGGCACTGTCATCGCGAGCTCTCGGGTTGGCACTGTCATCGCGAGCCCGCGCAGCGGGCGTGGCGATCTCTTGACGCTGTCGTGCTGCTAAACGTTGCGGTAGCCGGACAAAGAGGCCGTGTTAGAGCGATCGCGTGACATCAGCATACCCGATGACTTTCGAGCGCTGATCGAGCGCAATATTCGGGACGGAAGCTACTAGGACTTTTTCGCCCCTGCGTTGTCCTAGAGCTTGGAGGTCGAGAATATGAGCAGTCGACTCGTCGGATTGGCCGTGGCAGCGGGACTGGGCGCTGTCGTCGGTGTGTGGGCGGTTTCGGGCCTCAAGCCTGGGCCAGTCGCCCAGCCCATCACCCAGCTCGATGAGGCCGATGTCTCGCAGGAAGCCGCGACGGCCATGCGCGCCGAGCGATTTGCCTCGGTCGATTCCATTCAGGGTGTACTGGCGCTGCCGGGAGAGTTTGCAGAGCTTGAAGCATTGTACGCGCTCGCCTCAAGGTCCAGCGCCTCTGAGATTGAAGCCTTGCTGGTGCAGGCTGTCGGCGTTCCTGATCCGCAACGACGAGACGACTTCGTGCGCGTCTTGCTCACACGGCTGGTTGCGATGGACGCGCGCCGGGCCCTTGTAGCGGTCGAAGGCCCATTGCGCCGAAGCGGGCGCAACTACCAGAGCTTCGTCTGGCAACAGTGGGCGCGACGGGACTTTGACACGGCGCTCACGGTTGCCGCACTCGAGGATGGCCAGCGTGTTTTACGCGCAAAGGCGCTGTACCTGTCCTTGGCTGATCTCGACGACCCACGCGCCGCGGAGATCGAAAGCGCGCTGGGCATTGCCCCAGACACGAGCGTTCGTGCGCGCAACCTGGAGCGTGTCTACGCGGACGGTGCCGAAGCCATGCTGGCGTACGTTGACGGCCGCACGCCGTGGTCGCGAGACGAAGCCAAAGTCGTTGCGCGTTTGTTGTACGCCGAGTTCGAGGCCGACGCGCTGTCCGTACTCGACCAGCTGGGCTCGCCCGTGCACCGCGAGACGTTGCAACGTCGTCTTATCGAGCGCATCACCGAGCAGGACCCGCTCTACATCATCAATACGCTCGGCGGTCAGCGATCAAACGGGGTGACCACCTCTGATGTGCAGCGCGCCTACAGCGAGCTGGCCAAGATCGACCCGGACGAAGCGCTGGCACTGTTGGATCGGTTACCACTGTCCGACCGTCGCGGCGCAGAGATGATGATTATCAGTGAAGTTGCGCGGACCGATGCCGAGACCGCGTTGCAGCTCCTCGACCAGGTCCAGTACGCGCCACGCGACCAGACCCTGAACTCGATGATATTGCGACACGCCGAGAGTGATATTGACTTGGCCTTGTCTTTGGTTGATCGCATTGAGGCGCCCATGCAACAAGGCATCGCACTCGGAGGCTTGGCGTTCGGCGCGCCGCTGGCTCGCATGCCGGATATTGCGGCACGGGTGTTGGCGATCGATTCGGCGGGTGGCCCGACCTTTTATCGCCGTAACCTCATGAGTGGTTGGGCGCGCCGCGACCCGGGCAGTGCGATCGAGTGGGTCCAGACGCTGCCCGCCGAAGAACAGGCCGAATTCATGGGACCGATTGTCGCGCACCTCGCCAAGAACGATCCGCAACGCGCGATTGATATGGGCGTGGCCTCGACGGGACCGGGCGCGTTACGCGTCAAACAGCAATTGGCGGGTGCGCTCGCAGCGAATGGCAGCATTGAAGCGGCAATGTCGATTGCCAATGCGGTTGCAGACCCCGACGCCCGTTTTACCCTGCAAAGCCAGGCGCTCACGCAGCTTGCACGTACCAACGAGTCTCAGGCCCTGGATTTGGCGCGGGCGACCGGCAACACGGCGCTCATCGATAGTGTACTCGTCAGTCGCTTGAACACCGTGGTTCGCAAAGATCCTGAGGCGGTGCTTGCGCGCCTCGATGAAATCAGCAATCCGGCGATGCGTCAGGACGTTGAGCAAAACGCTATGCGCCAGCTCGCCGCGAAGGACCCTGAACTGATGCGCCAGCGCGTTGACGCGATGCCGCCCGGCGCGGCACGCGACGGCGCGTTGCTTGGGCTCGTCAATGCAAAGACCACAGTACCTGCTGATGCGCTGGTATTGGTTGACGAAATCGAAGACCCCGACGTGAAGCAGCAGGCTCAATTTCGAATCGTCATGCGCGTCGCCCGGGACGACCCGGGGGAAGCGCGACGCATGATGGAGGAGATGGAGTTGCCTGAGGCCACGCGTCGACAGCTGGATAGGATCATGGCTCGCGGTTCGAGCCCTTTCTTGCGCTAGAAACCGCTACAAGTCAGGCGCTGCGACCGCCAAATGACCCTCACCCTTGGCAGGCGCCTGCCCGCCATGCCACTTGCCCACAACGCGCATCTCGCGACCGAAGCCCGAGAGAATGCCCGCAGCCACGAGTCTTTGGACATCTGGCGACGCCGTATCGGCGGTGATGGCGACGAAGTGCGTGTCGTGCAGTGCCATGAGGTGCGGGATCAGGCGACGCCAGAGATGGGCGCTGTCACGCGTGGCCACCACATCGCTCACCGAGACGTAACGAAAGCGCCCCGGGTTGAAGCGCTTGCGGCCGGGCGGGAATAGCAGCATGAGCCGTTCCGTGATGAAGCCCGTCAGCCCGCCTTGCGGTGTCAGATCGAGTGAGGTCAGCCGGTGTCGGCACGCGGCCACGCCGCCCGCGGGGTCCTCAACTGTAATCCAGTGGTCGCGGGGCACGCTCGAAGGTCGCAGCGCCGCCTCGGTATTCGTCTCGCGCCAGGCGTCGGCCGCCGCGTCCGTCAGTGCGTCGGTGACGGCCACATCGAGGATGGGTACGCCGCTGCGCTGGCGGTACTTGATCTGCGTGGTCAGTGTGCCGATCGGGTAGGCCCCGAGGCTCTCGAGCAACCGCCACGCCCGCTCGTTACCCGCATCAATGCAGCCGTAGCTGAACACGGGGATGTCTCGGGCCGCCCCGCGGCGGTCGAGCCAGGCCATGGCCTGCTTCGCGAGTGTCCGGCCGTAGCCCTGGCGCGCGACTTCGGGGGCGGCGGACAGCAGGCCGCGGTAAAAGCCTTCGACGCGCTTGCCGTGCCACTGCAGTGTCTGTTCGTCTAGCACCATCGCCGCCACGAGCTGGCCGTTATCGCGCAGCGAAAGAAAGCGGGGGCGGTAGAAGCGAGCGAGCTGGTCGGCCACGTTGCAGCGCCGATAGCGGTCGCCAAAACGCACCTGCCCGATGTGCGCCGTGAACTCCGCGCCGGGGCGCGTCGTCGACTCGAGCGTGAGGCCCGCGCCATCGAACCAAAGCGTTTGCGAGCTCATCCTTAAGCCGCGTCCTCGGGTTGGTACTCAATGTCGAGTGCCAGCACTTCGGCGAAGGTCTCACCGCGCTTGAGCGCCTGGCCGATGATGGGCCAGGTCGACCAGGTGGCGAGCAAAAACACCCCCGGGTCCTTGGCCTGCCAGGTGACGTCCCGTGCGCGGCGCAGTGACCAGCCCGTGTGGCGGCGTTCGTCGCCGTCGCGCAGCGAGGCGAACCAGTGCGTCCAGTTCGACCAGAACTCCTGCAACAGTGTGTCGTCGCGCAGGTCTGCGGATGCCTTGGCGCCCGTGATGACAGCCGCGATGTCGTCCTGCGTTACGAAGTGCAGGCCGCTCGTCGCGCGCGGGTTGCACTCGATGGCATGCGGCACGCCCTCGGCGTCCACAATGAAGTCGAAGGCGATGAAGCCTGTGTGCTGCGTGGCCGCCACGAACTGCTCGATCCACGCTTCGACCGCGGGTGCATTGAAGCGCTCGAAGGCGACGGCGACGCTGCCGTGGCGCACCGTTGCACGGTAGGCGCAGCTGACAAGCACACGACCAGCGCGCGCCATGGCGAAGCCACTGACTTCGTCGCCGGAGAGTTCCGCCTGCACGATGTGCGCCGTGTCCGTCTCGGGTAGCGCCGATCCGCGTGCCACGCGCTGTAGACCACGGCCGGAGCAGGAAAACTCTGGCTTGATGATGATGTCCTGTGCTTCTGCCAGCGCAGCGGCTTTGGTCGAACCCGCACGTACCGTCTCGGGTACGGTGAGGCCGGCGTCTCGTGCGAGCGCGATGAAATCGTGCTTTGAGTGCAGCGCGAGCGTGGCCGGACCCGGCGCACAGAAGACGTCCGGCGCGCCGTCCTGGCCCGCCAGCGCGTCGCCAAGCTGCGCCACATGCATGGTCTCTTCGGACACGGGCACTACGAGGTCGACGTCTTCGTTGTCGATCACGCGCTGCAGCGCCTCTAGATAGGCCGCGGGCCCCGCGGCGGGCGCCGGTACCTGCACGCTCAGGTCCACGGCGCGCGATGTGCCCGCCATGTGGCGCTTGAACGGCTCGGCCACAACTACGCGCCAGCCCGAAGCCGCGAAGCTGCGCGCGATGTCGACGGCGGGCGGCAGGCGCCCCAGCGTCAGCATGACCGTGTTCTGGCTCATGCCCCGAGGATACCGAGGCGCGCCCGCGGGAACACGTGCACGTTTATACTCAGGCCATGGGAGAGACGCGCTTTACGAGGGTGGGGCCATCGCCGCGACGCTGAGCGCTGGCGACCCGGCAGGCGCCGCCGAACACACGCCTTACCGCCCCCCGGCGCCGGTCCCGCTGACGCCGCTGCGCTCGCTCGTGCGCGTCATCCGCCAGGGTGACGGCGACCTGCTGTCACTCGTGCCGCGCGACGCCTACCAAAAGCCTATGACGCATCTGGGTTATTCGCGGCGGTCCATCTTGCTCATCAATGACCCGGCGCTGGCCAAACACGTGCTCAGCGACCCGCTCGAGATCTTCCCCAAGAATGACCTCATGGTCGGGGCGCTCGCGCCGCTCGTTGGCGACTCGATCTTTGTGTCGTCGGGCCCGACCTGGCGCCGCCAGCGCCAGATGATCGACCCGGCGTTCTCGCACATGCGCATCAACACGGCGTTTGGCTCCATGCGCGAGGCCGTTGCGGATTACACGGCGCAGCTCGACAAAGCCGCCGTGGATGGCACGGACTTTTCGCTCGACTTTGCCATGAGCGAGCTCACGGCCGACATCATCTGCCGCACGATCTTCTCGACACCGCTCAGCGGGCAGACCGCGCGCGACGTGTTCGAGAGCTTCGGCGAGTTCGAGGAGTCGGTGGCCAGCGTCAACCTGTTCCAGCTCATTTTTGGTAAGCCATTCGCCGACGTGAAGCAGCCGGTCAACGTGCTTGCCGCCTGCGAGCGCATCCGCGGTCACATCGACACGTTGCTTGCACCGCGTCTCGACGAGACCGTCGAGCAGCCTGATGACATCGTCTCGGCCGTGATCGCTGCCCGCGACGAAGCCACGGGTGAGGGCTTCACGCGAAAAGAGCTCATCGACCAGATCGGCGTGTTCTTCCTGGCCGGGCACGAGACCACGGCCAGTGTGCTGACCTGGGTGTTCTTCGTGCTGGCCATGCGGCCCGACATCGTGGCGCTCGTGCGCGACGAGGTTGAGGCTGTGGTTGGTGATGGCGACATTGAGTTCGCCCACGTCAAACAGCTTTCGAAAACGCGCAGCGTGTTCCGCGAGGCGCTGCGGCTGTACCCGCCCATCACGTTTATCCCGCGTGTCGCGGCAGAGGCGACGACGATAGGTGACCAACGCGTCAAGCGCGGCACGATGCTTATGATCTCGCCCTGGACCGCGCACCGAAACGAAGGTCTCTGGCAGGACGCGGCTATTTTCGACCCGCTGCGCTTTCACGGCGACAGTGCGCGCGAGGAAGAGGGCACGCTGATGTCCTTTGGGCTTGGGCCGCGGATTTGTGTTGGGGCGGCGTTCGCGACGATCGAGAGTGCGCTCATCATTGCGTCACTCGTGCGTCGCTACGATTTCGTCGTGGAAGCGCCCGAGCGCGTGCGGCCCGTGGCTCGCCTGACAACGCGGCCGGCTGAGGAGATTCGGTGTCGGGTGGCGCGGCGGTGACTCAATCACGTCATTGCGAGGCCACGAAGACCGCACTTCGTCGTTGCGCGGCCACGGAGTGGCCGCGGCAATCTCCCACCGGCTGTCGCATGGCTAAACAGCGCGATGGCGTTATGAGATTGCCGCGTCGCTGCGCTCCTCGCAATGACGGTTTTCTTGGTGCTCCTCGCAATGACGGTTTTCTTGGTGCTCCTCGCAATGACGGTTTTCTTGGCGCTCTTCGCCATGATGGGGGGGCTTCATCGCATGCCGCGTAAGCACGTCATCGTCGTTGGCGCCGGGATCGGTGGGTTGTCGGCTGCGCTCGATCTGTCAGCGCGCGGCGTTCGCGTCACCGTGCTCGAGCAACACGGGCACCCGGGCGGCAAGATGCGCCAGATCGAGATCAACGGGCGCGGCATCGATTCGGGTCCGACCGTATTCACGATGCGCTGGATTTTCGACGACCTGTTTTCGGAGATCGGGCTCGACTTCGATGCACACGTGCCCTTGCGTGAGGCCGACCTGCTCGCGCGGCACGGCTGGGGCGATGGCAGCCAGCTTGATCTGTTCGCTGACGTGCAGCGCAGTGTGGAGGCTATTGGTGCGTTCAGTGGTGGCGAGGACGCCCAGGCCTACCGCAACTTCGCGCGCGACTCGGCCAAGATTTTCAAGACACTCGACCTTTCCTTCATGCGCGCGCAGCGACCGTCGCCGCCCGAACTTGCGGCGCGCGTCGGGCTCAAGGGCATCCCTGACCTGCTCGCGACGCGACCGTTCGTCACGCTCTTTGACGATCTCAGGAAACGCTTTCGCGACCCGCGGCTCGTGCAGCTGTTCGCGCGCTACTCGACCTACTGCGGCTCGTCGCCGTTCCGCGCACCCGCAACACTGCAGCTCATCGCGCACGCCGAGCGCGCCGGCGTCTGGTACGTCGAGGGGGGCATGATCCGGCTCGCACGGGCGCTGGCCGATGCGGCCATGGAGAATGGCGTTGCGATTCGTTACCTCGAGCCCGTGACGCGACTGCTGACCTACGACGGGCGCATCACGGGTGTGCAGCTCGCGAACGGTGAGCCGCTCATGGGCGATGCCGTGGTGTTCAATGGCGACATGGCTGCGCTTGCTGAAGGGTTGCTCGGTGAGGATGCGCAGCGCGCCGTGCCCAAACTGCCGCGCGATCGGCGTTCGCTGTCGGCGATCACCTGGAGCATGCTCGCGCGCGTGTCGGGTTTTCCGCTCGCGCACCACACGGTGCTGTTCGGCGACGACTACCGCGAGGAGTTTGATGCGATCTTCGAGCAGCAGCGCATCAGTGATTCGCCCACGGTCTACATTTGCGCGCAGGACCGCCAGGACGACGCCGCGCCCGAAGACTCGGGCCCCGAGCGGCTGCTTGCTCTGATTAACGCGCCCGCACGGGCGCTGTCGGAGAGCGACATCGCACGCGCTGAGGACAACATGCTCAACGTGCTTGCGCGGCAGGGTTTGGTGCTCGAGCATGCGCCCACGGAATGTGCGCGCACCACGCCCTCAGACTTCGCGGGCCTATTCCCGGCGACAGACGGGTCGCTTTACGGTCGACCCACGCATGGCTGGATGGGCTCGTTCTCGCGGCCGGGGTCGCGCACCAGGCTCGAGGGCTTGTACCTCTCTGGCGGGAGCGTCCACCCAGGGGCAGGGGTTCCCATGGTGGCGATGTCGGGACGGCTGGCCGCGGCCTGCGTGCGGGCGGATTTGGGGCTGGGCTGAGCGCCAAACGTCATTGCGCGGGGCGGAACTGAAGGCTCGTCATTGCGAGGGGCGGAACTGAAGGCTTGTCATTGCGAGGGGCCGAACTAAAGGCTCGTCATTGCGAGGAGCCGAACTGAAGGCTCGTCATTGCGCGGGGCCGTAGGCCCCGCGGCAATCTCCGTCCGGATGTCGCACCGGTTGGCAGCACAATGCCGTTGGGAGCTTGCCGCGGCCGCTTCGCGGCCTCGCAATGACGAACCAGTGATGCGGGGGCTCGCAGCGACGCTGAAATGTGCCCCAGGTATCACTTTTCGCCCTCCGTCTTGATAGATATTGCAAATGATAATCATTCTCATTATCATTTGGCCCGCATGGTTATGAGGCGATACCCATGACGGTTCAAGGCGCATCCGTCGTTCAATTCCGTGGCTCGAACCCCCGAGCTACACGCGCTGAGGGTCCTACGCTGGTGTTGCGCATTGCGCGCAGTGCCGGCGTGGCGCCCGCCGTGTCCGTGGTGCACCTGGCCACGCGCCAATGTCTGGCCCAGTGGCGGGGTGAGGTGGCGCGGCAGCTGCTGATGTCTCCCGCTTTTCGTCATCTCGTGGAGGGCGACGGCGACTACCCGTGCTCGCAGGCCTGCGTACACCAGATTCTGCTCGGCGCTGCGGCGATCGAGGCGGGTCTGGAAGGCCTGCATTGGCGACGCGATACGGCCCTCGCGCCGGCCGCGAATCATGACGACGTCATTGCGGGATTTCCGCCGGAGCCACTGCGTAAGCGGCTGGCGCGCGCCCGCATCATGCTCGATGGCGACACGCAGTTTGTAGCGCGCCTGTTGTTTGATCACCCGGGTGAGCATTTCACCGCGCGTGATGTTGTTTGTCTCACCACGCTGGTCTCGCCCACGCTGAAGCCGATCGACGTCGAAGAGGCGCTCGATGAGCTGGCCACGGTTGGCGTTATCCAGCGTATCGTCATCGATGACGGGCCCGTGTTCTACGACATCGACACGCGGCCGCACGCGCACCATTACGACCCGAGTTCGGGTCAGCTGCGCGATTTGGGCTGAGCGGTACCCATCGTCATTGCGAGGGGCCGAAGGCCCCGCGGCAATCTTCGTCAGTCTGTCGCACCGTTCACGAGCACGATTTCGTTATGAGATTGCCGCGGCCACGTCGTGGCCTCGCAATGACGGGGCGTGTTCCTGTGGGGCCTCGCAATGACGGGGCGTGTTCCTGTGGGGCCTCGCAATGACGGGGCGTGTT
>ERZ1740065.240-NODE-240-length-27223-cov-5.501067_pt1 | contig 27223 bp, 25 predicted proteins | sample MGYA00581738_ERZ1740065 | MGnify/ENA primary metagenome ERZ1740065 (study PRJEB43018, sample SAMN04849749) | marine metagenome | isolation source: floating plastic debris | place: Pacific Ocean | collected 2008-09-01 | study: EMG produced TPA metagenomics assembly...
AATTTTGGCAATCCTTATGCAGGGGATTTCAGCATCGAAGCCGTTCTGGAAAACAAGGCGGATCTTGTCCTTCTTGATCTCGGCAATCTTTTCAAGGCTGAAGAAACCGGCCTGATTGAAAAGCTGGACAAGGCCGGCGTGCCGGTTGCCTTTATCGATTTCCGCCAAAACCCCACCGAAAACGCCATCCCGTCAATGCTGCTCTTGGGACGTATTCTGGGTGAAGAGAAGAATGCCGCCGAGTTCATCGACTTCTACGTGGCTCAGATGCGCAAGGTGTCCAATGTGGTTGCCAGCATCCCGGCAGAGGAACGTCCTCTGGTGGTTGTCGAGAATGCGGCCGGATGGCAGACCGATTTCTGTTGCTGGTCATTCGGTCCTTACAACTATGGCCGTTTTGTCGAGCTTGCCGGAGGCACCAACTACGGCTCCAAACTGGCGAATGCCTATTCTGTCGACTTAAGCCTTGAAGGCATCATCACCGCGGACCCGGACGTCATCATCGGCACCGGTGCAAACTGGGCCGAGGCGCGCCCCGAAGTCACGGCGACATTGCTTGGATACGAAGCCGATGCCAGCGAAAATGACAAGCGTATCAAGGCATTGGCTGATCGGCCCGGATTCAAGGATCTGCGTGCCGTTCAGGATGGGCGGATGCATTCCATCTACCATCAGTTCTACAATTCGCCATATCACTTCATTGCCATTCAGCAGATTGCGAAGTGGTTGCACCAGGCTGATTTCGAGGATCTTGACCCGCAAGCCACGTTCGACGCGCTGCATGCCAAGTTCCTTCCCTATGAAAACAGCGGTCAGTTCTGGGTGACCCTAGACTGATCCTTTGGTGGCCCCGCTGTGTCCGGGGCCACCATGCCCGCTTCAAGGAATACCTCCATGTCGATCGCTGCGCCTGCCAAGGCGGCCTCCATTGCAGATGGTTACCGTGCCCGGACCCTGAAACGGGTCGCCATGACCCTCGGTGCTGCTGTTTGCCTGCTCTTGACCCTCACAATGGATGTCATCACCGGCCCCGCGGATCTGAGTTTCTGGCGCACGTTCACCGTCATCCTGAACCCGTCTGTTGCGACGGTGCAGGAAGAGGTCATCATCTGGGACCTGCGTCTGCCGATTGCCTGCATGGCCATCGCCGTGGGCGCGATGCTGGGGGTCGCCGGGGCTGAAATGCAAACGATCCTGAACAATCCGCTTGCTGATCCCTTCACGCTGGGCCTCTCCTCCGCTGCAAGCTTTGGTGCGGCGCTGGCCATCGTGCTCGGCTGGTCGGTGATCCCCAACGTGGGTGGGCTTTTTGTCACCGTGAACGCTTTTGTTCTGGCCATGCTCACATCGCTTTCGCTTTTCGGGTTCACCAAGCTGCGCGGGGTGACGCCCGAAGCGATGATCCTTGTCGGGATTGCGATGCTCTTCACCTTCAACGCGCTGTTGGCCTTTCTGCAATACGGAGCGACAGAACTGCAGCTGGCGCAGATCGTTTTCTGGCAACTGGGGTCACTGGCGCGCGCGACCTGGGCAAAGGTCGGGGTGTGTCTCGCCGTTCTGGCGATCGTGCTGCCGTACTTCATCCACCGCAGCTGGGCGTTGACGGCCCTGCGCATGGGCGAGGAAAAGGCAGCCAGCCTCGGCGTCAATGTATCGCTGCTGCGGTTGTCTGTTCTGGCAGGCGTTTCGCTTCTGTCGGCCACCGCAGTGTCCTTCGTGGGGGCCATAGCCTTTGTCGGGCTTGTCGGACCGCACATCGCCCGGATTATCGTCGGCGAGGATCAGCGCGGGTTTCTGCCCATGTCAGCGCTCGCCGGGGCGCTGATCCTGTCGGGGACATCCATTGCGTCCAAGGCGATCACCCCCGGTGTCGTCTACCCCATCGGCATGATCACCTCTCTGATTGGGATCCCCTTCTTCATCAGCCTCATCCTCGGGCAAAGGCGGAAACACTGGCAATGACGGGGCTGCGTGTCAAAAACCTGTCCTTCTCCTACGGCGCGCGACCGGTTCTGCGCGATATCAACGTGTCGCCGCTGAAGCCTGGCTCTCTGACGGCACTGATCGGGCCAAATGCGTCCGGCAAATCCACCCTGTTTCGTTGCATTGCCGGATTGCTGAAGCCTTCGGCAGGGGAGGTGTGGCTGGACCAGACAGATCTCTCCACATTGCGGCAGAAACCGAGATTGCAACGGATTTGCATCATGCCGCAGTTTTTCGCGGCAAACGCCGCACTGACCGTCTTTGACGTCGTTCTTATGGCGCATAAAAATCTCAGTGGCTGGAGGGTGTCGCCCGAGGATGTGGCCACCGTGGCCGATGCGCTGGATGCGGGCGGCATAAGCCACCTCGCGGATGCCTATATTGGAGAGTTGTCAGGGGGGCAGGCGCAACTGGTTTCCGTTGCACAATCCTTGGTCCGGCGATCCGATGTCTACCTCTTCGATGAACCGACCTCCGCGCTTGATCTCAGGCATCAGCTCGACGTGCTGGGCCAGATCCGATCGCAGATGATCGCACGTGACGCCGTGGGCGTCGTCGCCCTGCACGATCTCAACCTTGCAGCGCGTTTTGCAGACCGTCTCGTCCTTTTGGGGGACGGGTTCATCCGCGCCCAAGGGCCACCGTCCGAGGTGCTGTCCACATCAGAGCTGGCCTCTGTCTATGGCGTCGATATCCAGGTCGCGCAGGGTCCCAAACAGGAGATTTCAGTCCATGCTTACTCGCCGTAACCTACTTTGGTCATCCTGCGCCGCAGCAGCGTATCCGGTCATCGCGCTTGCCGAAACCTGCGGCTCCGAGCTCAGCAAGGATGGCCAGCATAGCATTCTCATGTTGAACGCGGCCTGCGGAGATGCGCAGCATACAAACGTGTTCGAGCCACCCATCCTGTTCGCACAGCCGGGAGACACGGTAACATTCCTGCCCACCGATGCAGGTCACAACACCGCGTCGAAACGCGGCATGATCCCGGATGGCGCAGAGCCTTGGAACAGTTCTCTGGATGTTGCACATACAATCGAGCTGACCGTCCCGGGCATCTACGGATACATCTGCGTGCCACACTATGAGATGGGCATGGTCGGTTTGATTGTGGTCGGCGACGCGGTCAACTACGAGTCCGCACGGCGGGTGCGACACCCCGGAAAAGCCAGACAGGTCTTTCGGGACCTGCTGGCAGAGGTTGAGCAGCCCGCGTGAAGGATGTTTGACACAGGGCATCTGCGGCGGCTGTAGAAGACCTGCGGGCGCCTGGTGTGCGCCCCCGACCTGCTGCCGAGACCCGCGGCCCTGCCGCAGTTGATCACGCGGTGGCTTCCCAACGTTGCGCCACCTTGATCACTGCCCGATCATGTCAGTTTTTTGAAACGTTCGACCAGGTCGGTCATGGCGTTGGCATAGGGCGCGGGGCCAAAACTCGCACGGGATATTCCTGTCTTGGCAACGTCGCTGACCGATTTCAGATCTCCGCGCATCATCACGTTCACGGGCAGGCTTGAGGCGCCAACAATCTGTTCGATCAGAGTTTTCTGCGCCAGCCCGGGCACGAAGAAGCCATCGGCACCAGCCTCTGCATAAGCTGCACCGCGTTCGATTGCATCCGGCGTCCGTGCCTCGTGCTCAGAGGCATCAGCCTTGAGAAAGACATCCGTCCGGGCATTAATGAACAAGGGTACATTTGCCCGGTTTGCCGCCGCGCGAATGGCCTTGATCCGCTCGACCTGTTTTGCCACCGGGTAAAGACCCTCGCCCTGAACGACACGGTCCTCGAAATTGATCCCGATAGCACCAGCTCTGATGAGCTTGCGGATGTTTTCCATCAGGCCTTCCGGCTCGACTGAATAACCACCTTCGAAGTCAACGCTCAGCGGGATATCGACCGATGCGGCAATCCGCTCCACGATCTGCAGCAAGAAGGGCAGGGGAATGGCCTCGCCATCAGCAAACCCCTGTGCGGCGGCAACGGACCAGCTGCCCGTTGCAACCGATTTTGCGCCCGCCTCCGCGAGCGCCTTCGCGCCACCTGCATCCCAGATGTTGTAGAGCGTCAGGGGGTCACCCTTTACGTGCAATGATTTGAAGAGGTTCGCTTTTTCAGCTTGGGTCATGCGCGGGCACTTTCCATTTTCGGGTTTCGGTATTGTCGTTCAATCTCGAGCAGTTTTTGCTTTCGCCACAGGCCCCCGCCGTATCCGGTTAACGATCCATCGACGCCGATCACGCGGTGGCATGGTACAACCAGCGCGATTTGGTTCGCGCCATTGGCCTGCGCAACGGCACGCGTGGCCGATGGCCGCCCGATCCTTCGTGCAATGTCAGAGTAGGTTCGGGTGGTGCCTGCCGGGATACGCTGCAATTCACGCCAGACCTGCCGCGCAAAAGATGACCCCGAGAAGGCGAGTGGGGTCGAAAACGCGGCTGAGGCACCTGCAAAGAAGGCCTGCAACTCTTGCTTGATCTGTTCGCCGGGCGCGGTGGTGCCAATGCCAAGCTGTCCATGGGCTGATTTTTCGAGTTTTCCAAGTTCGGACTTCAGCGCCTTGCGCTCGACGAATTCCAGTAAATGCAGATGCGATCTGCTGGTTACCGAAATCATGTCACCAAGAGGGGTGGGTATCCAATCCGCGAACAGGATCGGACTGCCTGCAAGGTTTCCGGGCGCGCGGCCCAGAAGCCGTGCAAAGGATGCCCGGAAGGCGCTGGGGGACTCGAAACCGGCCACAAGCTGCGCATCAATGACCTTTCCACCTTCGGCGATGGTGGTGAATCCGTCACGCAGCCGCCGTTGCCGCGCCATTTCCAGAAAGGTCATGCCAAACTGCCGTTTGAAGCTTCGCCGGACCGTAGAAGGATCGAACCCCATGCGTGCGACATCATTCTCCGACCAGCGATATGCCGGCAATTCATCCAGAGCGGCCAGCAGGGCGCTGATCGCGGGATCGGCGGAGGCCATCGGTGTCAGAGGGTGGCAGCGTTTGCAGGGCCGGTAGCCAGCCTCGATGCATTCGCCGACCGTTGCGTAGAAGGTGCAATTCTCTCGCTTCGGCTTGCGGGCGGGGCAGGTAAGTCGGCAAAAGATGCCCGTTGTCGCCACGCAGACATAGGCCTGACCGTCGTAATCCGCATTACGGTCCAGCAGTGCTTGGTACAGGGTTTCGTGATTGGGCAAATCGAACAGCATGCCGCGACCTTAGCATCTGCGTGTCGGGATGCCGCCGAAAATCGGGCGTGTCTTTCGGAAATCCGGATGTCGCTGCCTCGGGTCTCTGATGTCGAAAAATCTGCGGCGCGGGTATGGGTTTGACCGGCGCGCCCGGTTGAAGCCGAGCGCGCAGGCGGGTGCTATTTTCCCCAGATTTCGGCGTAGGATTCCCGGTATGGGCTGTCCGGGTCAAATGCGTTGCTGTCGCCGAGCTTCTCCAGACCCTCTTGCGTGACCAGCGCTGGTGACGTGACATAGCCCGAGCAGGGCTCGCCTTGGATTGCGCGGTTCAGCTCGTCCACCAGCTGCCAGCCTTGCAGGTTCAATGGCTCGGCCACGGTGATGGTCTGGTACTGGCCGCCGCGGATCCGCTGGAATGCCGCTTCGGAGCCATCCCCGGCAGAACCGGCCTTGGGTGAGCCGTCCCCCGGAATGCCTGCCGCAGCCAGGGCAGGGCCCATGAAGTCAAAGTAGAGGTCATTGATGGCCAGGGCATGTGTCCAGCTGTCGCCGTATTTCTGCAGCAGGCTGGTGGTCAGCGGCGCCATCCGGGTGGAGGTATCGGCAATCGGGGTGTCGACGTACTCCAGAACAGTGCCGCCCATCTTTTCGATGGTCTCCTTGATCCGGTCGGCCTTGTCGATGGCGATCTGATATGTGCTGTCGGTGAAGATAACGGCCCCCACACCGTCGCCGCCATCCTGCATCGCCCATTCGGCGGCGACTTCGGACACTGTCATCGCATCTGTCGAGACATTGGCAAAAATGCCGCCCGGTGCGTCGCAGCCGATCTTGGGGCCAGAGTGCCAAGCGACCATCGGGATGCCAGCGGCAACGACGCCCTCCAGCGCGGCCTGCTGTTCCACGGCGTCAAACCCGTTGATCACCAGCCCGTCCGGTTTCAGCGCCATGGCCTGACCCAGAGCTGCCGTGCGGCCCTGTACGGATCCGGCGCCGTCCAGAACCCGGACGTCCCAACCGATCTTGTCCGCGGCTTCCTCGACACCGTTGGTGACACCCAGGATACCGCCGTTTTTCAGATCGCCCGCAAGAACGACGATCGTCTTACCCTCCGCCGCTTCAGGTCCCGTGGTGGGCCCGTCAAAGGCTGTCTCGGACATGGCCGGCATGCCGAAGCCGGTCAGCACCGTGGTGACGAGCAGTGATTTCAACAGCTCACGTTTTCTCATGGTTTCCTCCCTTGGATGTGAAAACTTATTTTTTCGCCGCGCCCTTGCGGCGTTGCGCGTAGCCGGCAATGCCGATGGCAATCAGCAAGGTGACACCGTTGAACAGCGGCTCGACCCAGAAGGACCCACCGAACTGTTGTATTCCGGAAATACCAACCGCCAGGATCGCAACACCGACAATTGTGCCCCAGACATTGACGCGGCCGGGCTTGATGGTCGTTGATCCCAGAAAGGCGCCGACAAGGGCGGGAAGCAGGAATTCAAGACCAACGGACGCCTGACCAATGCGCAGCTTGGCCGCCAGCAGCACCCCGGCCAGAGCGGTCATCGTTCCGGAAGCCACAAAGGCGCCGATGACATATTTACGCGTGGGAATGCCGTTAAGCTGCGCGGCGCGCTGATTGGCGCCGATGGCGTAGAGATATCTGCCGATGGGCGTGTATTCGAGCACGATCCACAAAACCACGGTGATGGCGATCAGGTAGTAGCCGGTGATCGGCAGACCAAAGACGAATGTCGTGTTCAGCGCGTAAAAGCCATCGGGCAGCACCCCGACCATCTGCCGCCCTCCGGTGTGCCAGAGGGCAAGCGCGTAAAGGACCGTCCCAGTGCCGAGGGTCGCGATGAAGCTGTCGATCTTTGCAATCTCGACCAGCAGGCCATTCAGAAAACCGGTCACGGCCCCCAGCAGCAAGACCAGCGCCACGGCGATTGGCCAGGGCAGGCCCAGCATCGTTTGCAGGCTGATCGCCAGAATGTGCCACAAAACGATCCCGTACCCGACCGTCAGGTCGATGCGGCCAGCCGCCATCGGTATCATGGCCCCCAGGGACAGCAGCGCAATGATCGCCTTGTCCGAAATGATTGCCCGCAGGTTCAACATCGTCGGGAACGTGTTCGGCAACAGGAGAGAGAAGAGGATGATCAGAAACGCGGTCAGGATGACAAGGCCATAGACCGGTAGAAACCGCATCAGGCGTTTGCCGAAGGGCAAGCCTTTGAGCTCGGCCTTTGTCGGTTCAAGTGCACCACTTTCAAGCGATTGCATTTGGCTTTTCCTTCTTCGTCCTGATGTTGCCTGCAGAGGCCGTCTGAATGAGAATTTCCGTGGTCAGGCGGCTGCCACGCAGTTCATCCACGATGGCGCCCTGGCTGAACACGATGGCCCGGTGGCAGATCGTTGCGATCTCCTCGAAGTCCGTCGAGACAATGAGAATTCCGACGCCGTCGGCCAAGGCGCTGTTCAACAGGGCATAGATTTCGGCCTTGGCGCCCACGTCCACGCCTGCCGTCGGGTCCTCGCAGATCAGCAGTTTCCGCTTGGTCGCCAGCCATCGCCCGATAACCACCTTCTGCTGGTTACCGCCAGACAGCGCTTCTATGGCAAGGGTGGGGTCATTTGGCGACAGGCCGAGATCGGCCCCGATTTTTGCGGCCTGTTCACCTTCCTTCCTCGAGGACAGCAGGCTGAGCAGACTTCGACCCAACGCGGCAGGATTGAGGTAGGTGTTCTCCCGGATCGACATGGACATCGCCACGGATTCCTCGGTTCTGTCCAGCGCGACCAGCACGATCCCGGAATTGAGTGCCGCTTGGGGCGATGCTAGGTCTGGAACCTGCCCATGCAACGCAATCTTTCCCTCATGGGCCGCCATGCCGAAGAGAGCACGCGAGATGACCTCGTGACCTGCGCCCCGCAATCCAACAAGGCCGACAATCTCATTGCGCTTCAGCGTGATGTTCAGGGGACCAACGCTGCCGACCGACACATTGTCCAATGTCAGGATGTCCTTGCCTGGCGCGTCCTGCGACTTCATCGTCACGCGGGTCTTGCGTCCGACGATCTTCTGCACAAGCTCTTCTGGCGTCGTGTGCTGAATCGACCGGACGCCGACCATCAGCCCGTCGCGCAGGACCGCAACCCTATCGGCAATCTGGAAAATCTCGTCCAGCCGGTGGCTGACGTAAATCATCCCCACGCCACGCTCTCGCAGAGGGCGCAGGGCCGTAAAGAGACGTTCGACTTCATCCGCAGGCAGGGAAGCGGTCGGTTCGTCCAGGACGAGAAACTCGCTATCGACCGCCAGGGCGCGGGCAATGGCGACAAGCGATTTCTCGGTACGACTCAGGTCTTCGACACGGGTGGTGGGATCAAAGTCGCAGTCCACCCGCTTGAGCGCCTCCAGAGCAAAGCTTTCGACGTCCTGCCAGCGGATCAGGCCGTTCCTGCGTGCATAGCCAAGCGCGAGAGAGATGTTTTCGGCAACCGTCATCCATTCGATCAGGCCAAGGTCCTGGTGAATGAACGCGACCTTCTGGCGCTCTCCAAAGCCTGCGGGTCTGTGCTGGTAGGGCTCGCCGTCGATCAGAACCTGACCCTTGTCCGCCTGATGGATGCCACCCAGCACCTTGATCAGCGTCGATTTGCCCGCACCGTTCTCTCCCAGAAGCGCGACAATCTCGCCACGTCCAACGGATAGCGACACGTCTTTGAGGGCATAGGTGCCGCCAAAATGCTTGTCGATACCGTCAAAGAACAACCCGTTGTGCAGGTGCTCGGTCATTGTCCCCCCTTTGCCACGGGTATCTTCTGAATTGAGTTACCCGTAACGTTGTGTCAGGGTCGTCTTGCGTGTCAAAACTGTCAAGAAGAAAGTTACCCGTAACGTAGAATGTTGCAAGATGAGTGAAAAGTCACAGAAAAACAGTAAGGTGAGCCTTGCGGAGGTGGCCAAGGCGGCGGGGGTCTCCAAGATGACCGCAAGCCGGGTCGTTCGCGGCGAAGGTGGGTATTCCGAGAAAACGCGCGCCCGTGTGATGGCGCAGATCGACCATCTCGGGTATCTGCCGAATCGACTGGCCACCGTTTTTGCGGGCGATCAAAGCTCAACATTTGTCGGGGTTTCGATCCCTGATCTGGGAAACGAGGTGTTCACCCAGGTTCTGGAGGGGATCGACAGGAAACTGGGCTCATTTGGGCACCAGACGGTTCTGGGGCTGACGCAGCACACCCATGAGGAAGAGGAAAAGTGGATACGCACGGTTCTGTCGTGGCAACCTGCCGGGTTGATCCTGACCGGGCGGTATCACTCCGTGCGCGCGCTTGACATGCTGAGGAACGCCGGTATCCCGCTGGTGGAAATCTGGGACCTGAATTCCAATCCGATCGACATGAGCGTTGGGATCAACCATTTCGACAGTGGTTTCGAGATGGGGCGCTACCTGATCAACTGCGGGTACCGGTCGTTGGGGTACGTCGGCACCTCCCATGATACGGCAAATGCAGCAACCGCCCGGCTGGAGGGATTCACCAAGGCGATCGTCGATGGCGGGGGAGATGTGCGCAAGCAGATGTGTTTGCATGATACCGCCACTTTTTATCCCGGATACTATGGCACGGAACAACTGCTTGCAGCCGGGCAGAGGGTGGAATGCATCTTCTTTCAGAATGACTCCATGGCTTTTGGCGGCCACCAGTATTGCACGCAGGCCGGGATGGATGTGCCCGGCGACATCGGCATCGCCGGGTGGGGCGATCTGCCGATCGCTTCGGTGCTCAAGCGGCGCTTGACCTCCGTACATGTGCCGCATCTCAAGATTGGGCAAAAAGCGGCTGAAATGATGATCTCACGGCTCTCGGGGGAGCCTGTGGAGAGCGTATGGGATGCGGGATCCCGCCTCATTCCCGGATCGACTGTTCGTCAGAAATAAACTCCAAAACAGATACTTATACAACTTGGACGACTCCAGGCGCTCGCCTTGGGTCTCCGGTTGCGCATTGAGGGCAGGGTCACCGATTGAGGCTTGATCTTTTTCATATCGTTTAATATGAAAAGAAGATCCATCCGATTTGCGATCTTCTCAAAGGGAGACAGTAATGCCAGACCACCGCCGTGATGCCCTCGACGTTTCCGGGTCCCCGCTATCCCGTACTGACCTCGCCGGGATGACGGGTCTGCGTTGGCTCCATGTCGATGTCTTTGCCCATGCACCCTTCACTGGAAACGCTGTTGCGGTGTTTCCTGAAGCGGGGGCACTTCGTGCAGAACAAATGCTTGCGCTGACGCAGGAGCTGCGGGTTTTTGAGGCGATTTTCCTTTCGCAACCTGGATCAGATGGCAGCGTTTCCGCGCGGATCTTCACCGCAGAGGAAGAACTGACCTTTGCAGGTCACCCGATCCTTGGGGCTGCCGCAGCTTTGCAGTACCTGGACGAAACGGGATCATGCTCAGACCGGGTGTTCACGCTCGACGGGCGCCCCCTGTCCGTCGCTGTGTCAGTGGCAGGCGGCACTTATACCGCGGAGATGGATCAGGGTGTTGCGCATGTGGGCACGCCGCTGTCGGAGCAGGACACCTTAAGTCTGCTCGGACATCTGGGCCTTGAAAGACATCATTTGGCGCCGGGGCTCTGGCCCGCGATGGCGACAACAGGTTTGCCCTATCTGATCGTGCCGGTGGTGCCGGAAGGCTTGGAACAGGCGCGCATTCACGGAGATGGTCTCGAAAAGGAAATGGCGCGTAGCGGCGGCAAGTTCGTCTATGTTCTGGATGTCCAGAATTGCGAAGGCCGCAGTTGGGACAATCTCGGCCAGGTTGAAGACATTGCCACCGGCAGCGCGGCGGGGCCCGCGGCGGAATACCTGTGGCGCCATACGGATGCACCCAATCCGTTGGTTGTGCATCAGGGCCGGTTCACCGGGCGTCCGAGCGAAATTCAGGTCCGGAAGGACACTGGATCAGGTCACATCTTTGTCGCCGGCCAGGCCATCGTGCTGGCCGAAGGGCGTATTCTTTAAAGCCACGCCTGCCTTCGCAGAAGGTTCAGCGTCACCTGAAAACCAAAGAAATGAGACGACTGAGGAAAGCCGATGAACAAGCCCACATCGCCCGCCACCTTCAATCCTGAATTGGCCGAAAAATTTTCTGATCGTATTGCGGGGATGCTGAACGACAGCGCCATCATTCTCATGCTGTCGGTCGGGCACCGCACCGGATTGTTTTCGACCATGGCCGGTCTGCCGCCAAGCACCTCTGCCGCGCTTGCCGACGCCGCAGATCTCGATGAACGCTACGTTCGGGAGTGGCTGGCCGCACTGACGACCGGTGGGGTGATCGACTATGACGCAGATACAAGGGAGTTCTCCCTGCCTGCAGAACACGCTGCGTGTCTCACTCCCGAGGGCGCCTTTGGCAACATCGCGGTCTATGCGCAGTTCATCGCAATGTCGGGCGCGGTGCAGGATCAGATCGTCGAGCGGTTCAAGACCGGTGGCGGGCTGAGCTACGAAGACTATCCGCATTTTCACCAGATCATGTCGGAGGACAGCGCGCAAACGGTCGTGAGCCAGTTGTTTGACACGGTCCTGCCGCTGGCAACCGGGCTCATCGACCGCTTGGAGCGGGGGATCGATGTTCTCGATGCAGGGTGCGGTGCGGGCAAGGCGTTGATCGCGATGGCGGCGCGTTTTCCGAACAGCCGGTTTGTCGGATACGACCTGTCGCAGGAGGCCGTTGCGAAAGGCGCGCGTGCAGCGGAACGGGCGGGGGTGCAGAACGTCCGGTTCGCCGTGCAGGATCTTAGCGGCTTTGATGAGGTCGCCTGCTATGACCTGATTACTTCCTTTGATGCGATCCATGATCAACGGGATCCGCAGGCTGTGCTGGCGTCCATTTACAGGGCGCTGCGTCCCGGTGGTGTCCATCTGATGCAGGACGTTGGAGGGTCGGCAAACCTTGAAAACAACCTGACGTTTCCGATGGCCGCGTTCCTTTACACGGTATCCAGCTTCCACTGCATGCCGGTGTCTCTCGGCCAGGGGGGAGAAGGTCTGGGCACGATGTGGGGCTGGGAAACCGCAGAGCGCATGCTGAAGACCGCCGGCTTCGCATCTGTCACCCGATCAATACTGCCCCATGATCCGATGAATGTCTGGTTCGTATCCTCGCGGGACGCAGTGTGATGCATCTGCGGACAGCCTGATGATGGATGAACATCTTTCCGGAACCGCTGCCCTGGTGATGGTCGCCGCATTGGGCGCAACCATGGGCATCTACGCGCGCGAGCTTGCAGTCAATCTCAATGTTGTCGAGCAGGTCGCCTTACGGTCCGCCATAGGCGCGCTCATGCTCTACGGCGCGATGTATCGGCGTATCGACCTCGGCAAGCTTACATCCGCCCCGCGTCGAGAGATCGCGCTGATCACCTGCCGCGCCTTGTCGATCTATGGCTTTGCGATCTGTCTGGGCACCGTCGCCTTCGTCCATGGCAAATTCACATCCGTTGCGATCGTTCTGTCGCTTCCGGTGCCGGCGATGATGGGTATCCTGCTGTTTCATGAGCGGATAGGTCTGCGAAACGCGCTTTTGGTCCTCTTGGCCTTCACAGGGGTTGTCCTGACGATCTGGGCGGGCTCGCACACCGGCACCAGGATTGACTGGCCCTTGCTCGCCGCTCTTGCATCGGCGGTTTTCATGAGCTTCGGTATTCTGGCGCAACGATTGCAGTCCGGCCATTTCAACGTGATGGAAACCACGTTTCTCATGATTGCCGTGGCAGCCGTGGCACTTACCGTTGTGGTGGCCGGGAGCTGGATGTGGACCGCTACCGTCCCTCAACTGTCCTGGGCGCTATTGGGCCTCGCCTGCGCAGCCGGTGCGACGAGCGTGAGTTTTATGCTGCTGTCCAACTATGGAGTCCCCCGAGTTACCGGCGTGGTGGTCAACAACACCCTGGCGCTTCAGCCCGTGTTCGCAGCGGGCATCGGCGCTCTGCTCTACGCGGATCGGATCGGTCCTTTTGAGGCGACGGGAGCTGGATTGATCCTGATCTCGATCCTCCTTCTGAAAAAATAGGCCCCCGGCGTGACACCGGGAGCCTGGCATGCGGCGCTATCTGGCAAGCTCCTCGATGATCTTGATCAGTTTTTCTTCATCGATGTCGTAGAGATAGCCGTAGACGTTGACATGCGGCGCCGTACCCGCCGATCCGCGGATGAGCGCAACATCATGGGCCAACGAGGTTCGGTAGTCGCTGATGCAGATGCTTTCGGTCGGGTAAAGCAAGGAGATATCGGCGTCATGCTCGACCTTGTAGGCGTCGATGATCCCCTCGGCGGTAAAGGTTGTCGCACCGCAATGCGTGTGATGCACGACCACGACATTCTCAATGCCAAAAAGATGCTGCGCGACGGTCACCGACCGCAGCGCATCCACCGCGCGCCCGCCCGCCACGACAACTTCGAAGACACTTGTCGTCGATGCGATCTTGTTGCCAGCGTCGTCCAGTACCACGTCACCGGGAAAGACCTCACCGAACTCCTTGGCGACGGCTGCGGGAATGCCTGTCGCGCGCGGATCGTAGCAATAGACCACCACGGTCTTGAGTGGAACGGCCTGGGCAAAGGCTTCACGCACGGCGCCCTCGTTGAAGTCAGGCTGTTTTGAGAATGCGTAAGCATCGAAATTTTCTGATGTGTTGCACATGGCAGATATCCTCGGGGTTACGGCGCATCCAACGCATGTGCGCCTGTGACAAGAGATTTCTATTCGTTTTGAGATTGCCGCCCAAACGGGTAAAACTCGTCGCAGGACCAGATTTCTTGAGCCTGTACCAATGAGGCAGCGACACCCTCTCAACGCCTTGCGCGCCTTCGAATCCGCGGCGCGGCACATGAGTTTTGTGGGTGCGGCCGAGGAATTGCATGTGAGCGCGGGGGCCATCAGCCACCACATCAAAACGCTCGAAGACTACCTGGGCGTTCAGCTGTTCCAAAGGCTGCCCGCCGGTTTGCTGTTGACGGATCAGGGACGCTTGCTCAGAGCCGATCTTGGCGTGGCATTCGGGCAGATCGACGAGGCGGTGCAGCGATTGATGCGCGACAGCTTGCGCGGACCTCTCAAGATCAGTGTGGCACCTGTCTTTGCCGTGAAATGGTTGCTGCCGCGGCTACAGTCCTTCACCGAAAAACACCCCGAGATTGACGTGCTCACCTCGGCGAGCCTGCAGCCGGTGGATTTTCACAAGCATGGCTATGATGCGGCAATTCGGTTTGGCGCTACGGCACCGGACGATCTCGCATCGCATGATCTCGTGGCGGAAAGCGTGAAGCCGATGTTCAGCCCGCGCCTGCTTGACGGACAGCATCCGCTGACCGAACCGAATGCGCTGCGCCACCAAGTATTGCTGCACAACGATTCCACCCGTCACAGCAACACCGCCCCAACCTGGCGCGATTGGCTTGACGCTTCGAGGTTGACGGATATTCCCAGTGATCGCGGACCAAGATTTGGTCAGCCTGACCACGCGATGCAAGCCGCGCTCGAGGGCACCGGCGTCGTTCTTGGTTGGTGCAGCATGGCGGCAGATGATCTGGCCGCGGGTCGGCTCATCGCACCGTTTGAACCGGCTCTCCTCTTGGGCTACGCCTTTCGGCTGGTTTATCCCAAGGCGTTCGGAACGCGTCCAAAGATCATCGCTTTCCGGCAATGGTTGCTCGACGCTTTTTCCGATCTGACCTGAGATAAAGCCTTTTTCATATCGAATGATATTGAAAAATCAACGACCTCAGCCTAGAATACCGGCATCCGAAAACCAGCCAAAAGGACCAGTCTCATGCCTTCGGATCTGACTCTGCGCCCTGCACGCGAAAGCGACGCAGAAGACCTTGTCCAACTCATAAACATCGCGGGCGAGGGGCTGCCGCTGTTCATCTGGGAGATGATGAGAGAGGAGGGCGAAGAGGTGTGGGATACCGGGCGGCGGCGCGCACGTCGTGCGCAAGGGTCATTTTCCTACACGAATGCCACGCTCGGCATGGTCGATGGCAACGTTGTTGCCCTGATGATGGGCTATCCCCTTCCTGACGTTCCAACGCCTATCGACTATGCAGGAATGCCGCCGCTTTTCGTGCCGCTTCAAGAGTTGGAAAATCTGGTCCCCGCATCCTGGTACGTCAACGTGATGGCGACCTACGCCCCTCATCGCAATCGCGGTTTTGGCCTGCGGTTGCTGGAAGAGGCGGAACGCATCGCCCGGACGGGCCATTGTCCGATGCTCAGCATCATCACATCGGATTCAAATCCCGCGCTCAGGCTCTATCAGCGCTTCGGTTTTGAGGAAGTCACGCGCCGGGCAATTGAGAAGGGCGGATGGGAGTATCATGGCTCAGAATGGGTGCTTCTGAGTAAATCACTCTAGGTCCGTGTCCTCTTTTAACCCGAACGCACCGCGGTGCACAGGCGATCGATTTCGGCTTCCGTGTTGAAGTAATGGACGGACGCGCGGGCAACGCCATCGACACCTCGCGCGCCCAGATCAAGCCGGGCCATGTGTGCCGGAACGGCAGAGATGTTCACGCGGTGATCGGCAAGATGTGCCACCAGGGCTTCTGGCGTGGTCCCGGATTTCGTGAAGCTCACGATACCGTTCAAACGTGTGCCCAGATCATGCAGGCTGACACCAGGTATCTCTTGCAGCGCAGCGCGCAGGTAACCGGACAGATGCGCAATACGGGCTTCGATCCTGTCCAACCCGAGCTCCAGCGCATAGCTGGCGGCCACCGTCAGCCCGATGCGTCCGGCAAAGTTGATTTCATAGGATTCAAAGCGTCGGGCACCGGGGGCCAGATCGTAGGCGCGCGTGTCGCGCCAGACAGCCGATGTCATGTCCACAAAGGGTGGCTCGATCTGCTCAGACATTCGGCGCGAAACGTAAAGAAACCCGGTTCCCCGTGGTCCGCGCAGGAATTTCCGACCTGTGCCCGTCAGAAAGTCGCAACCGATCCGGCTGACGGACACCGGCATTTGTCCGACGGACTGGCAGGCGTCGAGCAGGTAGGGAATGCTATTGGCGCGGGCGATCCGACCGATCTCTTCTGCGGGGTTGGTCAGGCCTCCCTGTGCGGGCACATGTGCAAGGGAGATCAACCGCGTCCGGCGGTTGATCAGCCTGGCAAGCCCCTCCGGATCGACTGCGCCAGAGGCATCAGACGGCGCCAGCCGAAGAACGACGCCCCGCCGTTTTTGCGCCTGCAGGTAGGACAGGTGGTTGGACACGAAATCGGATGCATGGCTGACGATTTCATCGCCCTCCGACAGGTTCAGGCTGTGAAACGCCAGATTCCAGGCATGCGTTGCACTATGGGCGTAGGCGATCTCCTCTGCATCCGCATCCAACAGCTGTGCAAAGGTCGCGTGGAACGCATCGTGCTGCGCCTTGTGCAGCAATTGGGTTGCGTAGCCGCCCTGCATGCGCTCCGCTTCGAAGTAGTGCGCTGTTGCTTCGAAGACCGGATCGGGCATCAGGGACGCGCCCGCGTTGTTGAAATGCGCAATATCGCGTGTTGCGGGAGTGTCCCGGCGCAGCTTTTCCAAAAGACTGCTGTCAAAAGGGGCCGATTTCATCTGCCGCATCTTCGTGGCTACCATGGTTCTGCAAAGGGTCGGACCGTGGTCTCAAAGGCCCAGACCGTGCGATGTTGATGTGCCATGTGATAGATTTCCTCTGCAATTCCGTCCGGATGTGCAAAGAAGTCTTCGCGGCTGTGCGGCCAGTCCGCCGGGGGCGTGAGCCAGCCGGGGCGTTCGGTGTCCGTATCACCCAGCCACGTCACATCAATCGCCGCATCCACGGTGACATAGCCCACATGTATGCCCTGCGGCCCAAGATCGCGTGCCAGCGACTGGCAAAGAACGCGCTGCGCGGCCTTTGTGGGTGCGAACAGCACGTAGTTCGGCACACCGCGCAGCGAGGCGGTATTGCCGGTGGCGATGACTGCACCCGTGCCCCGGGCGGTCATCTCCGGTACGAAGAACCGCACGAAGTGCAGCAGCGCCGTCGTATTCACCCGGAAGTTCCGTTCCAGCTCTGACGGGTCCGTTTCCATCAGCCGCCCAAAGGTATGGGCGACGGCATTGTGAATCAGCACCTGCGGGCTGCCAAGGCAATCTCGGATGCGGCTCAGGGTGTTCTCAAAGGCGTGCAGGTCCGAGATATCGCAGGCAAAGGCCATCGCGCCGTCGATCTCTTTCTCCAGCGCGGACAGCCTCTTTTTGTTCCGGGCAATCATGGCAACCCGGTATCCGTTTGCCGCAAACTTGCGTACCACGGACGCCCCGGTTGCGTCTCCCACGCCGGTGATGATGCAGAGCGGCCCGTCAGAGACCGACATCAGGCCACCTGCTGGCGGTCAATCGCCTTGAAGGGCGCGCCGTATTTTTCGTTCTCTTCGCCGTAGCGGATGACCTGCATGGTGTTTGGGTCAAACTCGTAGGTTCGGATCCATTGTGTCTGCCCCTCATCCATCAGCGTGTTGGAATGGGTCGAGCGCGCCCGGCAGGTGTATTTGACCTGCACCATCCGGCAGGCCTGTCCGCCGAAGGCATAGCTGTATTGCGTCGCGCCGGGGGTCACGAAACGGACCTTGTAGAGCTTCCAATACTGCCCATCATGCCGATAGATGCCGAAGGTCATCTCATGAGTGTCGTATTGCCAATGCCAGGTGTCGTCCTGATGGATCAGCTCCCAGTCGTCGATTGTGCTGCCGTCCCGAAAGCGTGTGCCGCTTTCCAGCCATCCCAGTGTGTCTCGCATGTCGTTGTCTCCTTTTTACATATCAATTGATATGATTGATGTGAGATTGTCCCTGTTGTTAAGTGCCTGACTTACATGGCTACCTAATGGCCCTTATCGTCAGATCGATATGATCTTCGATGTCTTCTTGTGATCCACCCGCGCGGGTCAGCATGCCCATGGCATACAGGCTTGTTGCCAGATACCGGGCGTTCTTCGATGTGCATGCCGGGTCCCAGGAACCCGACACCAAAAAAGCCTGAAAGGCGTTTTCGAGCAGGGCCCTGTGCGCGTCCGTCTTTGCCTTGGCCTTCGGGTCCGTGCCGGACACTTCGATGACCGAATTCCCGATCAGGCAGCCTCGGCAACTCTTGGTTGGCGACATTGCGCGTGCCGCGAATGCCAGGGCGTCTGCGAGGCCGGCGTCGTCTGGCGTGGATTTTTGCAGCGCCTTGATGATCTTTGTCGTGACCGTGTCACGGTATCGGTCCAGCGCAGCAAGGTAGAGACCGTGCTTGCTCTCGAATTCCGAATAGAGACCGTAGTAGTTCACGCCGGTGCCTTCGATCAGATCCCGTATCGAGGTATCGAAGTAGCCTTTGGACCAGAACACGCGCATCGCTTTGTCCAGCGCTTCCTGCGGAGTGAATTCCTTTTGTCGACCCATGATAAATCCATATTGTCTGATATGAAAATAAGTACTGGTGCGACGGGGGTCAAGTGCATGACACGGCGTGAGGCCGCCATCTGGGCTGGCACCGACGGGGCCGAGCCGGATTGCTGAGACAGGTGCGTTGTGCTGGGGAAGGGAGGAAGTCACGGTTGCCTCTGGTGCCATGAAATGGATCGGAAAAGGGGTGTCCAACGTCTCAGGTGGGTTGTGTCATCCGGATCGAGGCTCGGGGACCACGCCTCTGCACAGCGCATGTGGCATTTGGGCTCGTGGTCCTGCTCGTCAGGGCAGGGGTGGCGTTGCCCGGTCAGTCCCGGGCGCCGCCGTCGAAGTTACCGCAGTTTTACCGGTGTGAAGGCGTTGTCTTCGATCGCCAACTCCCGGAAGCCTCCCAAGGTGTCGCCCAGATCGGAGAACTCGATGTCAGTGGCGCCGACATAGTCGATGTCGCCCCCTTGCGACAGGATGTCGAGGCCTTTGGCCAGTTCGCCGGCCCCAATCTCGGTGCCGGGGGCATTTGCGACGGCGCGCAGTGTCCTGGCCAATGCCGCCGTCTCTGTCGATCCCGCTGCCTGGGCCGCGAGCACCAGCAAGGCGGCTGCGTCATATGATTCTCCCCAATAGGGCCCGGACCCGCCGAGCCCGGCGCCTTCTGCAAGCGCGTCAAAGGCAGAGGCTCCCGGTCCGTCGGTTCCCGGCATGATGCCGATGGACCCTTCCAACTCGCCCGCGGCGGCGTTCAGCACTGACTCGCCGATCATTCCGTCCGGGAAAACAAACTTGTCGAACGCCCCCAGATCCAGCGCCGTGCGCACGATCTGCAGCCCGCCCTGGTCGACATAGCCGATCACCAGCAGCTGGTCGGATCCCGCAGCACTCAGCGTGGCCACTTCCGCGGTATAGTCCGCCTTGCCGTCTTCATGCGGGACCACAACCGATACCGCGCCTCCCAGTCTGGCAAAAGCGCCGGAAAACGCGTCTGCCAGTCCCTTGCCGTAGTCATTGTTCGTATAGGTCACGGCGATTTCGAAAATTCCATGATCTGCAAGCGTTTCGGCCAGAACTTCCCCCTGCCGCGCGTCTGACGGGGCGGTTCGGAAAAAGAAGTCATCCGTGCTCAGACCGGACAGGCCCGGCGAGGTGGCCGAGGGGGAGATCATCACCACGCCCCTCGGCAGAGTGACGTTCCTGGCCGCCGCACCGGTTGTTCCCGAACAGGCGGCTCCGACGATGGCCACCACCTCTTCCCGGTCCACCAGACGTTCGGCCGAAGCGACAGCCGCGGCGGCGTCGGTGCAGGTGCTGTCCGCCAGAACGGCCTCTATGGTGCGACCACCAAGGAAACGGCCCGATGCACTGGCCTCGTCAAAAGCAAGTCTCGCGGCGGCAGCCATGTCCGGGGTCAGCGATTCAACAGGGCCGGTGAACCCCATCAGAATGCCAAAACGTACAGGCGCTTCCTCGGCATTCGCTGCGGATAAAGCGCCAAAAAGGGCTGCGGCCATGGGAATGGTCCATCTCATTGCAGTTTCCAATCTTGAGGTTGTGGGAAATTCAGGTTCTCGGGGGCATCACCGGGTGACCGGGTCTGCGATGGTCACTTGCCGGGTCTCCCGGACGGTGCCCTGACCCCCGGCCATCAGGCCGACAATTGCACCGCTCCTGAGCTCTAGGTTCACCCGGATCAGGCTGGGGGACGGCGCCCCCATGAAGGCGCCCTGTTCGATCAGGTAGGGGGCCCGGGTGACATGCAGATGATCATGCAGCAGGCAGGCCAATGGCCCCGCCGCCATGCCGGTGGCGCTTTCTTCCAGGATGCCGAACCGGGGCGCGAACATCCGTGTCGTCGCATCGAACGGCAAGGTTTCGTCTCCCGTGACAAACAAGTAGTAGCCGATCAGATCCAGGGCTTCGCTGACGGCGGTGATTTTCTCCTGATCCGGGGCGATGGCCGCGAGCACATCGGTCGAGGACAGACCGATCAGCAAGAACCTGTTTCCGGTATCCACGACTTGCGGGGCGACCGCCGGGTCGAGCGCCGCCTCTCCGATACCGACACTCAACAGCACGTCGGCAAGCGTCACACCGCGCCCCACCGATTTGAACGGCGGCTCATACGCCGGGGCGGACTGTTCCACAAAGATGTCTTCGTCGTCGATCTCGATCAGGCGCGGGCCATCTACGGTTTCTTTCGACGTCACACCGGATCCGATGCGGTTCTTTTGCCGCATCAGGGAAAAGGCGCCGATGGTCGCATGGCCGCAATGTGCGATGCGGCGTGCCGGCGTGAAGAAATCAAGCTTCGCCCCTTCTGTGGCGGAGCGGGATACAAAGGCGGTTTCTGATAGGCCGACCTGTGCCGCGATCTGCAGCATCGCCGCGTCATCCAGCGAATCCGCGTCCAGGACGACGCCGGCGGGGTTGCCCCCGGTTCCGTTCCGTGTGAATGCGTTGACGATATTGACTTCTACTTGCATTGCTGAACCTCTTGCATGCAACTTGTGACGCCTGATACGGCTTGCTTGTATAGATAGAGGCAGGAAGCGCGGTCGATCCAGATGATGACATGCTTGAATACATGAGATGATCTCATGAATGATGTGCCCACCCCATCGACCCTGGACCGTCTCGCGCAGGCGGCCAATATCCTGTCGGCTGTCCACGAAACCGGCAGTTTCGCCGCAGCCGCGATGCGCCTCGATCTGGATCCCAGCGCAGTGAGCCACCGGGTTCGAAGCCTCGAATCCACATTGGGGTTCAAGCTGTTCGAACGGACGACCCGGCGCATGCATCCGACCCGCGCGGGACAGATCATTTGCGATGCGGCGATACGGTCGCGTAACACGCTGCAGACCGCATTAGAGACGGTCGCGCAACTCCGATCGTCATCCACCGTCAGGCTTTCGCTGCCGTCGTCCGTGGCGATGAAATGGCTTGTCCCGTTCTTGCCGGAAGCCTGTCAGGATGGTCTCGATCTATCGCTGGATGTGAGAGAGGACGTCACTGACCTCGATCAAACAGGATCGGACGCGGCCATCCGGTTTGGCCCGGGGCCCTATCCCGGCGAACATGCCACGAAACTGGCGTCTTGTTGGCTGCACCCGGTGGCAAGTCCCGCATATCTTGGCAGCCTCGGGCCCGATTGGTCGGTGGATCACGTCGGCAGGGCACGGTTTCTCGCAGACAGGCGCGGCGAGGTTGATAACACGGACTATTGCTGGGCGGCCTACTACGGCGTTGCCCCATCAGGGCCGGTTGTCCCCACCGCGCCGCTGATGTTTGAACGGGCGGACCTGATGCTGCAGGCTGCCATCGGCGGGCTGGGCATCGGGCTGGGGCGGAGCCTGCTTGTTGAACATGATGTGAGAAACGGGCTTTTGAAAACCGCGGGCCCGGCACGCCGGTCGCGGTCAAGCTACTGGTTTGTCACGTCACATGATCTGGCGGGCACGACGCGCATCAAGGAAACGCGCGATTGGCTGACGGAAAAGGCAGGCGAGACCCTGCGCCTGATCGGGGTCTAAAACCGTCATCAAGGGACTGTTGTCCTCCCATATGCTTCCCAATCGGTGAGGCCAGGACCTCGCGCAGCGCTGTGGTGCAGGACCATCGCGATACGCCTGTTGTCATCCCGAGATACCAGTCAAAACCCGCACCGATTTTGAGATTCAACAACCTGAGGTTACACTGCACCGATCAAGGCGCCGAGAATTTTGATCGGGATGCCGCATTTATACGATTTTTGATGACCGAACCGATTTCAGGAGATGGATATGGCACGCAAGACATTGCAACGCTCTTTGAACAAACCAAAAGCGCCGGGACGTAGACACCGCAAGACCCTAGCGGCTCCCTTTCTGATGGACACCCATGCGGCCGTAAAAACCGTGATGGCGGCCACCGAAACCCTGCCGGATTTCCGTCAGACGCCCAGTGAATTGGAGGCGGAGGAAAAGCTGCAGCTGGTTCGGCAGGCACTGGTGTTGCTGCAGGACAACTACGTTCATCTGCCGCTGAAGGAGAGCATGCATGCGGTGCGTCCGATCCAGGCGCTGAACCTCCTGCTGCAAAGGCTGGAGTCCTCCGATGAAGGCATCTCTGATCTGGAATTTCATGCGGAAATGTTGCGGATCTTCACCTCGGTTCGGGATCTGCACACCAACTACTTTTTGCCTGCGCCTTACAATGAAAAAACCGCCTATGTTCCCTTCCTGCTCGAGAGCTTTTTTGAAGGAGGCGAAAGACGTTACCTCGTCTCCCACATGGTCGCGGGGTTTGACCAACCGCCCTTCGGGCCGGGGGTGGAGGTGTTTTCCTGGAACGGGGCGCCCATCGATCTTGCCGTGGCGGCAAATGCGGCCCGGTTTGCCGGCTCCAATGCCGAGGCACGCCGCGCGCGCGGGCTGGAGCGCATGACCATTCGCCCGCTGATCCAGTCGCTGCCGCCAGATGAGGACTTTGTTCTGGTTGGTTACAGAACACCAGATGGGCAGGAGCATGAAATTCGCCTGAACTGGCTGGTCTTCACGCCCGATGCATCCGGAGCCGTGGACGCCCAGATCGAGGATGTCAGCGCCTCTGCCTTCGCGATGGGTGTCGATGTGGATGGCCAGATGGCCGGGATCGCCAAGAAGCTGTTGTTTGCACCCGGAGTGGTGGCTGCCGAGGCCGCAGCCCATGGCAAAAAACCACCCCGACGTCGCAAGCGTTTCGAGGCTGGCGAGACGGTTCCGTCCTCGATGCCGTCCGTGCTGCATGCCAAGGTCGTGGAGACGCCGCAGGGCACATTCGGTCACATCCGCATCCACACCTTCAGTGTTGATGACGCCGACGCCTTCGTGAGCGAGTTCGTCCGCCTGTCCGAGATGCTGCCGCAGGAGGGGCTGATCATCGACGTGCGTGGGAACGGCGGCGGGCTGATCTTCGCGGGTGAGCGCTTGTTGCAGGTTCTGACGCCTAAACTCATCGAGACCGAGCGCACGCAGTTTATCAACACTGCCCTCAACCTCGACATCGTCCGTCGAAACGCGCCGTCCGCGTCGATCCAGGGGCTGGATCTGGACCCGTGGCGCGCGTCGATGGAGGAATCGATATCCACGGGGGCGGTCTATTCCAGAGGCTACCCGATCACCGAAAAGGCGACGGCCAATGGCATCGGGCAGCGTTACAAGGGGCCTGTCGTGCTGATCACGGATGCCAAATGCTATTCGACAACGGATATCTTTGCCGCCGGATTTCAGGATCACCAGATCGGCCCGATCATCGGTGTCGATGGCAACACCGGCGCCGGTGGCGCAAATGTCTGGACACATTCGCTGCTGCGGCGGCTTGCCGGGCGGAACAGCCCCTATGGCCGTTTACCCGGCGGCGCAAACATGCGTGTTGCGATCCGCCGCACGCTCCGGGTTCTGGACCGTGCGGGCACGCCGGTCGAGGATCTCGGCGTACAGCCGGATTATCTCCACCAGACGACCCGCGCGGATCTGCTGGACGGCAACGTCGACCTTCTGGCCTTTGCCGCCTCCAAACTGGCCGAATTGCCGGTGCGGTCACTGCGCGCCGAAACCCTCAGCACGCAGGATGGGGACAGGGCGATCTCAATCGAAACGGAGAACTTGTCGCGGGTGGACGTGTACCTGGACAACCGCCCGATTGGTGCACTCGACGTGGAAGACGGAACGACGGAGCTGACGATCGAAGACGTCGGGGACTTCGAGACGCTCTTTCTGCAGGGATTCGACGACGACGTGCTTGCTGCGGCGTGGCGTATCAACAGCTAGCGGCGGACAAAGCGCGGCGGTATCTGCCGAGGCGGGCCATGCGCCATCCGGCGGGCAGGCCCGTAAGCTCAATTCAGCCACGTGGCATAGTCGCTCACCAGCAGATGCGTCGGATCGGTATCTTCTTCCACGGTGGCAAAACGCCCGATGGGGTCGCGGAAGATATTGTCGGTCTCGTCGTCATTCACCGTCGAGACCTCGCCCACCAGGACATCACCACCGTCACCCCAGAACGCGTGCCAGTCGCCGGGGCGCAGGGTGACGCTTTCACCGGGTGCCAGACGCAGCTTCTCTCCCGGTGCAAAATCGCGACGGATGCCATCACACCAGACGGTCCCGCCCCGGTCCTCGGCGAATTCTCCGCCATCGTCCGCACCGAAAAGTTCCACGACAAGCGTCGCCCCGCCACGGTTGATGATGTCCTCTGCCTTGATGACATGCGTGTGCATCGGAGACAGCTGATCCTGCCGCGAAATCAGGAGTTTTTCCGCGTAACACATGCCGCCGCCACGTTTCAGATCATCCAGCAGACCGTTGCGCAGGGTGAAAAGAAACAGGCCCATTTCGTCGAACCGGCCTGCGCCGTAGTCCGTGATGTCCCAGCCACAGCGGGCATCAATGAGCGCGCGCGCCTCGGTGCGGCGGGTCTTGAACTCGCCCGGTGACCAGTAGGCAAAGGGCGGCAGTGTAAAGCCGTAAGAGCGGATCATGTCATCCGCCTGTGCCAGGGTGTCATTGATGTGCGACCGCTTCATGCCGGTACTTTCTGGTCCAGAAATTCGATCACCATCGCTGCCGTCCATGTGAACTGATCCCCGCCGCAGGCTTCGCCGGTGATCGGATCGTAGTACTCCGCAAATCCGTTTTCGCGGATCAGGCGCACGGAATCATCGACGATGCGTGTGACAAGCCCGGTCTCGCCGGCCTGCGTCAGCCCGTCAACTATCATGTAGTTCACGATCAGCCAGACCGGCCCCCGCCAGTATCGCAGGCTGTCAAATTGCAGCGCCTTCGGATCGTGGCTCGGCACCAGGAAATCGACGGCGGTGCCAATCGTGGCAAGGCGGTCCGCAATGGCCTTTCTGCGCTCGGCCGGTATCTGGGCAAAGCAGGCCAGCAATCCGCCGACCGACGGGCTTTCGATCAGGCTCCCGATGGTCCGGTCAAGGCAAAGATACTGGCCCCAGGTATCGCTCCACAGGTCTTCCATGGCGGCAAGACCGCGTTCTGCAAAGCTGCGCGACTGAGCGGCGATCTCGGGCGCGCCCAATCGCTCGGCCAGGATCGCGAGGTCGCTGCACGACCGGATGAGGATCGCGTTGAAGCCGGGATCGACCACTTGAAAAGGCGAAGCGTCGTGCAGTCTGGTATTGTCCCAGTTCAGGCTGCGGAAGGTCTGCAGCAGCCAGATATAGCGCTCGTATTGCGCTTGTGTCGGCCGGTGATCGGGGTTCGCGTGCTGTGTATCACGGCGGGTAAAGGGCTCCACGCCATCGGTGGGCACACGTTCAAAGGCCGCGTCCCAGTCCACCGAATTGTCCCGCCCGGATTCCCAAGGGTGAATGAGCGCCACCAGACCGCTGGTCTCAGGGTCGCGGCAGCGGTAGAACCATTCGTGCCAGGCATGGATGCGCGGCAGCAGCGCCCTTGCCCGCGCCTCGAACGCGCCGGGGGTTTCCGAGTTTTCCAGCAGGCGCCGCGCGGCAAAACCGGCGACCGGCGGTTGTGTGATGCCAGAGGTCGGCACCGGTCGCCCTGTGCGCCAGATGTCCGGCCCCGGGAAGTACCCCTCATCTTCCTCATGAAAGATGATGTGCGGCACCATGCCGTCGTCCCATTGATGCGCAAAGAGCGTTTCAAGTTCAGTCCATGCGCGGTCTTCGTCGAAATGCGCGAACCCCAGCGCACTCAGGGCGCTGTCCCAGTTCCACTGAAAGGGGTAGAGCCCGTGGGTCGGCACCGTGTACCCGCCCCGGTCATTGCGTTTCAGGATCGCCTTGGCCTGCGCAATCAGATCCTCTGTCATGATGTCTCCTTACGCCACGGCCAGCGTGGTCTGCGGGTCGAACCAGCGCACCCGGTCAGGCTGCGGCGTGAGGCGCAGCACCTCGCCCGGCTTGATCTTGAAGTCGCTGTCGAGCACCGCTCGGAAGAGCTGCCCGTCGACCTCGCAGGTGACCAGCAGATGCGCGCCTAGCGGCTCCACCACCTTGGCCACCGCCTTGAACCCGTCGTCCGCCAGGCGCAGGTCCTCGGGCCGGATCGCGAATTTCAACGAAGCGGAGCCGCCGCCCGGCCCATCCATCATCTGACCGGCGACATTCCATTTGCCGCTGTCCGCAGGATTGGCGGGCAGGAAATTCATCGGCGGGTTGCCAATAAAGCCCGCCACAAACTCGGCGGAGGGATTGCGATAGACCTCGATGGGGGAGGCGGCCTGCACGATCTTGCCTTCGTGCATGACGCTGATCCGGTCGGCCATGCTCATGGCCTCGACCTGATCGTGGGTCACGTAGATCGCCGTCGTCTTGCTCTCGGCCAGAACGCCTTTTAGTTCCGCCCGCATCTCCATGCGTAGCAGTGCGTCGAGGTTCGAGAGCGGCTCGTCCATCAGGATCACGTCCGGCTCCATTGCCAGCGCGCGCGCTACCGCGACCCGCTGACGCTGGCCGCCCGAAAGCTCGCCGGAGTAGCGTTTCAATAGCTGCTCGATGTGCATCAGGCCCGCCGTGCGTTCGACCCGGCGCGTGACCTCGTCATTCGGCAGCTTCTGCATACGCAAGCCAAAGCCGATGTTCTCGAAGAC
>ERZ1740065.241-NODE-241-length-27210-cov-11.124029_pt1 | contig 27210 bp, 24 predicted proteins | sample MGYA00581738_ERZ1740065 | MGnify/ENA primary metagenome ERZ1740065 (study PRJEB43018, sample SAMN04849749) | marine metagenome | isolation source: floating plastic debris | place: Pacific Ocean | collected 2008-09-01 | study: EMG produced TPA metagenomics...
CCAATTTTGGCTCATGTAGATATCGTTATGGTATTAAATTTTGTGTTTGAAGTTGACAATTGAGAACACAACTCCTGTGACGACAGTCAATAAGACAACGAACGAGTGAAGGGCAACATCCATCATTTAATGACAACAAGCAACGAGCATTAATGACATTTGTTGAATGTTTGAGAGTGTGGCTTTAGACCTATATTGGTAACCAACCATGAAGTCGTAGGAATGTCATGGAGAAGAAATCAAAGTAAAAGAATAAACCCCTGGTGTTCTTAGAAAAGGAAATAACCAAGTCATAGACACAAAGCCTACTAGCTCCCTATGTGAGCCTTAGAACGCCAAAGAATACCAAAGATTACCTGAGGACTGAGGTCTAATTAAATGTAAGTGAGCCCGAGATTGTCAAGGCGTTATTGCGAACAACCCTATGCGGCCCTTATGCGTACCTGAGGCGAGCCGAGTAATCCTGGAGCATAGTGACCGACAGGAGAATTCCATCTACCTTTCACACTTCTATTATGAAGCGGTGCAGCAACTCGGTACCTGCCATACCCATTGGCACAGCCCTGCTGATATATCTTATCATGGGATGCGGATGTTTATTTTAAGACTTTTGATGGCAGACGCTTGCGGAGATGAGATAGTGGAAGTTTGTGGAGATGATGGAGGAGTTACAGACGTAGAGATATGCAGCATCATCAATCCAATGACTCTCATTTCTTTTGAAAATTATAATATAAAGTGGCACGGCAAAGTCGTTTCTGCCATGCTGTTTGGCCCTGCCCTCACCAAAGGTGCCGCTTACAAATTGGAAGGTATAGAAACTAGCCATCAACAGTAAAAGTTAGGACTTGCATGTGAAAAATAGAAAATAATTTGTCGCGAACGTGACTATCATGTGGAAGTAAATCTCGTATGGACTAGCCTTGAATGACGCTCATTTGGTGGTGGAAAGGATGTGGATATTCTGGCCTAGCTTTGCTGCTGGCTATTCGATTGCAGCTATTTGACTCGCAATATTAATTTGGATCAAATTGCATAGGAAGCAAACACAAAACAGAGTTTCATATTTATTTGTAGTTTGTGTCTTTATCATCACATGTAGATTAACTCAGTAGCAATTAAATATAAATTAGAAGGATTAATTCACATTTAGAGCTAAACAAATACGATGCATGAGATAATAATTTATAGATAATATATATACTGCAATATTATGTAATATGATATGTATATAACTCTGTCAAGTACATGACCTACAGAGTAACCACTAGAAGAGTGAGCAGAAAAATTGATCTGGTCAAAACTAAATAAAGCGTTCATTTTCCTTTAATACAGAGGAATGAATCTACATCTCACCAACCATCAGGCGCTGGTATCATCATACTGTTAGATGACCAGGTTATCGTAAGGCCTTAGGCTGTAACAGCGGTTGATATCTTAGTGGTGAAAGTGATTTATGGTGTGTGCAAAGAGCATTTTGTATGCGTTACTGGCTTTCTTTTATACTCCAACTATTGAGGAATTGCACAATTACTAACATGTAGTGATGAGCACAGTGAAGGAGAATCACCAAACCCTATCATTTCATGAGAATGGTCAACAAACTCTAAAGCAGTGAACTGCACAGATAGTTAGCAGAACAGAAGTCATAGCGATGGCTGATGACTGTCCTTGACTAGAGTTTTATCTACACTGATGTATCAAGACTGAGGTATGTCCTAGTACCGCCCATGAAGGCGTGACCAAGGTGATAACATGTGGAGTTGGCTTGTGACCAAACAACTCTGACACAGTGCTCTCTTGAGACACATCCGTTGAGGCACTCTTCTTTACGTTGCTCGATCGATGAAGCTAGTATGACACCACATGGTTTGTGCTTCCTGGTAAGCTTGAAAACTGAAATCAAATGTAACAGTTGCTTTGAAATAACCTAGCCGCAGTAACATTTCTTGCAGAAATTCATCATAGAAGACAGATTGAAGTCGATTTTCTTGAGACGCGCATTCATGTACTTATAACACCCTCCACCTGCAGAAGTAGAGTAATTTTGATGTCCGGATGATCTGTTCAACTGAATTTTCTGAATTTATGATCGGAAACGTGATTGTTTCTGTAATCAGTGCCAGCTGGAGGCAAAATACTTATGTCGGCACACCACAATATTAAATAAAACTCCTCTTTTCAGTTTTCATTCAATTTGTTGAATAAAACACATCTTCAAACAGTGCATTAGCTCCTTTTCAATTCAAACAATTGCCCATTTTGTAAAAAAAGTGACAAAAAATGAATTAGACAAACTAAACATTAATTTGTCACCAAGAATCGAGAGGACATGCTGCCTTACCACTTTAGTTGCAGTTTTTGTCATCGTCAGTGCAGGAGCTGATACTTCCATCAGATTCGTATCGAATGCAGGAATTTGCTAAATTTAAGTAGGCGGTCTGAGATTTAACTGATAAAAGATAGACATATTCAGATTTATCCAGCTACCTAACTTCATCAATGCAACATGATCAGACAGCTCTTTTGGACAGCCGGTACATCACTCAGACCAGGCTTGAGAATGCAAATCAGTATGTGAATCAGTGAATCATCTTGCATTGGGCTTCAAAAGTGAAGATCTAGGAGACAAAATTTTACATATAAAAGAGCTGTCTCAAAATCCCCTTAAAAAAACTTACCTTCCATTTCCACAATCTTTCCCGAGGCACCAATGTACCCTGTATCACCATGGTGAGCTAAGCCTATTGGAGAGTTTAGGTGGTATTTACTTGCATCTCCCTCAACTATACCCTCATTTCCAGTGCAGATTTGACCGGTTTTTCCTGGGTTGGTGTCCGCAACCAGAAGCCTGTGAAAGAATAGCGGCATGGCTCACCGAACAATATGCCCTTTTCAGCATTACGTTTTCTTAGGTTGGTTGGCTCGCCGGTATTGAGCAGGGATTAGTCTTCTTTTGCGCCAATAATAGTACTTCCGGCGGCCTTGATTTACTCTGGGAGTTGTCCTCTCTCACGCTTGTTTTATACCTGGTTTAGACCTGGTTTGATACCGGCATAAAGCCCTCACGCACGCATCCAGCGTGCGTCCGGCGCGCATCAGGTGTACTAAGACGCCTGATGCGCGCCAGACGCCTCAGAAAATATCTAGAGTCCCTAATAAATCACTGAAGATGTACAAAAATGACCAAAAAGGTTTTACTATATAGAAGAGAAGGAAATTTTTCATTTTAATTACTGGTTGGAGATAAACTAATTCCCTTCCTTAATTGTGTGTTTGTTACAGTATTTACTGCTTTTCAAATGATTTTGATACGATTCTAATTTGGTGTTACAATTTCGGTTCCAGCCGTGCAAATCGTTTTAAAATATGATTTTTACTCCATATTGACTGTTCCTTTGTAAATTCAATGGTTCCAAGCAAATCGTGAGCTTGTGTAAGTTATATTTTCATCATACTTGATCCAAATAAGTATCAACAATGATATTTTCTTCGGCTTGAATTCCAATCATTTCTAAAACTTTGATGGGTTATGATCTAAAGACATGCATTGCAGGTGGATTTTGCTGCTGAATGTATTGGTTGTGGTGCATAGTACTTCTATTCAGTCTCCTCCACAATGTGATCCACGTGGAATTATTTATTATCTTATTTATGGAACAGTAGAAAAATGGCACAAACTAACGGCCTGTTGTTGAAACTTGAGAATCATGAAGTCGAGCTAGATCGACTTGGAAATATAGGCGTATTAGTACGCCTGATGAGCACCGGATGCGTGCGTGAGGGCCTTATGCCGGGATCAGACCAGGTGTAAACCAGGTCTAAAACAAGCGTCAGAGAGGACAACTCCTCCCGTAAATCAGGGCCACTGGAAGGACTGATATCGGCGCAAAAGAGGACTGATCCTAGCTCAATACCGGCACACCGACCAACCTATGAAAACATAATGCCCCGTTTTTGCCCTCCTATTGGTTCGCCCGCTGGTGGTATGCACCGGTGCTAGGCCAGTGCTATGCTAATGTTATCCTGGTTTTAGTCTGCTTTCATCACAGTTTTTTCGTCTTCAGTATGCAATTAACATAGACACTTTGAAGCCTGATGCAAACATCGATATGGAGGACAAAATGCCAACAACATATCATCTTGAGGTCGTATCTAGATTGTCTCCATTGGGTCCAGAGCTTCAAATAGCAGGTTTATAGGAGAAGAAACACTTTTGTTAATATCGGTCCTGGTTGGCGGGTAGAATAAAACATCACTGCCATTAATCTCTATTGATTTCTCACTGAATTTCTGTGTGATTGCTAGGAGAAATGAATTGATATTCTCTGTAAATTTTTCCTGCAAAACTGGGCATTTTCATATTCCTATCACTCTGTTAACCGTAGGTTTACGATAATGATGTCTGGTCACTGTTTCATCTCTGTGTGGCTTTTATCTGAAAATGGCAACAGCTAGCAATTTTAAGTTCTTATATGGATAGAAAACGAATTTATGTTTCAATGGTGCCATAACTCAGACAGACCATGCCTATAGGCAAGGAAATCAGGGTAGCTACCATCGGCAATCAGTCTGATACCAAATGCTTTAAGATTTCTCAGCTTTTGTAGTTGTCCCATTGACATGCGCATAAGTGTGTGGCAATCATAGATATGCAGGAGTGTGGGCGATAATCGACAGGAGGATGACAAAAATCAATTTATCTTTTATAACACAGTTCCAGTTCGGCTGTCTATGGCATTCAATTACTAGCCACAATTTATGAGCGACCTAAAATTAGTTGAATTCGATGCACCATATGAATTTACCTTATTAAAAGGTACTGAAACAAGCTAACTTACCTGTCATTAGCAATGTCGGATATGATCCACACCCCATGTTAAATCTCAGCGAATGATTGGGCGAAATGCATCTTTGTAGTTTCCATGCTGCCAACAGATCTACCAGCTCCAATTGAGTACGTTCCAATGACGTCCTCTACCAACCCATTACCAACGTATCCAAATCCATTGTTTAAAGTGACATAGATCCTATCGGTGCTCAACCTGTACCCAAGCAGGCGTAGACTGTAGTGAGTTGTCATCACAACGTTACACATGCCATCACTCGTGTCTATACGCAGTAATTTTCTAGCATTGTGCAATGAGACAAAAACATCATGTTGTCCATCGTAGAGGATTCCAATGGGAAAATCTAGCACAACATCTCTGAGTCTGTGGCCTATGTGAGAGTATCCTTGCGTTCCATTACAATTAGCGGCGTAAGGAATGATGTCCATTGTGCCCAAGTTAAGTTGTTCAACGCAGTGATCCTCCAGGTTAGTAATCAAGAGTTGATTATCAGGGAGTGCCGTCATCTGAAACCTGAGAAGAACTAGTTAGCGGTAGACACTGGTAAGTTATAATGGCAGCTCAAAAGTTAATTGCAATTACTTGATCGCCCTATTTTTACCTCCTTCTGATGGAAGAAATGCTATTCTCAGAGTGGGAAACTTTTATTGCAAAGGAGCCAGGACAGATTCAGGCCAAGATTGACGTTACAATTTTAGTAACAAAACCTGACACCTTTTAGCTGCCAGATACTGTGGAATTGGATTCAACAGTAATAGTATAACAGTCCTGTAAGTAGCGAATGGAGATGGCTGCTATCATTTGAAATCGCTATGGAAATTAAGCCCATTATAAGGTGTACAGCAATCCCGTAAATGGGAAGAAAACTCCTATATAACTTATAATGGGCTTATTTTCTTCCCATTTACGGGATTGCTATCATAAGATCACTGTGTTTTTGTTTCTTAATTATTTTGAACGAAATTCTAACATTTGTGACCCTGCATGACAAAAACTACAATAGGCTGCACCGCCTCATTGCTTTGTATAGGCTAGATAGCTGGCTGTAGTGCTGGATTTGATGCTCTGATTGGACCAATTCTGGTGTCATTGGAAACAGCACATTCCTTGGTTAAGAAACTGACAAATCAGAAATCGACATGTGGAGAGAAACTTGATGATAGCCAGCTCTATAGCTTGTGCTAAGCAATGAGCCAATATGGCTCATTGTGGTTTATGTCATGCAGGGTCACACTTCTGTCGCCATCAAATCCACCTTTACAGCAGCGAAAAGAAAGAAAAACTGAGACGGCATACATTCCTTAACTACACGGGCCACAGTCATCGCATTTTGTACACTCCTATTGGTATGAGCACCAGAATCACTCGCTGGTGTCACACTGATATTACGCCTGCTTTTGTTTGCACTTACTAAGAATTTGCCTAAACCTGTTTTTCTTCAAGCTTAAGCTTAGTGTTTATGAAGCCGGCGCACATACCAATAGAAGAGTAAAAAAAGGCCCAGTCATCATAGCGAAGCGATTGGTAACGGAATCAACAGACACCAACTGCCTTTTGAGCAGCTATGAGTTGATGAACTCTTTTCCAGACTGTTAAGTAGCCACAGGCAGGTGCATATTACTAGCTTACGATGTAATGCTTACTTGGAAAGCGAGAGATGACAACGAAAACCCCACCTAACTAACTAATAAAAATAATGCCTATTGTTAAAATCACCAGTTTTGCCATTCTCCTGTCGATTTTTGCACACACTCCTGTACATTTGCGCGCTCGCACACTCGCACCCGTGCACCCGCGCACCCGCTCACCCGCCCTCCTGAGCAAGCTGATGTACGCATAGCAACTGGAGAATGACAAAATCCAATTCATCTTAAACAAACTGTAAATCTCATCAATAGAGATTAACCTTGAGTACTTGAGAGCAGTGAATATGCCCTAACAGGTAACTGAGAAATTCATTTTATGTACTGACAGAGATGGAGGGAGAGATAGAGATGAACCAACACAAAGAGGGAGAGAGGGAGAGAAGGAGAGGAGGAAAGAGAGAGAAAGAGAGGGAGAAGAAGAGGGAGAGAGGGGGAGGGGAGGGAGAAAGAGTGGGAGAGGGAGAGGGGAGAGAGGGGAGGGAGAAGGAGAGGGAGAGGCAGGGAGGCAGGGAGGCAGGAAGGCAGAAGGAGAGGGAGGGATTCAGGTAGATAGGGAGGGAGAAAGGCAGGGAGGGAGGCAGGGACAGAGAGCGAGAGATTATAATAGACAGGTAGACAGAGAAACGCAAGACAGAGAGACATATTGGGGGAGAGACAGAGTAGTAGAGAAACAAAGTGGGAGAGAGACGGAGTAACATAGATTGAGGAGGGAGTGAGGGAGAGAATAGAGGATGTGGGTGTAGGAGAGTTGGCAAGTAGGAGAGTGAGAAATGGGAGATTAGGAGATTGGAAGCGTGGGAGAGACGGAAATAATGAGCTACAACGATGCCATATATGTCTAGAAAATTATTTTAAGTTTTAGTTGGATAGTTACTTGTTAGCTCTTGGCCAGGCCTTCAGGATCTCCAGTTCTCCAACTAGGTTCATCTGATATAAACCGGTTAAGGTCAGCAGTAGCAATGATCCTTCCCTCATAGGTTCCGCCATAATGTAGAAGACAGTGGGAAATAGAGTTTGGTCCATCGATACAGTCATATTCCCAAACAACATGAACCTGTGCGCAATAAAATTAAATGTATTCAACGAATAAATTTCTCATTTTCAACAGGACTTCCTCTATTGGCTAAGTGCCAATTATCATATCTGAAACACACAGCCAAAGTGCTCTCTCAAGCTATTCTATTGGTCATAAACATAGAGCTGTGTGATCATCGATAGTTTTACTATCCATTCCATGTCATAAAGCACTTATATGGAAGCATTGGTCTCAATGCAGCAAACCAGACCATGAAATCTACCGAGCTGATCAAAACTGGGTGATACTACCGACGAATCCACAGCACAAACCTGCAAACACTAGAAAAAAATTGGAAGTTGATGGAGAGTTGATGAGAGTTATTTCAATTCCCCATACTGTGACTGCTATATTCTATACCCATCATATCATAAGGAGATTAAACTGTTATTAGATCACTTATGACACAATATTTGTGCTTATCAGTTTCGTCATACCGTTTTCTTGTCAATTGATGAGGCATTGGAGCACTCACTGACAGTTAACAACAAGTGCGTGTGAGTTTACATCAATGATAGTAAAAGTGTTGCTATCATAAATTCAATATAAATAATAAGGTAATGAAGATAAGATGAATAAAGCAAAGATAATAAGTCTCTGGTAAGAGAAGAAAGAAAATTATTATTCGTAGGATAAAAGTGATGCTGAGCAAAACGAAATCATCACCATCTCGCCGAAATGTTCCCAGCAGTGAAATTGTTGAGTTTTATAGGCTCACTCTTGATTGTTTGCACAGGAAAACAGGCAACAGTTTAGCCTTTGTTTGTATGATAATTACTTACTATAATCAACCTAAAGCAAAAATTGATGTTTTTTAGATAACCATTATCATTTGCTTTGATCTCTAGGATTTTACTATGTCGGATTACATTGTATCCCACAAATATCAACAACACTCCAATCAGCATACAGGTTTTGCTGCTATCATATTTGTGGACACGATCTGGAGCCAGATGCAACGATTTACTTCATATTATACGGAAAATAATTTGTTTGCATATAAAATAGGTGAGAGCCTCAATGTCTGGAAGCTCATGTTAACGTATCGACAAGATGAGAAAGTCCCTGACAACGCTGATAAAATATAAGTCCAATCAAAAGTAGGAGTTCGACAGCTAAAATTGAATGCTTCAGCCCCGAACCCCAAACCCACATGCACTCCCCAACAATATCACACTCACCTAGTATGCAAGCGCATAGGACAGAGAATATCGGCCATGTTGATAATGGCTTGATGATTTTGTATTCTTGGAAACAAGAAGGACTGAAGGACATATGTGTGGTAAAATGCATGCAAACAATGCCTTCAAGGGATTGTGCGTATGCTAAATAATCAATCTCATGCTGTCTTGCCATGCAGACAGTGACGATCACGTTTAACAGTCCTGAAAAATGTCATGCCTTTTCAAGGTGTGTGTGTCACCTGCAAACGCGGTGGTTACTGGGTGGAAATGGCTTCTGCTATAGCGATTGTGATCCTATGTTATCCCTGACACCACCAAGATTGGAAATCAGTGCTCACTGGATATTACACTATGGTGTTAGCATCCAACATAAGTTCCCTAAGATTGGTTGAACCCGATATGCAAGACAAACAGAATGGTAGGCCTAAAAGGTTGTTACAAATATGACCACGTTCTACCCATTTACTTTACTTGGTGAATTAATCGAAGGAGTCTGAGTTCTAACAGATCCAGAATATTTCTGGACTGCAGCTCAAGTCATCAACTAGTAGCCGTCCGAAGGGCAACTCGCATCAGTTGACTGCAAAACCGCTTGTTTAGTGATGCCAACTGGGGTTCATGTGGCTGTGCGATGAGTGCAGTGGTGGCTTCTTTATCTATTCATTAATAACTGACCAAAAAATAGTTGAGGCAGATTTTTTTTGGCTGACGCTGGAGCATCAGTCGCTCTAGCCTGAATCTCCCTTGCTGTAATTACAAGCTGGTGTATAGACATAGATTGAACAGTTAGGAAGGTCAAGAGAGATTCAAATCAGATTTGTGGCATCTGAGCAAGAAAAATTAACCATGGCACTAAATGGGTGAAACAATGTATAGCTCTGCAAGCCAGTGAAGATTGATTACTCTTCCTATGAAAGGTGATTTGAATCTAAGCCTGTACTTGTACGCTATGCAGCACACAAAATTGTTAATACAACCACCATGGGTTTAAAGAGAAATTAAATTGTACATGACATTGCTAGCGTCATTACCAGTGAGCTTTTCTGAGCACCTAAGTATATTCATCAACCCATATTAAAGGCTCAACAGGAAAGCAGAAGTCGAGAGGCTGTATGGCCTATCGACTGAGCGCAATATTTGTAAGAGGTAGTGACATTGCATCAGATCAATTTGAATTTTTAGTTAAGTCCTTCCACTATTGATCTTTCTCTCCGCTCAAGTGGGTTAAACCATTTTGCTGCTGTTTTAAGTAAACATACATAGTGCATGCCTGCCTTGCATCAAGCTGCGATCGCCAACTGGCAGTTTCATGGCTCGATTTATACTCTCTCTCTCTACCTCTGTCATCCAGTACACTGGCTGAATGTAGACACATCATGCCTAATAGTGAGCATTCCGAGCGGATACCAAGTTGAGACCGAAGAAGCTAGGTTAACTTTCGAGGTTTTTTTAAAAGCGACCTTGAGCATAGTGTTTGTATTGGAGTCTCCTAGCCATGCGAGTGTTACAGGGTCAAAAAGAGACTATGACGGCACAACATCCATGCTCAGGAGTACATCAACCTCACACTTAAGTAGCTCACCTAGAATAAACCCAACCCCACACAACCTCCTTTGTAGTAAACATAATTTCATGATTCATAGTTGAAGTTCAAGCATATGATCTCTACTATTGTCTTATATAGAGGCCATCAACCGATCAGATATTTTCTACCAGGCTTATTGCCTAACTTCTGCACTGAGGGCGATATGTGGAAACAACCCATAACAGTGGCAGGTAGGCAGGTCGGGAAGGAGGGAGGATGGTAAGTTATAGCATACTCACCCATCGGCATATTGCAGAAGACGTTTGCTGAAGATCCTGAGAATTGCTGCTAGCAGCGCAAAGTAGGGGATGTGACCCATCAGGTTAATTTCACCGCAGTATTTATTACGAAGACAATCTATTTCAGCTAACTTTCTTACATTTCAATATTTTTACGACTCTTCTTCAAACGCTGTACTGTTCAGATAGAGGTGAGGGGTAAAGCCATAGAATAGCTGGAAATTGGTCAATTAACTTACAGTAGGAAGGATGCGGCGCGCAGCTCATAGACAACTGTTGCCAGCAGTACGGAGGAAAGGCATGTTTTTACAAACAAGAGCAGCGGGTGGGTTTGCGCCACAGAAGCGTTAAACTATGGCAGCTTATCATCAACCATTGCATTAATTACAAACAAAAAGACAAACAGACAATTGAAAACAGGACATACAGAGCCTATTGGATTTTATCAGTTTCTCCGCCAGTTTGAGTGGGTTTCTTGCAGATTTCAAGAGATTCACGGGTTTTCTGCCTATGTGTAGCCGGGCATTACAGATGATAATGCAGGTATGAGGCATGCACGCTAATAGGTATATGTGTGGAAATCGAACCTCAGTACACAGCTGTTAGTCGTAACTGATTAGTAAGACGCACCTAGATGGAAAAAAACTCAACCAGTTGAGATTTGAACTTTGACAGGGTGGTGCAGACGATGAGAATAGATTGGATAGCCAGTCTATCTTGAGCTGTTAAGTAGGTTAACGCAAATTTGTGCAGCAAGACCGCAAAAATTTTGTGGTGGGTGGGCCCTAAGTGAACAAGGGGGAGAAATTTAACTAATCCTTTGCAGTAGCAGCCAGGCACGATCCTGTGCGCAACTTTAGACCGGCTAGTGGAACGGCTGTATGACAGAATGGAGGCGTCACCATAGTCAGCAACCATCGAGCCAAAGATAGCTAATATCCCTGTCTATTGAAACCATAGACTATGCTTATCTTCAGGTAGTTTCTTCCTTTTTCACCTATAAAATAAGCCAGAACACTTTTTTCCATCAAACAGAATTTTCATATTTACATCATTGAACTATTAGAAACGTGTATGGAATGGTTCTATAAAAGTAAATCTTTTAAAAATACAATATGGTAGTAATCCGGAATTGCTAAGAGAAGAAATGAGCTAATTATATTCGTTGAAGCTCCTTGTCAAAGATAAGATAACTCCAATACCAAATTATACTCATACTCGCAGAGGATTACTGCGCCTCAATTCACACGGCACAGCAGCTTTTGTGCTTATTGCATACTTGCTTGTTTTCGATAAGTTGTGCTCTACAGCCTCGCAGTGTATGAACGCACTGATAGCTCACCGATGGCTCATTCTCTATCGTATATCTATATTTGCTTTTATTGCATTCTAATTTCGTGGGTCTCTGCACTGTTCAGTAATACCATGAGTCCTATCAACACCAGCACTCTGTAAGTAGATTATCATTAGTTGAAAAACTCGCGTGTATAGCCCGCGGCAGGGTAGCATCTTATTTGTATTGTGGAACAATTTCCAACTAGATTAGCGCATGAGAACGCTTAGAATTCTTTTTACTAATATACATTTATTCCCTGGTTTCAAGTACTTTTTTACTCATTGTAACTGTGTAGGTACAACAAGCCAACATTACAATATTTAGACATGCTGGATATAATCTGTGCTCTTCTGACCCGAATTCATGAAATCGACGCACCTCGCAAAATTGTTAACTTCAAATGACATGAATTATTAACGATTAATGCATTGCAATCCTATTTGGCCCTCGTGCCACAGGTGTGATCCGACCAGACTAGAAACTAAAAGAATCCGGCGACTCAAATGCGAGCCGCGCCTGTAACTTCTCAGCGTAAAAGTGTACGACGACACTTTGTACAATTATTGCACAGCACTGACACTAGGTAACACCTTCAAGCAAACACACAACACATTTGATTCACAAAGTGTAAAGCAGTCAGGAAAGGTTCATCACTTGGAACCCGGCGTCAAAGAAAGTCTTCGTTCCACTGAGATGACAATGACCCCCGATATGACAGACCCTCCTCTCCGGGTGCCAGTACACTTGCACACAGCCGTCAGCACTCAAACAATCATGGACACATCTTCTTATGGATGAGGAAGCTTCATTTCTCAGTATGACAGCACACATGATCCCGAGTGGTTGAACGTCGAATACTGAAAGTCCATTAACTTTAGTGCCAACCATTCTGAGAGAAATGGACTGGTAAATTACTTGAACTTACCACCCTGTGTACAGCTCTCTACATCACTTCTACAACTTTCTCCTCCCTCGTGGTACAGGCTCCTCTCCTGACATGATCCCTCTACTGGCGACTGGCATGATATTGGATCAAAGTCAACTAGAATAATCGAAAAAAATTTAACGTAAAATCATAGCGGGTATGATCGTCGGCGCTCTTTAAAGGCCCGTCAACGAAAGAGCATGAATTTGCAAATTGCGAAATTTGAGCTCAGCGGCAAGATTCGTTGACACTGCGTGCGCTGTGAATTCACCACACGCTAATTTCTGATGAGTCAAAAGCACTGTCCAATCCGATCATTCGTGACATTACACCTTTAGCGCATTGGGTTGCATCAGTAACTACATGGCAACTCGTAGCAGGGCTGTGCCAATAGGTTCGGCTGGTACGGCATCACTGTATCATTTTATATATGAATTTTATACAAAATTAGGAGTTTTATCCTCTTGAAACAATTTCACGGGATGAGATCAATTCTTACATCACCAACTTCTCTATAAATATGCGGTCAAACATGGCAAAAAGAAAAATAACAGACTAATGGGTGCCAGAATCAGCCAAAAAGTGAGGTTTAGACAACGTAGTATTATGTTGTGGTCTACGAATGAAAGTGGAATAGCAGTAAAACTCTGAATATATCATGCTAGAAAATCTGGTAACAGCAACAAGAGCAATAGAGGATAGGACAAGTGAAACTTGTCACAAATGATTTGTACAATTTTTCTTCCTCATCTATTCTCTATAATAATTAAAGTTCAGGTAGGAGAGAGAGTCAGTTTGCCTAGCCCAGGTCAGCTGACATTCAATGTCTATTCACTAGTTCAGATGTTTACTGAAAAGTTCTACTAGGCTACTGATTTCATAGCTGTGGTCAGTAGTAAATTCAAATGTACTCACAAGCGGATCCAAACATAGTACTCTCTCATCAACAGTCCGTGGGCAGCAAGTGGCCCATAAAAATGCAGGCGTGAATCAGGTCAACACCTGCAAGGCTGGGTGATCATATGGAAACTAGGAAAACTCAGCATCGTACTCAAACTCAGTGAGCATACAGTTCATAGACATCAGAGCGACATAGTTAGGATCCAGGCAAACAATCCTATTGGCTGGGGAGCTGTGGCAGTTTTCGTGCAGAATCGACGTATGGTTTCTATGATTTGTTCCCCTCATGGTGGAAACAACTCCAAATTCTGAGCATTCCCCCATAATAGCTGGAAATCGGTCTATATGGTGCATTTCGGATACCAGTGTATATTTTTCAACCATACCATATTTCCTTGGAGACTCCCGTATATTAGTTGTCAGAATTTGGATTCAAAATTATAATTATTTGCTTCCTAATGTGTAATATTAGTTGGATCTGAGCGGAGCTCGAATGTACATGAGTCCTAACCGAAGAGAGTAGGGGTTTGTACAGAGTTGAGTATTCGGGCTACGGCTTCTCACAGTCAAGGAAACCAGAAGGTCTGCCATTTTCAACCCTACATGTTGACTGCTATGTGGCAGTATCACTAAGGGGTCCAGCCTAATAGGCTGATGGCCTCAGCAAATTATATCTACTCGCATTGATTATGCAACGAGTCTCTCACCTTGGATCTTCAGAATTTCGGATGAATCAGAATCGGAGGAGCTGGCATAAATGGCTCCGTTGTAAGCAATGAGAGCTCTGGGACTGGTGATGCTGCATGTCTGTTCGTCTGCAACTTCTGCATTGCCTCCACAAATTTGTATTGCCTCATCTCCATAAACGTCTACAACCAAAAGTCTAGAAATGAATATTCACATCTGATCTGATATCAGTATTCATGTGACATGCTAGCTAAACAAGGTCCCAATCTCCCGAATTGAGTATTCAGATTGTTTTTTGACAATTTCATGTTAATCATAATCGCAAGAGACATATTTTCAACATCCTGTGGGGTTGTAATCCTTGTTATAAATACGTAACGGGCAAAACATATTCCTTTCTGTTTTTAGCTCGCAACTGACAATCTTTTCTGCCGTAAGCTACTTTAAACATGTTGGAATTTGGAACGAAACCTATTGGTAAAATAGCAGTTAATTAGCTGCCAGTTCGGTGGAAAATATGCTATCGTCGTCGGGTTTTTGATGAACCACACTAGTGCGGCATAAAAAGTCGAGAAATCGCTGACTGGCTTCTAATATTTGTATGACTAGTTGGTTTATAGTTACACCCACATGTAGCGTCTAGTGTGAAGACTACCACCCCCCTGTTTACTGCAAACCTTCATCTGAAACACAAGGATGAAAATATGGTACATTTGCTTTTTGAGGACTGAGTTTAGGCAGTATTAGATTTTCTCGTTGAGCGTGATGAAAAGACGAAAATACAACCCCAGCCTTCTACAGAAAACTTCAATTCCTCATCAGCGTATGCGATCAGGTTTCCTATGATAGGAAACCTGATCGCATACGCGAAATCTTCACGCATGGTTAGCTATAGAGATCGCTTGTCTTAAACAAGGTGACCAGGAAACATTGTCCACTGTCGGTCAACAGAGACTAGCCTGGTAGTCACAGCCTAGGAACCGAAACTTTAAATACAAAACAGCTGGAAGCATTCTCGTACATCATCATATGCGTATCCTACATACCTCAATGCATTTGTATGTATTCTAGTGTGATGAGATCAGAAAATAATAAGAAAACCTGCCCGAATACAGGCAGTTAATGACTTGGGGTGAAATGACGAATCATAGTTCTAAGGCATTGTGAATTATTTATGGAATATGACTCTTCTATTAGTCATTATTTGGAAAATCAATCATCCATCAGAACGTATGCCTCGTTGCTTTCTCACTCAGAAACACTGGGTTTATCTTCGCTGCGATTTCTCATGATACGTTTCGTTTTCTGCGCATTTGATCCCTCGTCATTGTAAGAATACGTAAGCAGATTCATTCATAGCATGAATATTTTGCAATTGAATAATCGAATAAATAAAACGCCTATTATCTCCACTCAGTAATCAAAAACAGAATCAAATACCAGAATCCTGAATTGCTTCACCTATAGCAACAATCCCGTGTTTCATAACCTCTGCTATCATGAGGTTCATATGCGTTAGGTCACCACGATTTTGGGCCCAGAGATAGAAGGCGTCAAAAAATCCACATTTAATTACAAATTTTTTATGCAAAAGAGAGAACAAAATACAGTAAGCTATCGCCATGGGATTCCAATTTTGATTTCAAACCTTTCCATTATATATTAACTTTTAATTATATACTACCTGTTGTTTTTCCAATCCGTAAGTAGCCATACGCCGTCGATGAGCTTTATGAAAGCATTTGGAGAACTGACTTGACTCTCTGCCAGCGGACCAATTGCACTCCCTTGGCCTGCTGATGATTTTGCGACGATATAATCTACGCTATCATTACTGATGCTGGCAAACCCGTTATTCAGCGTAGCGAACAGCTTTTGTGACTTGACATCAAACTGCAGGTAACGGGGTACATCAGGTACATGGTTAAACAGAGATGTCCAACCAGTGGCAACCTCAGTAGCAATTATAACTTTGGAGAAACCCAAGCCGGTGAAAACCGTTCGTCTTCCATCGTAGTTGATACCGACGGCTCTTTTAATCTTTGCATCATTCAACCGATGACCTTCGACCATTTCAGCGCTATTTGAAGAACACTCTCCAATGTAAGAAAGTATCGTCTTCGAATCAAAGTTGAACTCTTCAACACAGTTTCCATTCTGGTTTGTGATCAGAAGTTCAGTTGGAGTGAGAAAACTCATCTGCCACCTAAAAAAAGGAAACACGCCTCATGGAAAGCTGGTGCTATGCAGAAAAGTGCTCACATCATTTGCATTAGCGACAAACGCTGGCTTTCCATGTCACGAACCAAATCGCAAACTGACCGCGATCAATACATGGAAACTTGTTTGGTTTGGAAGCTTGAAGCTTCTTTCACGGCGGTTTATGAAACCGAAATTTTTAGGAAGCTTTATGCTGTTGACATGCTTTCGATACACAGAAACAGTACTTGTGAATCAATCGCTACTCGGCTACACTAGCTGCCTATTCTGGGACTGTGATTGGTGGATTTTGCGTGCTTCTTCACTAACAACAAAACTAAGAACTCGACTCGCTGCAATTATTGCAGAGAGTTACAACTCCGCACATCGATAGCGGTGGAAGCTTGCGACTAGGTTCGTGACATGGAAACACCAACCGCAGGAGTCGCAAGGAGGCTTTCGCAATGGCTTTCGATACATGGAAAGCCAGTGATTGCTGGTCTGAGCTAACATATCTTACGCATATCTATCTGTACAAAACATTGAATCAACATATTGATTGCGCTATGAACTGTTTGATGTCAGCCCAATCTAACCAGAATCAAATAGCAGATGGACATGGAATAGTTAAGCTAGATGAAGACCAATAGCTAAACAGCAGTAGACTATCACATGTTTTACTCTTCTGTTGATAGGCAAGCTGCAATCGTGGGCTAGTTTCAAGGCTACTTTAGGCCTATATTATGCGTATGTTATGCCTGTGTTTGTCCTTAACTATGCTTTCGTCTAATGTTAACGCCAGCGCAAGCATACTTAGTGCGGCCGAACACAGGCTTAACAAAGGCGTAATATAGGCTTAAAACTGGTGCATGATCCCAATGCACCGATTTATAGAAGAGCAAAAAATGCCCAGACTATAGCAGTGCTCAACGAGAAGAACAGACATTGCACTGTTTATACGCGCATGAGATCATACTTGGTAGCTTCACTCCATGATATCAAGTTCTCTGTTGTCCCGGAGGTTACCGCACGAAACAGACCAATTGAGGTAAGTAACAGTAGACTATCTCGAGTTGTCGGATCTTCAACGATATCAAACGTCCTATGCAGATCCGGACTCGCTGCAAACTGAGTAACTTCACGGACTGAGACCGACCTAAACAAGATACATGTATACATATATTCTCAACACATTTCATGTATTTGGATCAATTAACTTACCTTAGGAAAGATGCAGCATGCAGCTCATAGACGACTGTGGCTAAGAGGATGGAGGAAAGGCAAGCGAGACGCACCGTCATCCTACAGCTGAGCTGAGTTCCGTATGAAATGACACAATCTGTCACCTCACTATAGTACCGATTGATCAGAATAATCAGCCGACCAGTATTGTGTGTGTCTTCTCATACCCATATCAACATAAATGTCTTGTTTCTCAAAGGATTAGCTCATATCATACTGATATCCTTAGCTTCAGCATCAGTTACGCTTGTTCCTGCGCTGGCAACTGGCCACAACTATACAGTCTTCAAGCTAGGCCCTTTTAGAATAAGAGGCAGCTGATCGGACAGTGACCAGACTGCTAGAGATTTCTCCTGTGCGGCAACCCAAAGGATCTCGACAGTCATTGTCTATCAGGCTAGTGTAACTACTAGCGCACTGAGAAGCTTTATTTTCGAGTAAAAATTAACCCTTACCAGAGGCAGAGATATCCCCAAATAGCATGCTCTAGTCTCATGGTCACACTGAGTTTTATTCTTGGCTAAATATCTCCGGTGTGCAGCAGTCCAAAGAATATCGTTTCTCATCGTCTATCAGTCTAGCATAACTGGTAGCATACAGAGAAGCGGACTGAGAAGCTTGATTGTGGGGCAGAAAGCTATCTTGACTAGCAGCATAGATATCCCCAGATATCCTGCAATGAACCAAATGTATTTCTAGGCTTTCTTCCTGGCTATGTCTCTGTTCATCAGCGCTGTAGTCACCACGGTCCACACTCATGGGCCCGCCATCTTTTCAACTGCGGTTTACAACTGAGGTTGACTAGACCGGTAGTACTAACAGATAAAATTAAGTGAAGTGAAGTAGCATGCCCGTTACTACCGCTTGGTACAATCCCCAGACTCTGAGAAAGAATGTTAGATCATGATTTATCAACTGTGTGGACTCCAAAGTAGTATAAGGCTTATTGTAAATGCAGACAGCTCGCTGAACAAAGAGCAAATAAACTGTATTCACTTCATTACGAATGAGTAAACCTCCTCTCCATCTCAGAGCAAGTAATGAGGAGATATGTTCAATACCAGAAGAGATTGCATCTCCACGTGTGATCCGTATACGCAGAGATTACTCTGTGAAGCGATTATTAATGTTCAAGCGCGTGGATCAAAAGTCTCATAATAGCTTCCCTGATATTGGCAGGTCGATGATATCTGCTCCCAGCATCACACTCCTTAGGCAGTACTTGAACCTTGCGATATTGTTATCACCAAAAAATCAATGCTCTCTTAAATTTGACCCGATATATTTTTGCATTCGTCATTTATCTTGATTTTATCTAGCTCTTGACTTCAAGCTTGTGTGTGTGTCAGAGAGGGAGAGCAAATTGATGAGAGAAAACACCTGGCTTACATAAACACACAGTCAATATTTTGCGGACGATATGTTTAGCAGTCTGTACGAACACTTCAATTGCATTTATTACTGCCGCTACACAGATATTCTCCGATTCTTTGTAACCTCGGTCAACTCTTTTCAAACAAAATTCTATAACGCATAGCGGGTACATCGGTTATGGAGAGGAATGCGGAGTAAATTTTGACAGATAGCCTTAACACCACAGAATTGAGGCATCAATGGCTAAGATTTTCTCTAACTTTACGCTCCTTGATGTGCCAGACGATGTGTGAAGGTGTAAAGCATGCTTGCTTCATCTCCCTCCTGCTTCATCAATTATTGTTAGCCTTGTGTTGCTTGCAGACATAATACAGCACAGGGTGTCCATGTAATTAGGTCAATCTCATTACCACTTACTATCGCCGTTGAGCATGCCTCCAACAACTTCACCACAGCGATCGCCAGTGACAACACGTGGCAGTGGTGCAGCAGTAACAGCGACGCAGCAGATAATGATGTTTTTGATTGACATTGACATCCCACAACAAACTTTGCGAGTAGTAAGCGGTTCCTCATAGTACATGATAGCCACCAGTAAGACCCTTGGAATATAATCCCATGAATTGAATCAATTCCGATCCAGTTTGCTATTTTTCGAGAACTCCTGAGCGAATCTCCATAGCATTGAAGCAAATCAGAACTGAACCTACGTTAAGGTTGGGGTCAGCTGTGAACTGAACTGAACAAACTGAACTATCTGCTGGAATATTTTAGTAAATCATGATCTCTGAGTAATCAATAGAGCTAGAACTGAACTGATTTTGACAATATCTGACCGAGTCTATTTGGAGAGGCTGTCACTGATACAAAATAGTGAACTGAACTAGGCCCATTAGGAAACTGAACTGAACTGAACTTAAATCTCTGAAAGATAATTTTGAACTGAACTGAACTGAATCTACAGTTCCGATCGAGGATGGGAACTGAACCGAATCCTAAAATCGGGGAATCCACACGGGTCTGCCACCAGTTGCATCTATCATTGTCAAGTTTTTTAAGCTCTGCAAGAACTTAACACAATCTCAATTTGCTGCTTTTAATTGTTACAGAGGCCCAAGTGGTTGCTGTTAGGGAGCATGTGCATGAGGGGGTGAACAGTTACAGAGCAAGGCGGGTCAACCAAGTACTATGGCCTTTTAAGAAAGCACCAAAGGACACTGGACAGATTTGAAATATATATATTTTATACCATATGTAGATAACGACTTCTTAACAAAGCATGTACTCATGGCTAAATTACATATCCATCACTTGTGGTTGATGAGTTACTAATGAACTCTCATAAATCTTTAGTATGATAACCAATGGAGGGCAGACCGGTCTGGATGGTTTGCAGAGACTATATAACCATTGTCAAGAGAACCTGGATTGGGACCTTCTGCACCCAATGGCCTATGGGGGATGGGGATGGGGGGAGGGGGTGTCTGTGTGTGGCCAGAGTAACAAGTGCAAGTCATGATATGGACAGTCATCGGGCAAAAACATCTTTCAGTTTCATGTGTTCATAAGAATGATGAAGCCCACCCATTCTAATACAATAATGGATTTACACTCACGACATTGTAATTTACAGCACATTAATTAGAAAACATAGGCTCTGTACTTGCGCAGCACACAACTGCGCTACTAGCTACATATCTGTTAATGTTATATGACCAGAAGTGACCTGCTGTTTCCTCTGTGTTGATCAATCATTTCAAAGAACGTTCGTGAAATACTGACTAGAATTTTTAAATAATCAGCAGTGCAAAACATGCACCAGGGTGTGGCCGTGCTTTCCACAGCTACCACATGTGGCAAGTGGGCACTGTGTGCATGCAGGTGAGAATGGTGTGCAGGAAGGTGAGAATGGTGAGCATGCAGGTGCGAATGGTGGGCATGTAGGTGAGAATGGTGGGCATGCAGGTGGGCATGCAGGTGAGCATGCAGGTGGGCATGCAGCAGCTCTGGCTCCGACGGCACCCTTGTATTTGGTATGAATAGCTTCACCCGCATGCAGGTGGTGTCGGCATTGATTCCTTGGACAAACATTTTAATTTACTTTGACAGCGAAACCACTTTGTTTCAGACATCGCAATCAATGTCTGAAGGACCTATTCACATTCTATTAGATTAGGGAAGTTTTATGAACGTCGTCTGTCTGATGAATGTAATCAAGACAGTTTAGGTTGCTATTGCCTCGCCGCTCATCAGACCAGGTTTGCATTTAGTGACTGCAGCGCTGGATGACAGTAGGCTCTAGGGTCTCCAGAATTGCTTTTACATGAGGCAGAACACGTGCTGTGGGGCTATTGGTAAATCGCTATCGCTAAAAGGGTAGCACTAAATTGTTATCGCCAAATAGCTGTTGCTCATTTACGATTTGAATTTTTCCTGACTTTATGCACATTCAAAATTTTGGTTTTGTGCTGTCGATTTTTGTGCACACTCCCGCATCCATGAATATCTGTGGGAGAATGACAAAAGCCAAAAGATTTGATAAAATTATTAATATAGGTACCATAGAGTGAAGCATCACCATGAGTCAGTTCCTTCATTGCATAAAATATGTAATAAATGCATCAAGACTAAGTTGGTTAGCTGTGAGTTTATTTGTTATATCTGCTGTTACGCCCAGAAAAGTCAATTTGAGTGCATCAGCATTTGTTAACAGTTGGAAAGAAGTGAATCTGATAGGCGATCTTGAGCATTTAGCGTGGAAGACATTTAGCGAACTGGTGAGTTGAAGAAAATCGCTAATGACTGATACAGCTGAGTTTCCATCTCACTTGTGTTATCAAGACAATTTTTTTTGGAGTTGTCACGTAATTATGAGCAGAAATGCCACCATGATTACAGGCATTCTAATTGCTTCATAAATGCTGATTGTTGTGTTGAGGAAGTACTTCACTCCGTTTCTTACATGGATTCCATCTACAAATGTTATAACTACCCTCAATACTATGCTCATTTCTACCATTGAATTTTCCTTTTTTTACACTAGTTGAGTTACTTACTCAGATTAAGCAACCAATGCATTGGTGGTGAGAGCATGGAAAAGTGTAGATTGAGTATACTGCTGGTAATTCAACTACTTGGGAAGCAGCTGTTTCTGTTAACATGAGTTGAATTTATGGTTTTTGTCATTCTCCCGTAGGTATTTGTGCATCAGCACATGCAGGAGTGAGCGAGAGTGAGAGGGAGAGAGTGGAAGTGGGCGGGAGTCAGCGAGAGTCAGCAGGAGTGAGCGCGGATAACGGTAAGAGTGAGGGCGGACAGGTGCGGGAATGAGGCGGACAGGTGCGGGAGTGAGGGTGAAAGTTGGCAGGAGAATAACAAACGTCAAATTTAGACTTAAACCTGGAAAAGCAAGATCAATTCAACTTCAGTTGATTATATCATCAGGTTACTGAGGAGCCGGTATAATACATCTGCTCCATGCCAGTATGAGAATTCGTAGCACAAGGAAGGAAATTTGAATTGTTCCAGTAGTCTTGATGCTTGTGATACTGTCTCTAGTTAGTGAGACGGCATACTTTCTTCACCGATTGTAAAATGAATCACAGACCCATGCAATTTGGCTCCGTGGGAGTGCTTAGTGTCGCCATGGGTGTCACTAGTGGCTGGGTGTGGAGCTCCCTTCCCTGTCCTGCCCAGTTATGACATCATCTATCTACCCATAACCCTACTTACCCTGCTTGTTGAGAGAAGCCCTATTTTATTCTTTTTACCCTGTCATTATACGCCTGTCTCACACTAAAAGCTGCCATTCCATCATGGGCTGCGAAGTAAGCCACATTGCGTTTATATTATAATTATCACTAGGACTATCCTGCCACAAGGGCAAGTTACGTTCTTATCACGCTGTCACAAGGACAGAAAAATTGTTAAACATGGCAGACAAGGAGACATCAAGAGGTTTGATTTTTATTGTGTGTTATGATATCATTTATGTCAATTTTAGATTTTATCGTTGTTAGCAAGAAAGGCTGTAAAAACGGAACGTGTCCTCAACCAGTCTGCCATCCAAGTCTGGTAAATAAGCTACGCTACACTGCTACCATTAATTTGATTGCTGTTATGAATGAAAGCAGTGTTGGGATTCATTAACTGTTTGGCCGGGACCAAAAATGGATCCGTATCAATGTGGCCACGCATAAAATCCATGCTTTTAATACTTTTTATCGATGCCACCGAATCAACTTAGTATCACACATCATGGCTTGTACTTCCTGGTAAACTCGATAATTGAAGAGGTGCGACGTTATGTTTGGTTCATGCTCATGAAATGAGCTGCTGAGTGTGATAGCTCTGTTGCAGTGATAGCCTCTCTAAGCAAACTTCTTGTTGCAGATTTGGTGATAGCCTCAAGAATCCGAGTCAGCAGAACTTCAAAGGACTGCATGGGCACCAGACTCATGATCTGCCCAACTAGGAAAAGCACAACCACTCCAGCCAACCAAGGGGGAGGGGGTAAGACACCAGCCAATCCCAAAAGACCAGCAGCAACTCATGCGGGTACTAATGATTTAGTTATAAAGGGTCGTGGCAACTAGTTATTTACTTCTGGCTCTCTCATACCTGAAATTATCTAATTGAGGCTGCTATAGTGTTCTAGTGCTAAAATATGCTACTGGCTGAATAGGGAGTAACATAGGTGAGGATGATGCGTCGTGGTAGGATATGATGGGGCATTCGAGCGATCGTTACAGTAGGTAAGATATGAATAGTGTATTCACTGTAAAATATGATGACTAATGTAGTTGAGTTTATAAACAGCTAATATCAGCAGCAAAAGCGATTACATTAGGATAAAATTTTTTGTGAGCAAGTGACATGTCAACACTGCGAATCTGAATGTTACAGACTGCCAACATGGCAGTTAAGAGATTTTAAGGATTGTATGCGCTAGGGTTCGTCATTTGCATGTACCACAATGGCTTGAACATTAACCCAGTGTCGATAATATTAGTAACATAAAGCTCCCGTTTGTCTTTAATTACATCCATTGAAACACTGATCTGGTCTTAAAATAGAATAGAAATGTAACAGTACACGTGGCTGTCAAAAAAATAAAATAAATGCATACATTTTATTGTTTCGTTTCATCGACATGCGATCATACGTAAAAGGTGTGTTTGGATGAAGGAATGCTCAGGGCAAAGCTGTGGGTGGTCCGTTCCCAAATAATTTATTTATTCGTAAATCGAATAGAAATGTTATTCCCGGTGAATGTTTACGGAACGGCTCGCTTGGCGTTCTTTGCACATTCTTTGCACTCCAAATGCAAAGCGTTCAGCTGTACCCAAGGAGTGGATATGGAAAACATTTGGGAACAGCCTAAGGTGCTTTTTTAATGCTGGATACATCATATCAGGTCTCTAATCATGCTTAAAATCTCATCGATGAATACTCAAAAGGGCCACTTTCTTCATGCTCTGAATTGGTGTCATCGATCATCGTTAGAAACAAACATCTCAGGTACCGATCTAGCTGCTTTGAAATTTGCACATCTAGAGCTGTAAAAGCCACATAAGTGTATTAAAAAGCCAGCAAATGCCTTACTTACGTAGCACTGAGGGCAACTAGCATTGGCAGAAGAGCTAGCTGTCTGGCACAGAGCGTAGCCATAGCAGAAGTATATCACAAAGTGTAAAAATGCGATCGCTCGCAATAAATATTGAAGGGGAAGACAACTTTTTATGGGACTTTTATGCCGAGCGTTTGGCTGCAGTTTATTATTTATTGCCGTTCTAAATCTGCATTTGGCATTAGAACGTCCCCATTATTAATGATGAGAACGCGACCACACTCCGAACACGCCAAAAATTACTATCCGCAGAATTGGTTTTCTGTGTGGATAAAACAGCTAACTATCCTTGTTTATTTGATATCGAGGCCTTGCCAATGGGCACAGCACGTACCGTAGTACGTAGTTGGTAGTAATCAGTCTTAGCAGGTGCTCGCTGAGGTCAATCTGCTCCCATGGATATGCAGAGCACACATGGAGCAATAGGATAACTTTATGCGATGATTCGGTAGTAAATCTATGACCTTGACAAGTAGGAGATGGGAGAGTAAACACAGTATGGTTGGCAACAATAGTGATTCAGTGCATCTATGAAAGATGTTGTTACCTGCCATTTGACCCGTCAGCGTCAGCCATTGTCTACATTGTCTACATCCACAAATGCTTGTGGATACAACATCTGCATAGTGCTTATATCAGCGATTATCTTGCCTTCAATCTGTCCGCTTGTTCCAATAATGTATTCTATAGAGCCATCTTTGACTGCTCCGAAGCCGTTTCTGTTGTGTTGCGTGGGAGATATCCAAATTCAGCCCGTATGCATGAAGCCGAGGGCTTATGCCCGTGGTCAACAGTCCGTTGGATTGATCAGTGGTTGTGTTGATGAATAGTAATGGGGTTTTGGAGCTTGGTGGCTTTCATGGAGGCATAGGTAGGACAAATATGATTATGAAGCCAGATACCAGAAGTTCTAGGACTGCAGAGGTCCAGGAGAGAAGGTTTATGAGAGGCAGGTGATTATTTCTTATGAGCTCATATACTCACCCATCAGCGTATCAAAGAAGATAACGGCTGAAGATGATGAGAACCACCCCCAGCAGAAAAAACGATAGAGCTGTGAGCAAATGCAGTTAGTACCAACCAACTGTCTACCTGGACCGCCTTTCAGTGTGACATTTAGGAAAGGGATGTTAATTTTATATCATACCACGCTACATAGATTTTCGTAGTTCTAAGTTTCAATTGTCACACCTTGATATGTAAGCAAACAGACGGAGATCAGCGCTCATTCTGCATTTGCACACATTTAGGTGCTGCATAATCCACTTAGCCCGTATGTCACAGAAATTCAGTTGTTTGCCAGTAAAATAGCTGCCACTCTCTATGTCTGGGATTTCAGGTATTAAGGGCATGGTGCGTTTACTGTACATGCCAAAAAAGTTAATACATATGTGTAATTACGTGCCAGGAAACTAATGGCTTCAAATGACGGTGCATATGCTAGTCAATTTCAAAGACACTCTACTCAATTGATTTCATGTTGTAGACAGTCCTGCCATGCAGCCAGAGACCATCAGGTTAAACATATCTGACAAATACCATGCCTTTTTTACGGTGAGTGTGTCACCTGCAACCATGCTGGCTACTAGTTTTTGGCGATGTAATGAGTAGGGCTGTAACAATTATTCATGATTCATGGGACTCAGTTGTTCGATTATCGGCATCCAGAAATATCAGTTGTCGAAGAACATCGGTAGGATAGAATAACTCCCAGGTTAAGCAAGAATTCCAAAAAAATATGCACATGTAGCAGGTTGCTGTTTTACGAACACATAGAAATGAACAAGTATAACTAGCACTGGACTTCAAAATGAGTTTATTATCGCCAGATGAAGATGAAATAGTACATGAACGTCCAGCAAGAAATAGCTGAAATGTCCAGTATACTGCAGACCATGTTTGGAAATCAGCCGGTCAGCTATTGATGAATTTAGCTTTTTCCTTGATATAATGTGGATATTATCTTGACTCCTTCCCGTCTCTTTCCACCTCCCTGCCTCTCTCTTTCCAACCCTGCATCCTTCTTTACCTTGCTCTTCACCTCCCTCTCTCCCTCTTCACCTCCCTCTCTCCCTCCCTTTTTCCCTCTTTCCCTTCCTCCCTCTTTCCCTCCCTCCATCCATCCCAGCCTACCTCCCTCCCTCTCTTTCCTGGCCTCTATCCCTTGACTCTCTCTTTCATTGCCTCTCTCCTTCTTTGCCTCTCTTCTTTGCTTCCCTTTTTCTTTCCCTCTTTCCCTGCCTCTTCGCTTCCCGACCTCACCCAACCAGACACAAAAACCCCCAAACAACCCACCACCCACAAAACCAAAAACACAAAAAACCAACCAAGCAAACAAC
>ERZ1740065.242-NODE-242-length-27208-cov-9.650241_pt1 | contig 27208 bp, 25 predicted proteins | sample MGYA00581738_ERZ1740065 | MGnify/ENA primary metagenome ERZ1740065 (study PRJEB43018, sample SAMN04849749) | marine metagenome | isolation source: floating plastic debris | place: Pacific Ocean | collected 2008-09-01 | study: EMG produced TPA metagenomics assembly...
ACCTTTACCGCGTTGCGGATGGCCGCATCGTCGTACACTGGATGAATGAGGAAGAGATTGGCCCGCGTGAGACTTGGGGCAATTCCGGCAAATTTTAGTGCAACAGACGGGAGCACTGACAGGCGGCATTTGTGGATATCAAAAAAGCAGCGCGCAGAGCCATTGGCCGGCCCGGTCCGAGGCTTCTGACAGTGAAAGAAGCCTTTAATCTGACGCTAACATGATCCGGGTCGTTTTTGCCGGCCCGGATTTGGATGGGTTGCCCACCGAGTGCGAAGACGGCAACTGCAAGCTGATGATCCCTGATGAGAAACTTTCGAGTAGGCCGGGCCGTTAGGATCAGCATGCACAGCTGCCAGAAAATCCGCTTCTAAACGCAGGTCCCTTTTTTTGATCGCTGTGATGTATGGCAGGTTTTCTGGCGGCGTTTTGATGGCCTGAGCGTGGGATGCATAGCCTGGCCCACACCACTCTGTGATTTACTTTCCCATCCGGTCGGCAATTGCCACAATCCGGTACATGTCCCGCAGCACGGGTTTTTCGATCAGTTTGCCGTCGATCACAACGAGGCCAGTATCCGCGGCGGCAAATTCACCGATAATGCGCCGCGCGCGGGCAATTTGGGCGTCTGACGGGGTGAAAACAGCGTTGAGAGCAGCAATCTGCTTGGGGTGGACAGACCCCTTTCCTGCAAACCCCAGATCGCGCACTTTCTCAGCCTCGATCTGCATGCCGTCCGGGTCGTCCAGATCAAGAAAAGGCACATCAATTACGTCCAACCCAGCCGCGGCGGATGCATGCACGACGCGCGACCTGGCGTAAAGAAGCCCGTCATAGGAGTTTCGACACCGCAGCTCTGCGGCCATGTCTACCCCGCCAAAAAACATCGCATCAATCCGGCTCGAACACTGGGCAATCTCAAACGCGGCTTCTAACCCCTCATTGGTTTCGATGATCACGTGAAGCCGCGTGGCGTGCCCGGCCTCAGTGAGCAATTGGTCGAGCATCACCACCTCATCCGGCGTACGCACCTTGGGCATCATCAGTGCTGGCGGCGGGGTAGGCGTGTTCAGGACTGCGTTCACGTCTTCAATCCCAAAGCGCTCGCGCATGGAATTGATCCGCACGATGCGTTCCACCCCGTCATCGGCTTGCGGTTTTTCAAACAACGCCAACGCTTTCGTCCGTGCCTCGGCCTTGTCTTTGGGTGCGATGCCGTCTTCAAGCTCTACACAAACGATATCGGCGCCGCTGGCCAGTGCCTTTGGAAACATGTCTGGCCTAAGCCCAGGCGTGAAAATGAAACTGCGCCTTGGGCGCGCGATGCGTTCAGCCATCAAAACCTGCCCCAAAATTTGTCTTTCACCATAGCCTCTCGAGGATCATCCGACGCAAAGTGCCTACGCTCCAGCGAGACCTGTTGAACAAACCGATGGCTGCATTGCAACTGAAATCAAATAGGCGGCAGGATGAGAAAACAGGAATGGTGATCTGAACGTCCGCCATGGCATCCCAGAACACGCCCTGCGGCAGCAAAGGCGCGCGGCCCAACCCGGCCACCGGCGCATGCGCGTGCTGAGCGGCATCGTTGTAGAGTAGGGCGCAGTGGTGCGGAGCAATTTTGACCCTCAAAATTTTATAATAATGGCGGGGCAGTGACGGATACCTTTTTGCCCTCTTTGGCCCGCGCGCTTCAAGACGCTCTGTTATGGCTCGGTTCGAGGAGGCATTGGACGACCAGAGCTTTGAGACCAGCACCACTCTATGCCAGTGGGTGTTTATCTGCACGGCTAGAATGCGCCAGCAGTGACTTTGAAAGCTGCCCAACCAACACGACCTCGCAATTGGGCAGGGTGGTGGTTTTTAATTGATTTGCTGGGTAACACGAGGCGTTGGGCAAACCGGGAGCCAATCATGGCAAAGAAGAACGCGGCTGAGAGGATATCGCTGGTGAAACGGCCCAAGTCTGACCGTCAGCGTACGGAGAACGCTGCACACGCAAACTTGGCGTGATCCTAGGTTCTGAGAATTGATAGTTGTTCAATTCAATGACAAAGCAAGAGCTGATCTCCACCCGACCAATGCGCCCATTTCGACGAAAAATGATGAACAGATCAGTTCTCCAACAGGGTTCTGACACGACACCCGATGTCAACGATATGATATGATTTTGCTTATTTCACGCTGCAAAACGTAAAAATTTATCATTTTTATATCTGTCCTCGGTAGAATTGTACTAGAGCAAGCATCGAAAGTCATAGCTTCATTGGCCATGATCGGGGTTGCCCGATGAAAATGGGAGGACATCATGAAGAAATTGACCCTGCCCGGGATCGCGCTTGTCGCGACGGGGCTTGCTTCACATGCTTTGGCCGACGGCCACGCCAAGGAACTCACGATCGCCATTGTCAACAATGGTCACATGATCAACATGCAGAAGGTCGCCGAGGCCTATACCGAGGAAACCGGCGTGGCGCTCAACTGGGTGTCGCTAGAAGAGGGTGTTTTGCGCGAACAGGTGACATCCGACACAGCCACTGGCGGTGGCCAGTACGACGTCATTAACATCGGCATGCAAGAGGCACCGATCTGGGGAGCGGCGGGTTGGATTGAGCCGCTGGCATTTGGCGCTGACTACGACATGGATGACATGCTGCCCGCCATTCGCAATGGCCTGTCCCATGATGGCACGCTTTATGCCGCGCCGTTTTACGGCGAAAGCTCGATGGTCATGTATCGCAAGGATCTCACCGACGCGGCGGGTGTCAGCATTTCTGACAATGACAGCTGGGACAACATTCGTGCAGCCGCAGAAGCCATCCATAATCCTGATGAGGTCTATGGCGTCTGCCTGCGCGGTAAGCCAGGTTGGGGTGACAACATGGCGTTCATCACCACCGTCGTGAACTCCTTTGGCGGCGCATGGTTCGACGCTGATTTCCGCCCGCAGCTTGACAGTGAGGAATGGAAGGCGGCGATCAATTTCTACGTGGATCTTCTCGGTACTTACGGACCTCCGGGGTCTGAAGGAAACTCTTTCAACGAGATCCTCGCGCTTTACAATGAAGGCAAGTGTGGCATGTGGATTGATGCCACCATTGCAGCATCCTTCCTTGATGTAGACGGCGTGGCCTATGCGCAATCTCCGAACGCGGGCAACCCGGTGGGGGCAAACTGGCTTTGGGCTTGGGCTATGGCGGTGCCGTCTGGCACGGACAACGCCGATGAGGCTAAAGCATTCATCGAATGGGCGACATCAAAAGCCTATGTTCAGGCCGTCGCAAATCATCCTGAATTCGGTTGGGGATCTGTTCCAACTGGCACACGCGCCTCGACCTATGAGTTTTCGGAATTCAAAGACGTTGCCGGATTTGCCGATGCGGAACTGGCGGCCATCGGATCGGCTGCTCCGGAAGCAACGGATCTGAAGCCTTATGTAGGCGTCCAATTTGCGGCGATACCTGAGTTCCCGCAGGTTGGTTCGGCTGTCGCACAAGAAATGGCCGCGGCACTGTCGGGCGCGAAATCCGTTGATGAAGCTCTGGCTGACGCTCAATCTGCAGCCGATGCCATCATGTCGGAAGCGGGTTACTACTAATCCCGCTCTATGCTGGGACGGGTCTGCCTGTCCCAGCCCACCTGTTTTCAGAGGGACACGTGATGCAAGACCGCTCACTTGCCAGACTGTTGCAAACGCCCGCTGTTGTGCTGCTTCTGATCTGGATGCTGGTGCCGCTTGGCATGACGCTGTTCTTCTCGTTCATCCGGTATGTCCTGACCAGTCTGCGCAGACCTGAATGGACCACTCCGTCGCTCGACAATTGGCGGGGCTTGGGCAACTACCAATTCGTCTGGAACAATGATGGCTTCTGGTTGGCGATTTACAATTCGGTCCTGATGGTCGGCTCTATCCTGGTGCTCACGGTCGTCCTGGGCCTGGCCATCGCTGTGCTCATCAATCGCGCCTTCCCTGGGCGTGGCATTGTACGGGTTTTGCTGATCTCGCCGTTCTTCGTGATGCCCGCCGTCAACGCGGTGCTGTGGATCAACATGATCCTCGATCCGGTTTTGGGCCTTCAGGGTCTCGCGGTTGCCGGGATGAATGAAATGATCGACGGGCTGCGAACGTTCCCGCTTTTGGGTGGGTTCTTCTCGCTCTGGCCGGACTTGGAGCCAATTTCTTTCCGAGCCACGCAAACCTCAGCCTACGCCGTGATCATGATGGTGACCTGGCAGTGGACACCCTTTGCCGTGCTGATCTTCATGACATCGCTGCAATCAGAGGACCAACAACAAAAAGAAGCGGCCATTCTGGATGGCGCCAATGCCTGGTCGCGTTTTCGAAACCTGACGCTGCCGCATCTGGGCCGCCCGATCGCGATTGTCATCATGATCCAGGCGATTTTTCATCTCTCGCTTTATGCGGAGATTGAAATTGTCAGTAGGGGCAACGGCAACAAGAACCTGCCCTATCTGATCGGAGAATTCGCCTCCAACAACATCGGCGCGGCCAGTGCCACGGGCATCTACGCCGTCATCCTCGCCAACATTATTGCGATCTTCCTGCTCCGGATGGTCGGAAAAACTTTGATGGATTGAACCCATGGCCATCGTCGCACAAGAAACCAAGTTTGCCCGCATCTTCTGGCCCGTCTTGGCCTGGATCGTCGCGCTGATCTTCTTTTTCCCGATCTTCTGGCTGGTGCTGACCAGTTTCAAAACCGACGCCGATGCGGTGAAGCCCGAGTACCTGATCATGTTCCAGCCAACGTTGGAAAACTATCTGAACATGACTGAGAACTATGACTACTGGCGGTTCGCGTTGAACTCGGTGATCACATCCGTTTTCGCCACGGTCTTCACGCTGTTCGTGGGGGTGCCCTGCGCATATGCAATGGCCTTCAACCCGTCACGGCACACCAAGGACGTCCTGATGTGGATGTTGTCGACCAAGATGCTGCCCGCTGCCGCCGTGCTCTATCCCATGACATTTCTGACCAAGAATTTCTTGGGCATTTTTGACACCCATTTTCTGATCATTCTCGTGCTGAGCCTGATCAACCTGCCCATCGTGATCTGGATGCTGTTCACGTATTTCAAGGAGATCCCCAAGGAGATCATAGAAGCGGGCAAAATGGACGGCGTGAGCACCTGGGGAGAGATCAGGGATATCCTGCTACCGCTCGCTTGGGGTGGTGTCGCGTCAACGGCGCTCCTGTGTTTCATCTTCTGCTGGAATGAAGCCTATTGGACCGTGCGCCTGACAACAACTGAGGCCGCCACACTCTCCAAACTCATTGAAGGCAACCGCGCGCCCGAGGGGCTGTTCTTCGGCAGGCTTTCGGCCGTTTCCACAGCAGCGGTCGGGCCCATCATCGTTCTTGGATGGTTTTGCCAAAAGCAGCTTGTTCAGGGCCTCACGTTCGGAGCGGTGAAGTAATGTCAGTGCTGACACCAGAGTTTGAGTTTGTTGATCGGGCCTCGCAATCCATTCGCTATCTCGAACATGGCTGGCCGACGGAGCTCTGCCGGTGGCACGCCCATGAGGAATACGAGCTTCACTTGATTGTGGCGACGGAAGGCAAAGCCTTTGTGGGCGACTACATCGGTCCTTTCTCGCCAGGCGCCTTGTTCTTATGCGGGCCCAATCTGCCGCATAACTGGATCACGGATGAGATCGGAGAAACCGCGACCGTTGGCTTGCGTGACATGTTGGTTCAGTTCAACCAAGACAGCGTAGATCGCCTGAAAATCGCATTCCCTGAGTTCTCGGCCCTCGATGACATGCTGGCGCGCTCCCGCGGCGGCATCGAGTTTATCGACTTTGATTTTTCTCAAGCGCGCCATGCTTTGGAGGGTATTCGCGACACCCTCGGCGCAGATCGCATTTTACGTGTCCTGCAGTTCCTGCTGATGGTCAATGCGCATCCAAAGCAAAAGACCCTGTCGGAAACGCGGCTTTCGCTTCCCAAGGCACAAGCGGGTCGAAACAACATCGCCGATGTCGTGGATTATCTGACGCAAAACTTCGCCGAAGACATCCGTTTGGAAGACGCCGCCAACATGGCGCATATGAGCGCCACATCGTTTTCCCGGAACTTTCAGAAAATGACCGGCAGCAAGTTCAGCACGTTTTTGACGAAGGTGCGGATTGGTCAGGCCTGTTTCCGTCTGCAAGCCACCGAAGAGAAAGTGGCCACGATCTGCCACGAGGTTGGCTTTCGCAACCTTGCGAATTTCAACCGACATTTCCTGAAGGTCAAAGACATGACCCCGTCTGAATACCGCGACCTGATGCGGTCTGAACTGATGCCAGCACCTGAGAAATCGCATGGCTGAACCGCGTTTCTTTGCCACCTCCTATGACCGCTCGCAGTGCAGCACCGGGGTGGTTCATATCGGCTTTGGGGCGTTTCATCGCGCGCATCAGGCGGTGTTCATCGATGACTATATGAACAAGACGGGCGATCTGAGATGGGGGATCGCCGCTGTCAATCTACGGGCTTCTGAGTCTCAGGTGTTTTCGGATGCGGCACGGGCTGCTGATGGATATCTGCTCAAGACGATTTCTCCAGATGGCACACAAGAGTTTCGCAAGGTGCGATCTCATTTGGAACATTGGGACGGATCCAAGGACCTGGACTCTGCTGCGACACTTTTGGCGCGACCAAGCGTGTCCGTCGTGACAATCACAATCACAGAAAGCGGTTATGCCTTCGATGAAAACTGGGCGTTGAACCTCGCAGACGCCGACGTCGCTGCAGACCTTGCGGGCGGCACGCCGAAAACCCTTTACGGTTTTTTGGCGTTTGGTTTGTCGAAGCGTCTCACCGCCGGAGGTGCACCGATTTCAATTCTGTGCTGTGACAACATTCGAAGCAACGGACGGGTTCTTGAACGCGCCTTTCACGCGTTTCTCGATGCGTCCGGGCAGATCGCACTGGGTGATTGGGTGCGCAGCCATGTGTCTTTCCCTTGTTCCATGGTTGACCGCATCACCCCGCGCAGCACGCAAGAGCTTTTCACCGAAGTCAGCAGGCTTTTCCCGGCTGAGGCCACGTGGCCCATCCAAGCAGAAGCCTATTTGCAATGGGTTCTTGAAGATCGTTTTGCGGGGCCCATCCCCGCACTTTCAGGCGCGGGCGTTCAGATCGTCGAAGATGTTGAACCCTTTGAAGAAGCCAAAATTCGCATTCTGAACGGTGGTCATACATGTCTTGCCTACCTTGGTGCCCTATCGGGTCATCACACCTTCGATGCTGCTATCCGCGACCCCAAACTGCGCGCGCATTACGATCAGTGGGAGGTTGAGGAGGTCTTGCGCGGGCTTGGAAACAACTTCCCATTCGATCTGAACACCTATCTCGCTGAAGTGACGCATCGGTTCGAGAATGAGGGCATCGCGGATCAACTAGAACGCATTTGCATGGATGGATATTCCAAGATGGGCCTCTACATTCGTCCAACCCTGGAAGCCTGTTTGCAACAGGGAGTTACGCCGAATGCAGGCTATGCCAGCATCGCGTCTTGGGTGGTTTTCGCCAAAAGATTTGCCGCTGGCAAATCTGCCATTCCGTATCATGAACCTTTTTGGGATGTTCTCGCGCCGATGCTTGTCGTCGGGCGAGAAGAGGATCTGGCGCGTGATCCGCAGCTTTGGGGCGACTTGCCCGCATGCGTCCCGGACTTTGCCCCCGACCTAACCGCAGCAATCAAACGGATGGATGCACGATGGCCAGCTTAACCCTCAGAGATGTTGCCAAAGCCTATGGCTCGACGCGCGTGATTGAGAGCATCGACCTCGACATCACGGATGGTGAATTCGTCGTTTTCGTCGGGCCTTCGGGCTGTGGCAAGTCCACGCTGTTGCGCATGATTGCGGGGCTAGAAGAAATCTCGGGCGGTGATGTGTCCATCGGAGACACAGTGGTTAATGAGGTGGCGCCAGCCAAGCGAGGCGTGGCCATGGTTTTCCAGACCTATGCACTCTACCCGCACATGACGGTCTACAACAACATGGCCTTCGGTTTGAAGCAGGCCAAGATGCCCAAAGATCAAATCGACAAGCGCGTGCGCGAAGCGGCCGACATTCTGGACATTGGCCCGCTTTTGGATCGTACACCCCGGGCGCTTTCAGGCGGACAGCGCCAACGCGTCGCCATCGGGCGCGCCATTGTCCGCGAACCCGAAGTGTTTCTCTTTGACGAGCCGCTCTCAAACCTTGATGCCGCCTTGCGCGTGCAGACCCGGCTTGAGATCGCGCGCCTGCATGAGCGGCTTGGGTCCACTATGATCTACGTTACCCACGATCAGGTGGAGGCGATGACCCTTGCGGACAAAATCGTGGTCCTGCGTGGCGGCGACATCGAACAAGTCGGCAGCCCAATGGAGCTTTATGAGCGGCCACAAAACACCTTTGTGGCCCAGTTCATCGGCAGCCCGAAAATGAACTTCTTCAACCATTCGGACTTGGCGCAGACGGCCCCGCCGGAGCTCAGGCAGGTGGATGAGGATACGATCATCGGGATCAGATCTGAACATCTGAGCCTGTGCAGCGCCGGAGAAGAAACACTGTCTGCGACCTACGAATTGGTCGAGCAGCTGGGCGAACATGCTTTGGTGCATTGCACGACGTCCGGCGGGACCGAATTCATTGCCAAGCTGGACGTTCCTCCGCAATCGGGGCGCGACGTGCCCTTGTATCTGCGCGTATCGCCTGACCAGGTGCATCTGTTCAACCGCGAGACTGGCCTGCGCAAATAATCCTGTGCTGTGGGAAAGCGTTCATCGATATTATCCCCAAATCCGTGGTCGAAAGTGGCGAACGTTTCGTGCTTCATCCTAGAGGCCGCCTCTTCAACACAGCCATTGCGCTCGGCTGACATGGTCGGGCAGCCCGTGACGATCAACCACCTCAAACCAGAAATCTGAAAGCAAGTCTGGCGCTTTACGAAGGTGCAGAGGATGCGTTGCTCACCTCTTCAAGGGTGGCCGCAATGTCGGTTGTGGCGCGGGACTATCTGTTCCTTGTGGACGCAGTGTTCCACTACACCCTGCTTTGCGGCGTCACTGCAACGCTGTTAAGCAAGGTCTTTCCGCAAAGGGGGACCACAGGCGCCAAAAAATGCTGCAACCGATCCTTCAGACTCCGTCGGCCTATAGGTTCCAACTTGCCCTTCACGTCTACAGGATGTTGGCGCGGTGGACGGTGACGCTGAAATCGCGCATGGAACGCGCGGCGGAAAGAGTGCGGGCTATAGCCGAATGGCTTGCCAGAAACGACGTCATCAAGGCCCGTGTGCTGCACCCGGAAATGCCGGAAAATGACCGCGCACTTGCCTTGCGCGTGGCGGAACGACCTATAGCAACCGCTTTAATTGAGAATTGCCATTCAGATAAACGGCAATTCGCACAGTGTTCCTTCCAGGTTTTGCCCATGCTTCATGACAGTAACAACATCGCCTGGCTGACACGAAACGGAAACCAGCGCGAAACCGATCGATGCGTTAAGGCGCGGTGACCAACCACCGTTTGTCATGTTGCCGACCTTCACGCCATCTTTCTCAATGTCGTACCAAATTGCGTGTCCTTCATGGGCCTCCTGGCCCAGGATCTTAACCCCAAGCTGATGGCGTTTGACGCCCTCTTCTTTGATTTTTCTCAAGGCTCGAATACCGATGACCTCGTCATCCAGAGTGAGGTTGACGTATTTCTCCAAACGCACCTCAAACGGATTGGTTTTCGCGTCCGTGTCTCCACCGTAGGACAGCAACCCGCTTTCGATCCGCTCAACCGGATTTGGATAGCCGGGACCGATGCCCAGCGATATGCCCGCCTCATGCACAAGGTTCCACAGCTCTTTGCCGCGGGATCCATCCATAAGGAACAACTCAAACCCGCCTTGCTTTGAAAAGCCTGCCCGCACCAGTTTCACGGGTATGTCTCCTGCAAGCACATCGGCGAACCAGAAGAACTTCAGATCGCGTACCCATTCTCCAAACAGTTTGGCGACAACATCTTCGGCCTTGGGGCCTTGCACGGCGAGTGGCGACACATCAGGTTCGCAAATTTCCACGTCCAGTTGACGCTCATGCGCAATGCTCTGTGCCCACAGCTCAATGTTGTTGTCGGCGATGGAGAACCAGAATTTGTCTTCGGCGAGTTTCAAAACCACCGGATCGTTGATCAGATTGCCCGCGTGATCGCACATCGGCACATATTTTCCTTGGCCGATGGCGCATTTGGAAAGATCACGCACAGAAAGGATCTGTGCCAATCGGGCGGCGTCGGGGCCTGAGATTTCAATTTGCCGCTGCACGCTCACATCCCATTGGCTGACCGCGTTGATCAGACGCTCATATTCGGCCGAAGGGTCGCCAAATGACACTGGCATAAGCATTTTGTTATAGGGTGAAAAAGCGGTCGCGCCGGCCTCGATTGTGGCATCAAAAAAAGGGGAAACGCGTAGCCGCGTGTTTGGGCCAATCTGCATCATAGGACCACCTCTTTACCGGTAGGAAACGTGGAATCAGGCCGCAAAATTGCGATTAGCGGACGCTATGCTCGTAAGGTATTCGGATCAATAGAAATTATCGCTAAACGAGCTTTCGGATAGAGTGCGTTGGGCGGATAGTCGGGGAAAAGTGGATGCAATATTTTGTTTTTAAACAAAAAACTTAGGGTAAATACTTTGTGTTTCTCGCTGACAATTTATTACATATAATATAGAATATTACATTAAGCGCATCCTTTCACTCAAATTCTAACCAAGGCGAGCGTTCGCCTTCCAGGCCGCCCTGAAAACTTTCTGCGGCCATCAGGAAGAAACGAATTGCTCAATTTTTTACATATTATATATAATATAAATAATGATGTATCGAATCGAAAACCTAGGGCGTTCATGCACCTCAATCGCGCGTAAAGCGTGCCCGCTGCTGTGTCTTTGCGCTGTTCCGCGGGCTGCGCTTTTCTGCGGGCGGGGGCGCTGAAATGGATGCAAGCTCCGCACCGCAGTTTGAAACGCTCCCGCTGACCGATTTGCAGGAGATCGGCACAGCTGTTTTGATCAACGCTGGCGTAAAGCGCGCTGCGGCGGAAATACAGATTGGTGCGTTGCTCGCGGCAGAGCTCAAAGGACATGCGTCGCACGGTCTGCTCAGGTTGCCGCGACTTGTCAGGCGTATAAGAAACGGCGTGGCCAATCCAAATTCAACCGGCAAACATCAGTGGATTGGGCAATCGCTGCTGCACGTGGATGGCGGCCATGGCCTAGGGCCGGTCGTCGCGCAGCACGCTATTGATGCCTTGTCAGATCGGCTTGAGACCACCGGGATCGCATTGGCGGCGATCAGTAAGTCAAACCACATCGGTATGTTGGCCTACTATGCCGAGCGCATGGCGCAGAACGGGCAGATAGCGATCGTTTTGTCCACCAGCGAAGCTTTGGTGCATCCCTATGGCGGACGTTTTGCGATGTTGGGGACCAACCCCATTGCCATTGGCGTTCCGGCTGGAGAGCGGCCCTTTGTCTTGGACATGGCCACCAGCAAAGTGTCGATGGGTAAAATCCACCACTATTCTGATACGGGCCAAGAGTTGGATGCTGGTTGGGCTCTGGACGGGAAGGGTGAGCCAACCACGGACGCGACGGCGGCCAAGGCCGGGGCGATTGCGCCTTTTGGGGGGCCAAAAGGCTACGCGTTAGGCCTCGCGTTCGAGGTTCTGGTCGGCGCGCTGACGCAGTGCGCCCTGGGAACAGAGGTCGTTGGCACGCTGGACTCTGACAAGCTTTGCAACAAAGGCGACCTGATTTTTGCGATTAAGCCGCGCTCCGGTGCAGCCAGCCATGCCATTGAAGGGTATTTGGACGCCGTGCGCTCAACCCCTGCCATCCAGCCTGGCGACACCGTCGCTGTGCCCGGAGATCGCAGTGCCGCACGAGAGGCTGCAATCCGTGAAAATGGCATCACGCTGCCCGCTCAGCTTGCCGCGGAACTGCGCGCGTTGAGCGCCGGAAGGGATGTTTAGACATGTCATCTTTGGGAGTATTGCGATCACCTGAAACCGTGCTGTTTGCGGAAGGCGCACTTACAGCGTTACCGGATCAGGTTGAGCGGTTTGGGTCAAAAGTGCTGGTCTGCACGGATCCTGTTGTGGCTGGTTTCCCGGCGGTTCTGCAGATCTTGGATGCGCTAAAAGCGAAAGGCGCAGAGGTGGCGGTCTACGCGGACACCACGCCTGAGTTGCCAATATCCTGCGTGCATGACTGCATCGAAAAGCAGGCCGATTTCACGCCTGATGTTGTGGTTGGCCTTGGCGGTGGCAGTTCGATTGATCTGGCCAAGCTTGTGGCCTTGGCCTACCGACATGGTCGCGAATTGTCCAATTTTTACGGAGAGAACCTGGTTCCGGGTCCGACAGTGCCAATCATCGCAGTGCCGACCACCGCTGGAACCGGGTCAGAGGCAACGCCTGTTGCCGTGCTTGACGATCAGGGGCGCGAGCTGAAGGTCGGAATTTCAAGTCGTTACCTCATACCGCGCGTCGCGGTGGTGGATCCGTCTTTGACCCTGAGTTGCCCGGCCGGGCTCACCGCTGCGTCTGGCGCGGATGCAATGACGCACGCCATTGAGGCCTTCACGGCCATCAAAAGGGACCCGGACCCAGGACTGGAAACCGCCGGTGTTTTCGTCGGTAAAAACGACCTCAGCGACATGTTCGCACTAGAGGCCGTGCGTCTCATCTCTCGCAATCTGGAAGCGGCGGTTTTAGAGGGCGCGAATGCTGACGCTCGTAACGCAATGGCGAAGGGCTCCCTTTTGGCAGGGCTTTCATTTGGCTCTGCCGGGACTGCAGCTGCGCACGCGATCCAATATCCCATAGGCGCGCAAACCAAGACGCCCCACGGGTTGGGCGTCGCGGCTTTGATGCCGTATGTGATGGCGTTCAATCGCTCACATTGCACGGCGGAATATGCGCAGTTGGCCCAGGCGATGGGGTCGGGGGCTGGCAGCTCTGATTTGATGGCTGACCAAGCCGTCGAGATGGTCGCGGATCTGTTTTCACGCATCGGAATTCCCAAAACGCTTCCGGAGCTTGGCGTCACTCCAGATCAGCTTGACTGGATCATCGACAGGTCTCTTTTGCCAGCGCGCCTCGTCAACAACAACCCGCGCCCACTTGATCGCGATGGGATCGAGGAAATTGTGACCAATGCGATGTCGGGCTCGCTCACTCTCAGACGCAAGGAAACCGCATGAACAAGCATCTGACGAACCGCTTTGAGTACAACTTGTTTATCGGGGGCGAGTGGCTCGCCTCCAGCCAGCCGCGCATTGATGTGATCAACCCTGCAGATGGCTCTTTTGTGGGTTCGGTGGCAAATGCAGGAACGGGAGAGGCTTTGGCGGCCGTTAGGGCCGCGCACGACGCTGGCCCGGCCTGGGCGGCCACATCGCCCAGAGAGCGATCCGTCATTTTGCAACGATGCTTTGAGCTGATGCAGGCCGAAGCGGAAGACCTGGCCCGTCTGATAACGATGGAAAACGGTAAATCGCTGACCGATGCGCGCGGAGAGGTGGCTTATGCCGCTGAGTTTTTCCGCTGGTTCGCCGAAGAGGCCGTGCGCATCAGAGGTGAAATGAACGTGGCGCCCTCGGGGGCCAATCGCATGATCATCCATCATCAGCCGGTGGGCGTCGCACTTTTGATTACGCCATGGAACTTCCCGGCGGCTATGGCCACGCGAAAGATGGGCCCAGCGCTTGCCGCGGGTTGCACCGTCGTGCTCAAACCCGCGACTGAGACACCGCTGACTGCCTATGCAGTGGCCGATATCATGGACCGTGCTGGCGTGCCGAAAGGCGTGGTCAATGTCATTACGCCGAATAAGCCTTCGGGCGTCATAAGCACGTTGATGAACCATCCCAAGGTGCGCAAAGTGTCCTTCACTGGATCCACCCCTGTGGGTCGCATCCTTCTTTCGCAAGCTGCGCAGAACGTTTTGAAATGCTCGATGGAGCTTGGTGGTAACGCGCCGTTTCTGGTGTTTGACGATGCCGATCTGGAGGCCGCGGTGGACGGTGCCATGATCGCCAAGATGCGCAATGGCGGCGAGGCGTGTACGGCCGCAAATCGCTTTCTGGTTCAGGACAGCGTGGCGGAAAAGTTCACCGAGATGCTGGCCGAACGCATGGCGTCGATCAAGATCGGCAATGGGCTGGAAGATGGCGTGCAGTGCGGCCCGATGATCAATGCGGCTGCTATCAAAGACATTCAGGAATTGGTGGATGATGCCGTGGGCGAAGGCGCTCGTGTCGTCACTGGTGGTAAAGCCATGGACGGCGATGGGCACTTCTTTGCACCCACGGTTCTTGCGGATGTGCCGAAATCCTCGCGCATGCTGATCGAAGAAATCTTTGGCCCGGTCGCGCCGATTGTCACCTTCAAGACAGAAGACAAGGCGATCGAGATGGCCAACGACACCGAGTATGGTCTTGTGTCCTATCTCTACACAACCGATCTGGCCCGCGGTTTGCGGGTCAGTGAGGCGCTTGATGCGGGGATGATCGCGCTTAACCGCGGCTTGGTTTCCGATCCTGCCGCGCCCTTTGGGGGTACGAAGCAAAGTGGGCTTGGCCGTGAGGGCTCTCACTGCGGCATCCACGAATTCATGGAAGTCAAATACATCGCGACGGACTGGTGATGGCGCCCCGAAAAGGCCGCGCCGTGTCCAAATCAGGAGGATAAATCGTGAAAGATCTGATGCAAACGCTCACAATGAGCCAGACAGGCATGGATGAGGTTCAATCCATTCTGGGAAGCCCTGAAAACCCGCTGTTGCAGCCTTTCCTGGATGTGGTGGCGAAGTACGGCACGCCCGAAGAGATCAATGCCAAAGCCGCGGCGTCCCGCGATCTCGGCAACCTCAAGGCACGGCTGAAGGATATGGGCTCGCCCTATCTGGCCGATCTTGACTGGCTGGAGGCGCAAATTGCAGCTGGCGCCTTCATTTCAATGGAAGATTACGCAGCTCAACACGGCGCGAGCGATGCCGCGCCAACCGGCACCGAAGTGACGCTTGAGATCAGCGCGTGTCAGTATTTCCCGTGGCTCATCGCGCAAGCCAAGCGCTGTATTGCCGAAGGTGAGCTGATGCCCGGCCGCATTATTCGCGTGCGAAATATGGCGGAGTCGGAAGGCGACCAGGGCGACCTGCTGGCACTGAATGCGGCGGCACAAATCCTAGGCTCCACGGTTGTTGAAACGCTCAACACCAATGGTGTGGATGGCTCTAACGTGCATTTGGGTGGGCCGGACACACTGGCGGGGTACTTCGGCGGCATCGGTATGCCCAATGATTACCCGCTCAAATGGCTTGATGAATACCTGCATTACTATACTGAGTGTGGCACCATTCAGGCGCTTAACATCAGCCCGGGTCAGCTGATGATCGGCTACATGTTGAACCTCTTGGGCGTGGACAATGAGTTTAAAGTCTCAGTGTTTTATGCAGGTCACGACAGCGCCCACGGTGTCTTTTACACGCTCGCCATGGCCAAGATGATGCAGCGCAGTGACGGGCGTTCGCCCCTAAAAGGCCTGAACCTGAGCAACTCTGTAAATGCGCAAACCATCATGGATATCGCCGCGATCCGCGACCAGCTTGGCATGCGCGATAGTGTGCGGATCGAGCATCACATCACCGAGGCCTATAAGAGCATCGTGCGCCAGCCCTACAACCGCCGCGACGACCTTCTTGAGGTGGCGCAGACAGTGACAAACATCGCCGCAAAACACGAAGGCGGTGAGCCGGAAACAGAGGCGACGCGCGACCACCCTTCGGATATTTTCGACTACTTCGTCAGCAAGGAAGAGATGGAGAAGACGGGTATGATGGCGCAGGCCCAGACCAATTACATGGACAAGCACGCGGCGATGCAGAACACCGCGCAAGCCTTGGCCAAAACGGGCGTCGGCCTCATCGGTGCGGCAAATCTTCACAAATGACAACTCCTGTCATTTAAGTGACGATCAGCGCGGCCGGATCCTCCCCCGGCCGCGCTTTTCATTGCCGTATTTTGTCTCTGTGCGTGGTGCAGACGAAACCGTGCGCGGACTTATTTTTCTTTTTCGCGGCATTTGAACCCGGTGTCGTTTGCGGGGTTCGCCGCTTGCGCACATATTATATATAATATAACTTAAACTTAGCCGGTTTGGGAGGCCAGCTACATGATTTTTCCAAAAGAACCGCCGTTGAGGCGAAGACTGTGCCACGCGGATGAGTAGCAAGCTCATCACCTGGCTGCCGGATAGGCTTACAGACGTGGCGAGCCTTCTTCTCGTTTTGATGATGCTCAATATCACCCTCGATGTGATCTTGAAGGCGCTGTTTAACGCGCCGATCCAAGGCACGCTGGAAGTGACGGCGTATTACTACATGGTAGGATCGGTGCTCCTGCCCATCGCCATTGTTGAGCTTACGCGGTCTTCGATCTCTGCGGATGTGTTTTTCAACCTGATGCCATTTGGCCTGAGGTTCACGCTGATGGCGTTTATCCTTGCCCTTTGCGTCGTGGCCTATGCCGGGCTGGCTTGGATCACGTGGTCGGACGCCATGCGCGCCTTTGGGCGCAACGAAGTTTCCATGGGCGGTGTGGGCATGCCGATCTGGCCCAGCCGTTTCATACTGCCGGTCAGTTTTGCGATGGGCGCGCTCGCGTGCGCGTGGAACCTTTTGCTCTTGCTGACCTCGCCTGATGCAAGGGCTGATCTGGTCGCGGATGCCACAGAGCAACTGATCAACGAAGAGATCGAGTAGCTTATGGACAGCATCGAGATTGCCACGCTCTCCATTGTTGCACTGCTTGGGCTCATCGGCCTGAAAGTGCCCATTGGGGTGGCCCTTATCGTCGTATCCTTCGTGGGCATTTGGCTGAGCACGTCTATGGGCGCCGCTTGGGGTCTGACCCGCGCTGTTCCGTTCAATTTCGTGGCGAAGTGGGAATTCAGCGCGGTGCCCATGTTCCTTCTGATGGGTTACATCGCCTCAAACGCCGGGCTCACCACCGCGATGTTCACTGCCATGCGGCTTCTGCTCAACAGGCTGCCGGGCGGTTTGGCCTGCGCCACGGTGGGTGCGTCCTCGATGTTTGCGGCGGCGTCTGGGTCGTCCATTGCCACCTCCGCCGCGATGGCCCGCATCGCGATACCTGAGATGTCTCGGGCGAAATATGATCTGTCCCTCTCGACCGGCTCTGTTGCAAGCGCGGGCACTCTGGGCTCCATGATCCCGCCGTCGATTGCGATGGTAATCTATGGGGTGTTCACCGATACGTCGATCGGCAAGCTCTTCATCGCGGGCGTGATCCCGGGGCTTTTGTCTGCGCTCATGTTCGTTGTGATGATTGTGATCCGGGTCAGGCTGAAGCCGTCATTGGCACCGCGCGAACAGGTGGCCCGCGTCTGGTCGCCAGAGCTCAAAGCCGCGCTCAAAGAAATCTGGCCGCTGCCCACTCTCATCCTGTGCGTATTGGGTGGCATTTTCGCAGGTCTGATGACGCCGACAGAGGCCGGCTCGGTGGGCGCTTTCGTCGCGATCCTCATCACGCTCTATCGCGGTGTGTTTTCGATTGCTCTCATGAGGGGCGCCCTCCGCGATGCTGCTATCGGCACATCCACGATTTTTTTGATCGCGATCGGCGCGTCGATGTTCACGGCCTATATGGGCCTCAGCGGGTTGCCCGCGACAGTGTCCCAGGGCTTGCTCGACACTGTCGAAAGCCCGATCACGCTCATTTTGATCATTGCAGCCGTCTGCCTGATCGGGGGTATGTTCCTCGATTCCATAGGCCTGATGCTGTTGACGCTGCCGTTCTTTATTCCCGTGCTCCAGGGTGCAGATATCGACTTCATTTGGTTCGGCATCATCATGGTGAAGCTGCTTGAGATCGGCCTCATCACACCGCCTGTGGGCCTTAATTGTTACGTGATCCAATCCGCCATGGGCAAATCTGTGCCTCTGAGCACGGTCTTTCGAGGCGCCGGGTGGTTTGTCGCCACCGACCTGGTGACGCTTTCTCTGCTCATTTCCTTTCCCATCCTCGCGCTCTGGCTGCCGGGGCTCATGGGATGACCGCAAAACCCAAATCAACACTGAAGGCATCAACACACAGGAGGAGACCATGTTGATCAATAGAAACACTATCGCCAGCCTTGCACTGGTGGCGACGGGCCTTTCGGCAACACCGTCAGTTGCGGACTCAGTCATGTCGAGCTGGCTTGGACCGACCCAACCGATCACGATCTACGGTCACGAAGAATGGGCCGCAGCCGTGAAAGAAGCCACAGACGGTGAGGTCGATATTCGCCTAGTGCTCGGTGGCGCGCTCATTCCGGCGGCGGCAACAACGCAGGGCATCGCCGATGGCGTGGCTCAGATCGGGCTGGTGTCCGCAGCCTACACCCCATCAGAGCTGCCCGTTGCCAATGCTCTGGGCGATCTTGGCTTCGCCACGCCTGACCCCATGGTGCTGGCCTTCGCCTATGCCGACTTCATGATGAATGAGCCGATGGGCTATGGCGAGTGGCGCAACAACGGCGTGATCTATGCCGGTGCGCATTCCACGCCGTCCTATCATTTCATCTGCAAGGAAGAGCTGTCTACGGTCGCCGATTTCGCAGGCAAACGCATTCGCCTTTTCGGTGGCGGTTGGGCGCGCTTTGCAGAAGAAAAGCTTGGCGCGGTCAGCGTGAACATGACGTTCGGAGAGATTTACACCGGCCTTGAACGCGGCGCGCTGGATTGCGTGGCGGCAGACCCCACCGTGCTGACCAGCGGACCGTCGATCAAAGAGCTGGTCACGGGCTTCACCAATGTGGCGCTGAGCCCTTACTACACCAACGCCACATGGATCTATAACGTGGACTTCTGGCAAGGCCTGACCGATGCGCAGCGCCGTGCGATTTTTGACGAGTCTGCCAAGGCGCTTGCAAGGCTGCATGTGAAATACGCCGCTCAGGTCGACGCATCACTGAGCGAGGCCACGGCCGATGGTGTCACAATCGTCAATTCCGATGAGCTGCAGGCAGCCTATGAGGAATGGGTGGCAGGGGATTCAGCCACGGCCAAAGAGCTGGCAAAATCCAAATTCGGCATCGAAGACCCAGAAGCGCTCCATGCCAAGTTCCAGACCTATATCGACAAGTGGAAAGGCCTGATGGGCGATATGGACCGGACGGATGAAGCTGCCCTCGCGGCGCTTTTGAAAGCCAACCTTTACGATCCGATTGACGTCTCCACCTACGGAATGGAATAAGCGTCACACACCCTGACCGGGCTAAATTTCGTCCGGTCAGGGAAGCAACATTGTGATCGCACCTAAAATTGTCTAATTCAGGCACGGATCATCGGGACTGTGCTGAAAATTGAACAAGACGAAGAAAATAGAAGAGTTAAGCCTTGTTGACCGTCTCGTGGGCCTCCTGCGGGACGCCATTATCAATGGCGAAATAGAGCCTGGCGCCCATATCGGCATAAAAAATATCTCCGACGCCTACGGTGTGAGCATGATACCGGTGCGCGAAGCCTTGGCGCGTCTTTTGGCTTCGCGTCTGGTGAGGGTGGAAAACAATCGCGGATATTTCGTGGCCGATAGGCCAACGCCTGACAAGTTTCGTCAGTTCATCGAAGCGCGTGAGCTTTTTGAGTGTTCTGTCATTGGCATGGGCTTTGACAACGCCACACCGTCGGACATCAAGAAACTGCGCGGTCTCAACGAAAAGATGGGCAAGGTGGCTGCATCGCAGCGCAAAGACCGAATGGTCAAATGGAGTGCGCTCAATGTGGAGTTTCACCAGGTTCTCGTTGGCTTGGCGCGCAACTCTTATCTCAGCAATCAATACGCTGATTTGTCATTTGGAAACATGCACTTCCAACTGGTGCGCAGCTTGCCGAAAGAGTTCACTTCGCTCGAACAGCTTGTCGGCGAACATGACCAAATGATCGAAGCCTTGGAGGCGGGTGACCGAGACCGGTTTTTCGCCGTGTTGTCCGCCCATATCCGCAACATCATGATCGAAGAATAACGCCTGATTTACCTTGTGAATCCTACGTTTGCTTTTAGACTCTGACGCTGAATAAACGACAGGTTCAGGACCCCTCCAATGAGCGAATATCTACTGGCTGAAGAGTTGGATGCGATCATCGCGGACGCCATCGCCACGGGCAAAACAACGGGTCTCGAATTGATGGAGCGCCGTGGAGCGGCCGTGGTGGAAGCGGTGCTGGAGCACTGGCCGGAATTTGACCGCAAAGGCCGCACGGCCATCGTTTTTTGTGGCCCCGGCAACAACGGAGGGGACGGGTTTGTGATCGCGCGTCTTCTTCAAGAGCGCGGTTGGCTGGTGGAGGCCTACATCTACGGCGAGCCCTCGCAACTGCCTGCGAATGCCAGGGTCATGTACGAAAAGTGGCGCAAAATCGGATCAGTTGGCAGCCTTTTGGATGACTTCAATGCGCAGATCTCCTGGCGGACGTCGGATTTGGCGGTCGATGCGCTTTTCGGCTCCGGTATCAATCGCGCTGTTCCGGAACTGGTGCGCGTGCTCTTCAACCTTGATGACGCCACCGACATCTTTGCGGAGCCTTTGATGCGGGATTCACCCAATTTCGTGGCGCCGCGTGTCGTTGCTGTTGACCTGCCAAGCGGGATCACTCCCGATACAGGCGAATTTTATCTGCAGCCAGAAGGCGGGCAGGGCGCGGCTTCTGCCAATATGACAGTGACCTTCCACCGCAAACGCCGAGGTCACAGATTGGCGGTGGGTCCGGTGCTCGCCGGAGAGGTCATCGTCAAAGATATCGGGCTTTAGATGTGTCGCATGTTCGCACCGCAAAACCGGCGCCCACTTTTGCTGAACATGCTTTAAACGACGACGCGGGTCACGTGGTTTGACAGCATGTCGAGGAAGCGTTCTTTTTCGCCAGCTTCCAGTGCCGTGATCAACTCGTCGTGCTCGTTGACCAGTTTCTTAAGATTGGCCGGTGTGTGAGGATAAGCGCGCATCAGTTGAAGATGGGTGTTTCCGAAAGACATATCTGAATACTGCTCGCTCAAATAGAAATTGCGCGCCAGGCCGACCAAAACCTGATGAAACCGCACATTCAGGCTGCTCCATTCGATGATGATGGATTGCTCGTCGGGCCCGCTGAACAGATCATGCATCTGCGCGTTCAAGTCACGCAGCAATTCCAAGTCTTTTTCGTTGACGTTCTCAAAGCCCAATCTCACCACCGACGTTTCAAAAAGCGCGCGGGCCTCGAGGAACTCTTGAAATTCGACTTTGGATGGAGGTTCAGCAACGAAATAGCCGCGGTTTTTTTCAGACGTCAAAAGCCGTGACGCACCCAAACGCGCGAGCGCTTCGCGCACGGGGATCATACTGACGCCGTAAGTGTTCGCGATCTCACGCACGCTGATATGGGCTCCAGGAGCCATTTCACCGAAGACGATTGAATCGTGGATATGGCGGACAAGTTGGTCCACCAGGCTGTTTTGTTCTGCCAATCTGGCCGTGTTCATTCCCTACGCCGCCGCGCCGCGTTCAGCTTTTAGCTTCCGCTTGAGGATCTGCCGCACGCGCACCGCCGCGCCGTCAGCACTCAGGTTCACCTCGGGGTAGTTTAACCCGCGCGGGTCGGATTCAATGGCCGCCTGCATGTGTTCCAGCAGGGCACGATCTTCATCAAAAGCTTTCTTGATGCTGGCGCGGGTCTTGGTGGCAACCTCTTCTGTGATGCTTGGCACATCGAAGGCGGCACCCCAGAAGTAATGCGTCGTGCCGCGTTTGGCCGGTGTCACAACATGGGCCCCGCGCACGAGGTAGTCGACGCGATCACCTTGTTGTGCCTCAATATCGTGGACGATCCAATCAGAGAAAGACACGGCCAGTGTCGGCATTCGACCCTCCTGTTCCCGTTTCACAACTTTTCCATCCGGAAACCCGAAGCCCGCGCAGAACAGCGGGCTAAGCGGGGAGGGGTCAAAGTCTTGGGTATAGACGATTGTGTCTCCATCCATTGAAACATGTGGGGCCGTATCCCAATCGCCCTGCTGGAATGTATCGGCGTGCAAATACGCGATATGCGTTAGGTCCATCACGTTTTCGCGGATCAGCACCCAGTTTGCCGTCACCTCATAGTAGCCGTTCACATAAGACCAGGCCGGATCAGTCGTGTAGGACATGTCGATCGGCTCACAATCAATCGCGTCCGGATCACCCATCCAGATCCAAATATAATTGCCGCTCTCGCGCAGAGGATAGCTGTTGACCTTGGCGTTTTTTGGCACGTTGTCCTGGGTTGGAACCAGCGTGCACATTCCATCTTTGCCGAACGTCATGCCGTGATAGGGGCACTGGATTTGATCGTCGATGATCTTGCCCTGAGAAAGCGGCGCCCAACGATGGGGGCATCGGTCATCTAGGGCGACGGGCGTGCCATCGGACATCCGATACATGACGATCGGCAGCTCCAAAAGCCAGCGCGACATCGGCTTTTCGGTGACTTCATTTGCAAAGGCTGCACACCACCACATGTTGCGCGGATAATTGTCTTCGAGAATGCCGTTGGGGATCAGCTGCATCCCCTTTTGCAGCCCGGTTGACGGATCGACTTTGACTAGTGGTTCGTTGGCGTCGTCTTTCATCCTGGCAAACTCCGTTGCTGGTCCTGGCTACGCATCGGGTCATGCGACCTGTGACGCGCGTCCCTTTTTCTGGGTGGCAATCATTTGTGCGAAACGCGCCGCTTCTTCGGCGTTCATTTTGTATGTGTGTTCCTCATCAGGGAACGCGCCCGTGCGGACGTCATTTGCGAAGTCTTCGATGGCTTTGGTGGCAACCTCTGCGATGTTGCCGTAGCGCTTGGCAAATTTCGGTTTGAACGTGTCAAACGCACCGATGAGATCATAGCCGTTGAGCATCTGACAGGTTCCCGCGGAACCCGCGCCGATAGAGAAGGTAAAGATATCGACGGCCGCATCAACCGCGCGCCCAACCTCATAAGGCATGGCTTCAATCTCAAGACCAATCGCGCCGGCCTCTTCAATCGCCAGAGCATTTTCCACGATTTCCATTGAAGCCTCGGCCGTACGGCCTTGCATTTTGAAGCCGCCCATCAAATGCACCCTGTGGGGCAAAAGACCCACATGGCTCATCACCGGCACGCCCGCGTCTGCCACGGCCTTGATGGTGTCAAACATCTCGCGCCCGCCCTGAAGTTTCACCGCATCTGTCCCGCCTTCTTTCATCAGGCGCATGGCATTCATGATGGCCATGTCGGGTGTCGCGTAAGAGCCATAGGGCATTGAAACGAGGCACAGCGTATTTGGCGCGCCCCTCCGGACGGCACGACAGTGGTCAATCATCTGATCCACCGTGATCGCCAATGTATTTTCGTGGCCGTGCAGGGTCATGCCAAGGCTGTCACCAACCCCAACGATATCGACGCCCGCGCGCTCCGCCCAGGAGGCGGTCATAAACTCACCCACAGCCACCATGGCGAGCTTTTCACCGTCTCGCTTCTTTTGGGCCAACTCAGGAATGGTGAGTTTGGTTTTCATGAGAATCCCTCAAAATCGCTCTTATAGATTATATATAATATTTACTAAGTCAAGGTTTAGGAGCGATTTTCTGAGCTGTGTTCGCCCGGTTTTAGCTGAAGCTCATGGACGTTGCCTCCGCACTGATTCATGGCTTTGCGGGCCGTTGAAATGCGGCCGCCGCAAAGAGCAGTCCCTTTGCGGCGGTGCTATTGTTGAAGAACCCACTTCGGAGTGAGTGCAAGGCCGCAGAGCTCGCCAATGCCTTCTTAGTAGCGCAAAGCGCTCATCTGACAAAAGGGCTCGGATGACCGTTCAGAGCCCACAGCTAGGGGCCCGGTTATCTTTCCGTTATGGGCCCCTACCGATGGGCCTCAGGCAAACATCGACAGCATCTCTGCCGGGATGTCGCTGAGAGCGCGTTGCATGGCCGGGCGGCCCATCAGGCGGCCCAGATAGGCCGACACGGTCGGTGTGTAGGCGGTGCCGGTGCAGACAGCTGCGAACATGAGCGCGTAGCCCATTGAGATATCAGCCGCGCTGAAGCCGCGATCGAGAATGTACTCGCGTCTCTCAAGCCGCGCCTCCAGCATGCCCAGGGCCTTTTCCACTTGATACCGGCAGTACACATCGTACTTCTCAGAGACCTGATAGGGGTCTTCGCCCGAAACGTGGCCGAAGGAGACCGCGATGTAGCCTGACACGCCGCTTTCGCCCATATGGAGCCATTGCAGATAGGTGGCAAACTCCGGGTCCGTGGCGGGCACGTTCAACTCTGTTGGTCCATAGCGTTCCATCACATATTGCATGATCGCGATGGACTCGTTGATCAGCGTTTCACCATCATACATTGCTGGGATTTTGCCCATCGGGTTGATCTTGCGAAACTCGTCAGAGGCAAAATATGCGCCGTCGTATTCCAGCGTCTTGAGGTCATAGATCACGCCCATTTCCTCCATCAACCAACGTGCGCGGACAGAGCGTGTGCCGGGTGTATGAAACAATGTGAGTGTCATTGCGTTTCTCCTGAATAGGGTGCGATCAAATGCCGTTGGGGGCCAAAAGAACCTTGCCAGAGCGGCCACCGGCCACCGTGTGGGCAAGGGCCTCATTGATCTGATCAAGGGTGAAGATTTTGTCGATCGGCGCGCTGAGCTTGCCTTCAAGGATGAGGCCTGTCAGCTCACCATAGACACGCTGCATTTCTTCAGGGCTGGCAGAGGTCAGCCAGTTTACAAGCCAGAAACCGCGCACGGTGATGTTGTTGAAGATCATCATGCTGTCAGACATGCTGATATCTTCTCCGGACATCCCGCCATAGCTTACAGCCGTGCCACCATTGCCCAGGGTGCTGGCCAACCGGCCAAAGGCAGCCCCTGCCACGGCGTCAATCGCGAGCACGGGTGGCGTGTCGAGCTCCGCCGCCACGTGATCGGCCAGATCTGGGCCGTCCACGAAAGCCGCATCACAGCCTGCGTCCTGCACATCTGCAATCGCGCTTTCGCGGCGCACAACGGAGGCGACTTTGATCCCCCGCGCCTTGGCCAGCTGCGTGATGTAGCGGCCCACGGCAGAGTTGCCTGCCGATTGAATGATCCAGTCGCCTGGTTTCAGATCGACATACTCAGTCAGAAGCAGGTAGGCCGTGGCCGGGTTGACCGTAAGCATCGACAGTTGGTCAATATCGGCATTTGGCACCGGGACCAACGTGTGGCTGGGGAAATCACGTTCTGTCACCCATGCGCCGGGCGGGTCTGATAGCAGCACCAGTGTGCCAACTTCATGGCCTTCTCCGTTGACTTCGATGACCTCACCGATGCCTTCCATTCCGGCAAGAGCGGGCAGGGGCGGCTGGTATCCGTAGACGCCACCGATTTGTGCAATATCGGAGGGATTGATCGGGGTACGCAGGATCTTTACGCGCGTCTGGCCAGGCGCCAGGGGCACTTCTTCCACATCGCGCAGTTCGATGACTTCAGCTGCGTTAACGTGTTCAGAATAGAAGGCATGTGTCATGGGTCGTGTACTTTGATGGGCGCGGGGTTTGTTGTCCGCGATCTTTTAATGAATGTCGTTCATTAGCGCTGATAAAGGATTCGCCCTTGCGCTGTCAACACTAATGAATATAATTCATTTATGAGCGTACAAACGTCGAAACCAAAACGCACTCGCGATCCTGAAAGCAAACGCGCTGCCTTGCATGCGGCTGCTTTGCGCCAGTTTACGGAAAAAGGGTACGAGCATGTCTCGATTGCCAGCATCGCCAAAGAGGCCGGCATCGCTGTCGGCACGGTGTATCGATTTTATGAAAATAAGCTCTTTTTGCTCAGGGCAATGCTGGAAAGCATCGAGCATGACTTCGTGCAACAAATGCAAGAAGACTGGGCGAGGGGGGGCGCATATGAGGATCGGCTCGATGCCGTCTGCCAGGGTCTATTTGACATCGCGAAAGACCGCAGCGCGTACCTGAAGCTATTCACGATGACCACGGATTTGGTCTACGAAGACGGCGCCTTGCCCGGGGACCGTATCCAAGATCAGATAAAGCAGATGTACCAGGAAGGCATGGAGCAAGGGGCCTTTCGCAATGGCGATTTGCATATGATGTCTTCCATGGCACATGGATTGGTGGAAGGCGCAATGATGCGTTGGATGCGAATGGGTCATAAAGCCACTGACATTGCTTCCAAAGACCTGGCAGGCGTTATGAAGTACGGGTTCTTGACACCGGGCTAGAGGCCCCTGAATCCATATTACATCGGATTTGTGAAAGGTTCGAGGCCGGTCTGACTGCGGGTCTAACCGCCATTCGCAGCGCCAGCAGGATACACGCCCAAGACTTGTGATTTATCCAAATGTCCTAGACAGGATCTGAACCGACTTATTTGGTATGGCTCTCGCTCCACTCGGTTGTTGTAAACCGAAAAGCTCCACCCTGCTGGGCTGCAGTGGAGCCCAGCAGGGTGAACGCGGGTATGATTGAAACCAAAGAAAGAAACGGCCGAGCACTGCAACGTGTGTTGAGCATCACGTCATCACTCGAACGATACGAGCTCTACCTTATCGACGGATGCTAAAAGGCTGCCCGGCACGCTTGCATCGTACACCCCACCACTGATAGCGATCGAACCCTCGGCCCTCAATGCAGCTAGACTATCTGATACGAAAACCAGCGGCGGCGCATCCTCATCATCTACCCCTGGCTCATCATTTACCCCTGGAAGTTCCAAACGAGCAAGAAACGTACGTCCTCTTCTTGATAGGGTTAGACGTGCTCCCTCCTTCTTCAATGCTGCGAGTATGGGCTCGACCAATTCAGGATTCTTCGTCTGTCCGCAAACGTTGCTGTTGGCAGCGAGGTCTTGATAGGCTGTTGCCGCCTTCCCACCGCTTCTAAGAAGCAGGCCAAAACCAACTTGACGGCACCACTCACCCATGGAACCCCAAAGCTGCACAACGACATGTGTGTCCCGATCACTCAGAAGTCCAAATTCAATCATAGTGCGGCCGGCTTCCATTGTCGCCATGACATTAAGATGAAGGTCCCAGTCTCCGTCTGGTAGTGGTTGATCAGTGGTGAAGATGTTGGTGGATTCATCCAGATGCAA
>ERZ1740065.243-NODE-243-length-27204-cov-11.730045_pt1 | contig 27204 bp, 22 predicted proteins | sample MGYA00581738_ERZ1740065 | MGnify/ENA primary metagenome ERZ1740065 (study PRJEB43018, sample SAMN04849749) | marine metagenome | isolation source: floating plastic debris | place: Pacific Ocean | collected 2008-09-01 | study: EMG produced TPA metagenomics...
AGAGGGAGTGAGAGAGAGAGAGAGAGAGAGAGGAGGGAGGGGGAGAGAGAGGGAGAAAGAGGGGTGGAGGGAAAGGGAGGAGGAATACAGAGGGCAGTGGAAGAGAGGTATGTCACAAGCCATTTGTGATAGTGTTATCTAAGGCATGATGGCATGATACACTTGTACCAACCAATTGCTGATAAAAATTTAAATCGATGAGTCGGATACATGAGGAAGGAATTTGAGCTCTTGAGGGAAACCAGAGAGCTCAATAGGCCTCCATGCTCATTGTGTGAGACCTGCTGCACAGTAGCACAAGAGACTGCAAGACCCGAGCACGTACACTGTCAGCAGAAAATCTTTCGTATTATCAGATCGCACGGCAAAATGCTCTTGATCAGCTAAGGTTTAGGTGACAAAACTATAGCAACATCTGGTTGCCGTGCCGACGAGTGTTTCATAGCGAGGTTACACAGAGAAGTTACACAGCGGGCTGAGCCGTAAGAAATGTCAATCACTGGTAGTACAATGGACCCTAGTCAAGGGAAGAAAGAAACCGGCCATAGTTTGCATTAGGCACCGGTAACATGACTCCAAGACATGGATGGTCAACAATGATTGGCAAGATTGAAGCTGACAGACGGACTGTAACCTCTCCGCTACGTTTTCTCCCACTGTGCATGTAATGGGCATTCAAATGACATACGCAACACCAGGCAGAGAGAGAAAGAGAAGAGCTTGAGTCATTGGGGCATGCTCTCATAACACTAAAAAAGGCTTGAATGGCTTAACTGAAGTTGAACAAACAGCGTTGTGTTTGAATTGTGTGCCCCATTCCCGCATCAAGATTAATAGGAACAAAACCTAATGATTGCAGTACCAATAGCAACTATTTGGGCTCAGAGAAGCAGCAACTTTGTACAGAGTAAAACGAGTAGTAATACTAGGCCAGCCACATACATCCAGTTATCAAAATACTTAATTATCTTCTATATGCGGTAGTCAAGTGCCCACTCACCGTAGACTGGATTCACATAAAACAGTCCACCATGTGTGTTCAGCACCTCATGAGAAGCACGGCTTGAGGACTGCTGCCTGAAAAAAAAACAAGTAGGGCTGCAGTTTGCTGCAGAGAGCTTCACCGGAGACAAAGCTATTCCCGAAGTAAATGAGCCATTTAATCTGCGCCAATATCTTACTTATCAGGCAGACAGGGCAGCACTAAACGGTGGATCATGTCAACAAGCACGGCTTCACACCCCAGTACATTTCCAACGTAGGGAATGAATGTCTACGATCAGGATTATACCTGGCTATTTTCAGGTGTTTGCACGTGTGGACAGATCACATAGCGTGATAAGATGATAACGATTCATCATCAGCTCAATGAAACAAAACAGTGCATTGACTTATAATCTTCAACGCATAGCATCTCTGACTAACCGTATTTTTAGCACAGTTTGTGTCTTGTAATTTTTGCACGAATCACACACCAAACCATGTTTGCAGTTAGCACCACTAATAAGTACTGCATGATCTGTTATGAATTACATTCATATAGATCTGGTTGCGTGTCATTCTTTGGTGAGAAGAAGGGATGAATTCTTAACCAGTCGTAAGAAGAAGCATGCATTGATCAACAAGAGATCTCGACAGGAGCGTGACTGAATCGTGGTATTTGTAAACCAGTTACAAATGGTGAAACAGAACGATCTTCTTTGATTAATGTCACTAGTTAATGGAAAAAAAACCATTGAACAATACCATAACGGCTACCTTGTCGGAGCAGGTCTTTCAGTAGGAATGCCTTTTAATGCTTCAAGCGACTAGAGTCCTGGCAGAAAATAAGATTGTTTTTGAGGGCATGTTCTAATGTGCAATGATTAGTTCGTACGATGTAGTGCGTGCTACCACTAAACTGTTTATATGCCTAATGATCATAGCGTAGTGTGCTGTTTGTATAGAATAGTTAGACGGAACGAAAAGGATCTACTTGGATCGACTCAGCCGTACATATACTTTATATATACAGACGGTATGCATGACCTATGTCTGTATCGTTCTACAATATCCATTGTTTTTGGACTGCGTTTGATACAAACATTATTATTCGACTCGTTGATATCACAACTGTGATTGGCTAAATAGCGCAGAAGTGCGAGTGATAATAATTTCGAAGCACTTGTCAAGTTCACGGTTGAACCCAGAGGATATTCTCTCGTTGAGTATCATATCAGACTTAGAGGAACCTGTTATTATTTCTGTTGCTACGTCCATCATTTCACTTCACCGTAATGTGCATTACCAGGTTCTCCTACTGCTATGTGTTATTGAGTTAACTGTGAACCTTCCTCGAGAGATAAAACTGGCAAGGTTTAATGACTTCATCTCCTCGCCAATACTTGGGCATCATCGATATCGCTCCCTCATTATACGCACTTAGCCTAGTATATGCTCAGACATATCAATGCCACAAAGTGGGCAGAAACATGGAAAAACTATAAGGGCAGCTTTGCCTCTGGCTCTAAGTAAAACCACTAATAGCCAGTCTATGCCAATACCTCCTCTCTCTCCAGTACTCTCGAGACACTATTTTCCCAAACTGAGTGCTACATCTACATCAAGACATGGAACGAATTGGGTGAGTTGGCACGGTCACATTTTGTACTGTTGGATACAGTATACTTAAGACTTGCACTTCATCTTCCAGGTCTCTCCTCAGTGCAGTAAAACAACCACTTCGAGGGCGAACAATAGAAGGAAAATCAACTCTGTGATAGTGCGGTGTCAAAAAAATAAACCCGATAAACCTGCCAAAGTTTCACAAGTGGCAAAAGCTCATCCTCCTACAAGAAAAGGATTCACATGCCAACTTAGTCCAATGCCGGAGCGTCTCAATGTGGATGCCATCATCGTTCCAGAGACACCGAAGGATGAGCAAGGACTGACACTCAAACAAAAATTGGAGAGAATAAGACCTAGGACAGTTTAGTTTAGTTTCTTCCCATCATCTCGACGTATAATCCGCAGATGGAACGGGAGGGGCTGACTAGGCGATAGTAGATGTACCATAGCATTGCTCCACTTGTACTCTATTTGGCAGATCTGGAACTGTAGCACAGACTTATCTACATTTTACAACCGTCACATATTCTTATAGTTACAGAGAGTGCTATCAGTACAATTATTTCTGCATGATTTTAATACATTTTATCTGTGTATAGAATGTAAGTGATCACATAACACAAGATAAACATTAAAAGAAATCTGACGCCATCATGCGCTGGGGAAATTTGCTGTTGTTCATTGTATTCCGCAGTGTTGCTTTCTTTCCAACTTGAATTACAGTGCCTGGCTGTATGGGGTTCACTTTCAATATACCCTGCTCGGGTGTTTTGGTAGGATCAAATGATGTACTCCCTTTTAGTTTCACTTCAGTTTTCTCTACAATGCATAAATGGATATACATTACCAAAGCACATGTTCTGTGAGATTTGGTGAAAGAAAATCAGGAAATACTCCGAATGAAAGAATATGGAGTATTAAATTGGACAAAACTTTAGTACTTACTAACTGACCGACTCTTCCCAAAACTTATCCTTTTCTTTCCCAACTTGCCATCTGGTGTCTAAAAACAGCATTAGGTTATTTCTCAAAGGTGATAAATTTCCAGTAAAAATTTGAGTAGTTCTCGGTGTCAAATTTACTTTTGAGCCTCAGATCATTGAAAGCCTAATGTTCTGTTGGGACACGCAATCTCTCACCCCTACATACCCAGCGTTGTTTCAGCTTGTTTATTTTTTATGAGCTTCTTACATGAATTCATGAACAAGGTCAGGTGGAGAACTGAAATTTTGTACAATTGTGCTTGCTTTTAAAATTAACAAAAAATTCACTTAAAATCATGCAGCGGAATTTTCCTTTGATACAGTGCTTGTTCCAGGCGTTATAAAGACACATGTTAACTTTTTGCATCCCCATAAGACATGCAAATTGACATCATTTTTAATAATTTAAATTAATAAACCCCTGGATTTTTCAATATATTTTTTGTAAATAAAAACTAGCATTCTTTCAACTAAAATTTTTCATGAATAGTAAAGCCACAATACCTAAAACCTCAGTTACGAAGATGTGCCTCACAGTTAGACATGCCCAACATTTGAGAGATGATTCATTTCCTGTCTCTACAGTCACAAATGCGATAATACTCAAAGGGGCTAAAGCTTACCAAGCATTCCCTACCACGTGGTGTGGTTGGAGCAGACTTTGACATAGCCTTCTTAAAATACTTGGCCTTTGCTGGTACACCATCCTCAAACTTGGCTAAATCACTGCCAACGGCACTGGAGCCATTCATGGTTTTAGAAGCTCTGGATTTAAGCTTGGCATCTTTTCTCTTTTTGCTACTCTTGTTCTCTATTGCCACAGCGGGTTGTTCTGGAGGAGGTGCAACCAGAGAGATGTCTACTGCGGAGCAGGGAAATTCTTCCAATTCAAAATCTTTAGAATAAAATAAATCATATCTCAGAGCTCACGAAGCGACGTCATCAAACAGCAAAAACCATATTGGCATCAGCATACCCGGTGTAGTTGTCTTCTCATTGTCCGTTTGACGTAGACTTCGCGACTTCTTAGCTGGTGTCCCATTAGCTTCGGGGACATTCAATTTCTGCTCTTTAGGCTTAGATTTTACTTTCCGCTTCTGAGGTACCTTGTCTAACACCATCTCATCTACAAGGAGGAAGAAATGCCGCGTTTGACCGATTTAGCGCAGTGTTTGTTAGTTTTTCTTGCTGGTCGAAAAGCCACAGGCCCAAATCTGATTTGAGCCTCTCTTAGCATTTCTTCTTGTTAATAGCAGCTTATAATCATAGCTCGTGTTCTCTTGATTCCTTTACTTACAGAGAGCCATCTTTAGGGGACTTTTTCAAATGGAATCCCCCCTCGGGCATTAGTTACCTGAGAGGGTGTTAAATGGTACGTGCCAGACATGCATTTTAGTCAGATGTACACTTCACTGACAAAAGCAAAATATTCATTGATTCTAGACTGCCTCGTGTGAATAACGATTTGTTTTGACATCACCATCACTGACCTGTCACTGCTGGACTAGTTGGTTTAAGTTTACTGGCCCTCCTAGCAGACGTAGCTGAGGTAACGTCAGTGCTGTCGGTAGCTGCCTCTTCTTCAACATCACTTCCTTCCGCTTGCCTGGAAACCCATTAGGATAAATAGTATATCACTCATGTGTACCAACGAATTCTACTTCAACAATATGGTAAGCGCAATGCCGATGATACCAGAGAGACAAAATACTGTAAAGCGAATTATTCGTGAATTGGGAATTTTTGCAAACAAGCTGTCAATCGCCAGTATGCAAATAATTCATTTTTGGTGTCATTATATCAGACAATGGTAGAAGTACGATCACAAACATTGTAAGAGCACAAATATTTTACTAAATGCTTGATTGCAAAGATATTCTGTTTTACAGTACGGATAACTTAAGTCACAGTTGACTGTTGGTGCCTCAGATGATTATATCATATTAGTGCAGCGAATATTCCCCTACTGAACTAGCATCGCTTTTTTCAGGTCTGGAGTTTCCTCCTACATCATAGGCTCCACGCGTCGCATGATTGTGCCGCAGATTTATTATTAAAATATTCAGCTTAGAATATTTTATTCGAAAAACTCGACATGTCGCAGGGTCACGAACTCACTTATTGGTATCATCACGATGATAATAGTACGCGAGTAAGCTGATAAATAGGTGATTACTTCCCATTGCATATCCACAACAATCACTGCATAATCCTCACTGACAACAACTGGCACCAGTGGATAAGCTTTCCATATACAGTGTTTCAATAGATACTCTCTCAGTAACTAGTTTTTGCCGATGATCCGATTGACTTACTCATCCATGAATTCCTTCTCCAACTCCAGTAACTTCTTTAGCTTCTTTGATAGTATTCGAGGCTGTTCTTTCTTGGCCTTCTTACTCTTCGAACCGCTTTTCTCCTGTAGGAACAGACGCGTTATGCAGTAGCACAGACAGACATAAGGCACGGCCCAGTATGATTACCATTGTGGGAGGTTCTTTCTTTGCAGGCTGCTCATTCTCCATTGGCTGCTCTTCATCGGCACTCGATTCAGATCCATATGCCTCGTCTGCCTCCAAGGCTTCATTGGCTCCCTTTGCGTGACCTAATTCAAATAGTTTCTGTTCTTGTATATATTACATCTAAATTATCAATCCTAGAAAACTTCAATTTTCGCAAGACTTCAATGTATGGTTTGCAAGTTCTATCAAGTACTATCAATCTGCACAGCCAAGCTTTGGGAGTTGTCTTCTTCCAATGTACCATACCTTCACAGCAAAACTTTGCATTGTCTGGCGGATCATTACATTCTAGGCCAAGTATATTGCTAGTGTATTCGCCTATGAAGAGAATCCAACTAGAGCCATATGACCGCTTGTATTTCCAGCTTGTATTTCCAGCCTTATCTCGCAGACATACAGCTATTACATATCAAAAAGCAATGAGGCTGGGATACATCACTAGCAGCTCACATGGTGAAGCTGGTGAACCGAATGGTTCAATGCAAATGCAAACAGAACTAACTATCATAGTACAATGGTGTGAAGTCTATTGGCTAATGGGACACCTCTCCATTCACAAACAATTAACAGCCAATGTCATAACATAACAGTTTAGAATTCCCAACTATGATGAGATGACTATTGACTGATGAGAACAACAGTGCTTGCTATTATTTATAGCAGGTCAGAAAACAAGGATAGAAGAATAGCTTGCCTGAGGAGCAGGCCCACCTATATACAACCGCAGTGTCCATCAGAGATCTACACTCACCATCTTCACTCTCCTCTTCCAGCTCTTCCAACTCTTCGTTGAACTCATCCAACCGTTGAACTGCTCTCTCAATGTCATCCTCCTGCAGTTCAGGGATTTCTTCCTCCTCTTTCGGAGGTGAGAAAGGAAGCTTTCCTTGGGCCAAATCATTGAAACTAGACAACAAAAATTGATAGAGTATAACCACAACTATTGTCGATAACGATGGCAATAATGATAAAGATAATGATCATGACAATTATAATTATTGGAACAGCAGAAAAAAGTGACTAATGAACCTACTTTTGAACCAAGCTATAGACGGCTTGTCTGTTACGAGCTGCACACGACTCACTGGATCCGATTTCAAACAGCCTGTCAGCCACAACTTTGTAATTCACCTACAAATTATTCCACCTGACATGTGGATGGTGGCTCAGACAAAGCAAAACTACGCTCACGCTGACTTACTCGTAGGAGTTTGGAATCCTTTGTCCTCGGCTCTCCTGACACGACAGGCGATTGCTGTATGAGCTCACCAAAGATGTTCTTTATCACGAATGACCTCAGGCTCTTGCTATAAGGCACATGTGTCATCGTCAGCTAGTGGCTACACAGCATTGTAAGATAGATGTCAGCTCGGGCAGTCATACAATTTGATGCTACTCAACATAGCCATCCATGGCTGAAGAAACAAGACAGCTTGTTTGGGTCCGAGCTTGCCTTGAGAGACTTTCTCCAGTTCAGCAAGGTAAGTATCAGCAAGATGAAACCTGACTCCATCAGGGCAGTTGGTGTGTTCATGATCTGAGGCAGACATAGGACATAAATATCTACTACCCAATGCTCCGTAAGCCAGCCAAGTTATTGAGTGGAATACCCAAAATGATGTAGCTACTCATGAAGTCAAGGAACTCTCTTGAGAGCTTATCATTCCAGTCCTTCTGTTTCAAAAACTCTAACGACTGTGTCAGCATGTCTCTGAATAACTGAAATACGAAGTAAGGGGGGTAGTAAGTAATTCTCAACCATGCTTACTGTACAGATGATCTAGTTACATACCATGAGAAACTTGTCCATCCTCCATTTGTCGATGGTGAACCACTCTCTACATTCAGTAATGTAGAATGTTTTTATGAACAGCAGGCCTGTTTTGCTGTTGTTGAACGAGTGAACCAATTTGGCAATGTTTGCTGACAGCTCTTCTTGAATAAGTGGCTTATCCTGCATCCACATGCAGTAATGCAGTCCTTTCCATATCTTCAATAACTCTGTCTCATTGAATCCACCTAAGAAGTCAAGCAGTGACTGGCAGTTAATTGGGAGTTCGCGATCATCTGCAAAGCAAGGTGTGGTTGTTCTACTCACCAGATGGAAGACTGGAGTGGTTGTAAAGATACTTCTGTAATTTCCTTAGTGCACGATCTCGATGAACTTTTTCATTCGCTGCCAAATGTTGGGCGAATAATATCTCAGCAGGTATGTTCTTGTTGGCCATAAACCTTTCTGCTCAGAAGACTAGGAGGTGACCGATCAAGAATGTAGCGTTGGACGGCGGATACCAACACACTCAAGCACGCGAGCACATTTCATGCCCAGAAACGGAAATAGCGGGTATGCGCAGATGGATGGTTGTGAGAAAATCGATATCTTGATTAGTAAGTTTTCACACCAAAAAATAATTATATTATTCAATTTTTTTATTAATACTGAAAGTTCTACTCAGAAAGATGAAAAATGTACCACTCAAACGATTTGGTCGTCTTATTCCATGTAGTTACCCGTTGATAAATATGGCGGCCCCCATCTCTCTAATGGCAACACAATAATGACCATTTTCTTATCCTTCATGGAAGCCTATATCTAACAACGCTGTTGGCAGCTTCTCTCGGCTATATTCGTATAAAAAAGAATCTAGGTAGTTATCAAGTTTTGTCCACAAGACGCTAAAGCTAAACTGACGTAAGCTTGTATGTGCCATTCGAATATTGGAAGCTCCCATCAGTCTGGCAAATGTGTTAGTGTTAGTGATTGTCAATTTTGTCCATGGTATTTGAAACTTCACCCACAATGAACAGGTACTTCTAAACTGTAGTCATATTCTTGCTAATTGTAGATGTTTTCTCTTTTCCCGGCGATTTAGAGGATAATAATCGATCAAGTCTGTTTTCCCAACTCGGATGCATTGATGGAAAGGTCTATGGATTACTGCGATGTGTGTGGCATCAGCCACTCTATGAAATATCGACACCTATATACAAAGAGGCATCAGCAGAATGCTTTGAATGCTTGCAAAAAGTTGCATAGAAAGGTATCACTTCCAGAATGTATATGCATGAATCTGCGCATGTTTTACTTATGCAGCATGTATTTCATAGGTTCTTCCATAAGTCCAGATGCTTTTGTTGCATTGAATAAATGATGTAATGTTGAACGGATTCCATCCCTTAACTTTCACCAAGAGTACAGCATTGTAAGAAAACGTGTGGGCAACAACCATAGCTTATCTTTACTTGAGATAGTATTGATGGAGCCCAGTTTTACGTTGGTGAATGAAACATGATAATGATAGCGATAATAATAGTTGTAATAATTTATTTGGAATGGAAGTGATCTGGCATGCAGAATGTGCAAGGCAAAAAAATAAACCATACAGTTTATAATATATATCGTTGTTTGAATTGACAGAAAGAAGCATGCATGGGTCTCGCCAATGCTATTGAATTCCAGCAACTTCCTTTCAACACTGAGACAAAGATCTGGTGCCCGACCTGCTCTCTCGAGGTCAAAGTTCACTATGTGGCGAGAGATTCTATCGCTATACCAAATTATGGGACATTCCTTCACTTCAGCAGGTACTGGATGGTCTGTAATTCGAGCCGATCGCCAATTGCATCATGCATTCTTTCAGAGTGATTTTGTCATAAATGTAGAATTTCCGTTTCTCTGCTAATATGACCTTTTCAACTAAAGTTCTATCTGTGCATGCATTCAGGTCATTTTCCTCCTGTTCATTAACTTTTTAAAACTTGCAAACTTTCTCAAGCATTCGTTTATAATGGCACGAACAGTTGAATGGTCATATTGTCAATAACGAAAGAGACAGTTATTATACAATCGTGTTATACTGTTAGTGTTCCCAGTGACCTTATCCACATTATCATCTATCAATATAATCAGCAATCAGCTCCACAAATGGTAGTGTGGAAAATCAATTTGCCTGTTTGCCTGCATTCTCTAGAATTCCTGATTAATATTTTAGCTCTGGGCATCAGGAATCGGCTTCCAAATTCATCAACAAAAATCGGCTTCATAAAAATATCGACGCTATGTCAATTACTATCAGTAAACAGGCAGCAGAAAGGTACGTCGGCGACACTGCGCACTGTAGATTATCAGTTTGGTTGTATCAGATTGTTCATTTCTGCTCGTAGTGTGATGGAAAAAATCAACCAGAAACTGGACTCCATGGTGACCCACTCTCAGCGCAACAGAAATGAGGTAATGTCTTTGTGTACCTTACGCTAGTCACATAATCTTCTCTTGGACACTAAATTTGATTATCTTGCTCTCCGGTTGAGCTTGGCCAAGTCCAAACTCTATGGAGTTACCCACTCTTGATTTTCAGGATTACCGATCAACCCATTCAGAGAAGATTGTCAAGCGTCTGCTGCCGTCTGCTGCTTCAGTTACAGTTCATAATCCATTACATGAGCGTAAGCCGCTGCTGACCCGAACTTTTCCTTGCCATGGACATCGACAGTGCACCATTGCTAAGATTCTCTTGCTGTTGCAGCCAATCAGAAACAAGCTTCTCAGAGTATAGCACATAATGAATCGTCTACCAACTTTCATCGGAAAAACCAAAAGTGAGTAACACTACGTATATCTCAGTAATCGAAAATGTTCCACATGTGCTAGAAAACTATGCTTAGAAGCTTGGGTAGAGAGAGAAGCAGACACTTCATGAGAGCTGTTACTCTTTCAGAATCTTGTCACAGAGGAAGCTATCTGATCCTTGTATTCAAGTACAGCCGTACAAGAAGAAACGCAAATAATACTGTTTTCTACTCAGAACTGCATTAATATATACTACTGCTAACAGTAGCTGTGCTATATACGTGCTCAAATAAATTCCAGTGTTTTTCACAATCACCAATCAGATGCATTGTCCAACTGCCAAATCGCTATTTACCTCAGTAAGTGCATGTGCACCCAACACACACTGTAGAACAGGAAATGTTTGTGAGCACAATCTTTGCGTTTAGTTTGTGATATAATTTTGCGAAAATATATTTTTGCATTTCTTGCTGCTAGACAATCAATCGGACAAGGAAATATTTGCGTACTCCTTGGCCGAAAATTCTCGAAAACGCAAAAACTAAACGAACGCAAAAATGTTCTGTTCTACAGTAATAAGATTGCAGGACATCTGATAAGTGAAGACAACTCTCAAGTTAGTAATGGAGGCATACGGTAGTGGAAGCTAGAGTTTGTGAGTCAAGTGAGAGAGTATATGTCATGTCATTGAGTGCATTTTATTGGGCAATTTATTAACCTTATGGAAAATTATTTCTATGATAAAAAATAGCGGCAATCTAAAAAATGGCGGTGTACTAACTAGATAGTTCAGATGTTTCGCACAAGAACTGCGGAGGAGTCGTTCATTGTAGTTACAAAACTAGGCTCAGCCAGAACGAATCCCAGGTATCTGTACATAGCACCGAGGTGAACAGGATTTGTCTCCACCACGCTGTGAGCTCCGTGAACACCTACCGACTTCAACGCAGCAAACAGACAAGCCAAAGCTCTCTACAATGGAAATAACATGCACTGCTGACCTATTCTACACATCACTGCAGGTGCTGCAGTGTCAGCAGCTAACCTTGGTAACAGCCGAATCTTGCACGTGGGGCAGGATCTCCATCCGTACGAGCGCAGGGTAGCTGCTCAGTAATTCGTGTGAATTCTCTGGTTTGTAGTCATGGAACTGTCTCACCAACCGCTGTCAATTAGGCAACAACAATGCGTGAACATAAGCAGCCAACGGCGTATCGAATACAGGCTGGTGTGCAACTTCTTCAGTCAGCACCTGAATAGACGTCTCTTCCATTACATCGTCGGATTCGGCAGGATATTTCACCTTCATCTCCGGCAGCCATGACAGAGTCATCTTGTTATGGTAGTCGTCTGCATCGGGAACACCAACCGCGTAGCCGCAAATACCATTGTCATCCTCCACCACAAAACAATATTGACTGCTCAACATCAGCATTCCACCGACCAGCCTGTAAACCGGCAAGGGACAGGGTGGCATTACAACTAGCGCTAGAGCATCATGGGAAGGGAAAGCAGTCAGCCACACAGATGCAATGCTTACAACAGTTATGAGTATAAGATCATAAGACAAAGGTGTCAATGGAAACTGAGCAGTAAGCAGGATAACGAAGAGCACTGTGATGCTGTTTTATGGTGGAAAGGGCCACGGCTTACAAGTCTGGTAGGAGGGCGTCTGGACAGCTGTCAACCTCATCCGGGCTCAACAGAACCTTGTTGATTTGCTTGCAGACTGCGTACACTGAGGCCTGCAAGCACAGCGAACAGACTGTAGGATAACAGCACATTGCATTGGTACAGCAGCCGAAATCATTCTACTATTACCTCATCCGAAGGAAGGTAAGGCCTGATAGTGTAAACTGACGTAGCTTTGAGAGCCAGTTCTGGGTTTGTCTGCTGCATGAGAAGATCTGTGGCGTCTGTTGGTAGCAAGCGCTGCAAACAAGTGTGCAAATAGTCAGCAATGATAATAGCTTGATCACCAGACATTCCCATAGCAGTAGGATCTACTGATGGGAAGTATCACTCCACTTCTCAGTAAAAATATTGCGCAGCTTCTAGCTGGTGAGACGCCATGACAGCAGAGGTTGACGAGACTGCGGAAATGTATCACAATTCATAACCGTATAATAACGGTCTGAATTTCATCGAATTGAAATGTATTGTGATCTGAATTTCATTGCCAAACCAAAGTCAATGGAAGCTAATATCAATACATCACTTTCTGGGTGGTCACAAGCAGGCCATTTGGTTGATGGTGCGTCAGCGTCGGGACCTGATGAACAGAGAACCACCACAAGGAATCGGCGCCCAAACTGCCGTGTCTCGCAATATCAGTATTAGCAATAAATAGGTGAGCCAATCAGAGCCGAGTCCCTGCAGTGGTGACCAGGCAGCGTGAGATGGGCCACGAGCAAAGCCATGATGAATACACTGTCGCTGCTGCTGCAGACGTACTCCAATCAGGAAACTATTTGCATTCGTCATGGCTTTACTTCAGTCTGACAAACTGCGACAACCCAGAAATGAGAACATGACAGATCATAGCCGCTATGTCAACCTCTGCGTGGCTGCTGGACAGCGTGGAGGCATGGTTGCATGGATACATACTTGTAGTTCACCTGTAAGACCACCTCTAAACACCCATGGCTCATTATCACCTGACATAAACGCTTGTCCGTAGCCTTTGGAAGACCCTGAAACGCATCCACCCAGATGGTTAGTGTAACAAGGCGGGGCGCACACACAGCACGGGCTGCAGTGCATATATGCATGTCAGTAAAAACAGACAGAATTTCGTAAGTCTAAAACGCTTTTCAACAACGCTGGGATGAGATGGCAGTTCTTATAACTATGAGCAGTCCTGTACCATCATGTTTTGCACAGCCTGCACGTCATTCAACTGGATCTAAATCCTCGAACTAATAGTAATAACACAGTCCACGACGAGAAGACCTTCGCGGTTGATATCTAATCCAAAGATGGTCGATGTAATTTATATGTAGACCCAGTTAATACAGGCTGCACTAATATAATGGACAGGTACACTCAACACTACTAAGAATTGCCATCTCAGCATAGATTTAAGACTAAGCCAATGACAGCGCTTCTTTTGCAGCCTGAAAAGATAAAGTCATTTTAACAAAGACACAAAATCTTGGCGCTTCCATCGTCGTAATGTCATCGCGACGTCACGAATCCTGGGTCACTAGACAAGAGTTTTAGCTATCGGGACAGAGAGGTCAGAGTTCAGAGTTCAAGGGTGTTGGTGATAGCTGAAAGGATGCATACACGTTAGGCGATATTCCAGACCTGGCGCATCTATCTCTCTCACCAGACCACTAGCTAAAAAACAAACCAAACATCTCATCGGCCTTGAGTCTCAAACTTTCCACGGTCAAGGTCACTTTGATCAAAGCTGCAGAGAAATCATTCGCAAATCAAACCAGACAGAAATCAAACGATCTTTAACTTGCTACCCATTGGTAGAAGCTCACATCGGCTAGTGGACTATATAATCATATGTCAAAGGTCAAAGGTGAAGGAACCGCATCTAGAGCCTCTGTCAATGGGTGGCAAGAAGCGATGGACTGCAGTCTGCTTCCTCCAACTCAATGCAGACGCGTATCAATGTGTAATATACATTACGATATCATAATTCCCCACATACAAGCTCATGTTTGGCGTTACAATGTGTGCATTGACCCATTCATGAACATGAATATAAATAGAGATGAGGAGACAGACCACGTCCAGACAATGTGCCAAAGGTCACTCCTGTCGTGACAGCCCTGGAAATTAGAGAGGTATTAATCAGTATGCATGGCGTGCCGTATGCTCGCAGCGTAATTACCCAGCCATTTAACGAATGCATTCAGCAGAGACAAGGTGCCCCTCAGGTCCCACAGGTAGCTGTTCATGTCGTAAAGAAGACATCGGTTGGGAATTTTGGCAAAATTTTCAACAATTTTCCCAAAAGCGCGCACAAAGTCGTTAAACTCGGCTGCCCTGTCTTTCCACTCTGTCACCTGAAATATAACAGCAGAAGCTGTCTTCATAACTCAACCATCTCAAACCAAGTCAGAAGAATGAGAGATAGAGAGGCCGTACCAAGTGGGCTGTTGGCAGTGAGCTGACACCATTTTTCTTGTGAGAGTTCAAGACGTGAGCGTTGAGCTTCAGCCACTCGAACTCGGTGAGGACGAAAGACGCCTGGCTTCCATGCTCGTATGGGAGGTAAAACATATCACAGATCAACTCCAGGTCAGCTCTACACAAACAGGAAATGACCTCAGTAACAGAAGGCGGGACAGAGTGTCAACGTCATAAGACATTGAGAAGACTGTCGTTTGGTCTCAGCAGTCAGTGCTGTGTCGCAGCTTACATTGTCAGTTTATCGTCTTCTGTCAGCTTGTCAGCAGAGCTGCCAATGTCCTCATCCACTTGCATGATGTCATCGCTAACAGGAGCAAGGCTGTTTGGTAGTAGGTTCTTCTCTGGAAGCTCATTGGCTGACAGCACAGCAGCTATGACATCCATTGGCTCGGACTCACTGCCCTCTCTGAAATATGAAATGATACAAATTAGCAGCGGTTGCCTCTAGATGACACACAGTAGAGGGATGTATGTCATACTCCGCATTAGCTGGAGATTTCACGTCTCCGATCACAGCGCTGAGGGCGACGTCTGCAGGGGCGGAGTTAGTGGTAGGAGTAACTGACATGCATGTGGACACTGTGGCTGGTATATCTACAATACAGATACAGTGCTGTACCGATCCAGTTAACGGAGAGAATTGACCAGATGATTTTAGACAGTACTGCCCTACCGTCGGGGTTAGGAGCGAGGGCAAGTTTGGCCAGGGGACGGCTGCCGTCAGCGTGCGTAGTTGAGTAGAGCGTGGGCATCCAGTCAAGGAGAGCCAGTTTCAGCGCCTGTCTTGGTTCATAACCAGATGGTATGACACTGATATCCTCAAGCTTGGGCGTTCCTTCTCTCTCCACCAAGGTTTCAGGAGTGATAACTACAAAAACCAATACTCACTGGCAACTTAGACTCGCGGCAGACGTCGGTACGCCTGACAAGCGATGACACACCTTGCGGTTTCTCGTCAGAGCTTGCTCGGCTCCACGTTCCCAGAGTGTGAAGGGCGATGTAGTTGGGCTCGAATTCACAGTTCGGATTGGTCAACACTCCGGAAAGGTAGGGAATGAGCAGGGGACTGCGACCAGAAAACGGACCGAGGAACACGCGCCGATGGTCATAGTCATTGGCGTGGATGTTGTCCCAGATGAGGGGCGGCCGACGGAGCACCCGACTTAGCTGCTTGATTGACGACAGCGATATGACCTTTGACACGACCTTTGGCCCTGTAAGCGTCAACAAAATCCTCTTGTCATTACAAACCATTTCAATGAGACACAGATACAATGAGACAATGACTCACCAGTCCACATGATCTCAATGCCGGGTAACAGTCTCTTCCCTATGACGTTGAGGTATGGCGAGTTCCTGACTGTCGGTACGGCACGAGATGCACAGTACTCGGTCGGACAGAATAGAAAGTCTGGCTGCTTCAAGTGTTCATACATCTGGTTCGTCACCGCCACTTGGGCATGAGCAAATGACTGGAATACTTCTTTGTCAGCTTTGGTCATCTCGGTCTCGATGTCGTCAAACAAGAGGGCAAATGATTTACAACCAAATGATGACACCTAGAAAGTAGGCATAAGTAGGTGAAGAGTAAGTAGATGTAAGTAGACATTGGAATTATGTGGATTGGTCATCAAAGTTCACTTCATGCTCCATGGATGACATCGGTAGCACACTAACCTGATCGAGCTTCCTGCGTAGGATCGTCAGATCTTTGTTACTGGAATACGTTATGTCAAGGCCAGGGGATATGGCGTAGACAAACTTGACATCATGCTTGGCAGCAGCGCTTATCAACTCGGTCAGACTGTCTGTACAGGGAGAAACTGGGTAGGAATAGATTTATACAGTGAAAGCAGAGCTCTTACTTAGCTTACCAGCTTCCTCCACCGTATACATGTCTCTCCAATAGGCTCTATGCTTAACGTCATCTTTGGGAGCATACAGGTACATGTTCATGCCAAATCTCTTCATTCTACTGAACAGCTCTGCGCGCTGGTTTGTATTCCATGGGCGGCCATAGAAACCTACAAAACCAGAGTTGTTTTATTTCATATAAACATGAGAGTAATTCTGATCTCAAATATAGCGCGATCATCAGTCAACTTCTATCTATGGTGCCATTTCAAACACCTGCAATCACTTGTGCACACTCACCCTCTACTACACCACAAATGAATGGCTTGGTGCTAGGACGTCCATTGCCAAACCCTCGGTCAGCATCATAATCCGAGTCATCAGACGATGTTGATGATGACGAAAGGCTGCGAGTCTTGCTCACATCATCACTTATTGCCTCAACAGTTTCTTGCGACCCACTCATTTGGTCACCGCCACCTACACGAAAACACCATAAAGAAAACATCGCTCCATCGTTCTAACAAGTGATAAACAATGACATACGCGTACGCAGTAATAGTAGGCGGAAAGTTTGGCGTGAGAAGGGTTAGCTAGTGAAATACTCATTCGAGGGTAAAAGTAAAACTTACCTCTCTTGGAGAGGCCTCCTCTAACGTCTGCTTCCGCGTCACAACACTAGGCAAGACAAGTTACCACTCAGACTTTCTGTTCATCAATCACACTCTAGCAATGAGATAGATTCGTTGGAATGTATGCCCAGTACTTTGCAAGATCTGCGGAACTGTTTTTGCCCTACAAGAACGTATACATCCTAGCGCTTCATCTGAACACCTAATAAAAATCCATCAGCCCTAAAATCCCCGTATGATATCTACATAGACGACGGGAATTACAAATATCACAGAGTGACTCGACGCTATCATCATGAAACTGCTCCACACATCAATGCTCATGGAAATTCCATTAGAATCCTTATTTTACTTTGACGAGTAGACAACTCTATTAATTGCAACGCGTAGTAGTACGATGGTGCCCCTCCGCTGCTTTATGGCAGGATCAAAACCCAGCACTCAGTTGTTCAGACTGAAAACAAAGAAAACTTTAATTCATCTATTCTTTTTCTGGACTTTTGAAAATGAATTTCTCACCTATCGTACCAGAGAAGGATGACCTCATTTACAAACTGGTGATCAACGACAGTAAAAACGTAGTGCAAAAAGTACTGCAAAAACGACCAGGAGTTGTAGAGCATGACTCATATCAACCACCAACCTTCAACTAATAGTAGCTATTACCACATTTTCCAGGACAAGTCCATGTACATGTAAGCTCGCTCAATGGAGATGATGATGTGAGCAGACAATTCAAAAAAATTGCAGAGTCAACTGTGTCAGTGGGACAATTGGATTCAACTTCAAGACCAGTCAGATTATTTCTACGAATTAAGCAGTAGAAATAGGCATAAGAGCCGAGCGTTAACCTCGTGAATTGCTATGGTGTAACTTTAATTTATGACCACCTTTTTCCCTATACTATGCTGTCATCATTTTCCCCGCCCCTTCTCATCCTTCCTCTCACCTGCTGTCTTCCACTCCCTCTCGTCCTCCCTTCCTCTCATTCTGCCTCTTATCGTCCTCCCCTCATGCTCTATTGCCCTCTTGATCACCCTACCTCTTACCTTCCTAGCTGGTCTCTCTTTTGTTCTCTTATCAATCTCACCTTTCATCCTCAGCCCAAAGCGTTGAAAATTTGACTGCCCGTGTCAAAAAATTTCTCAGTCCAAATTCCAAATCGCAAAACTTATGGCCAAGAAAGTTGGCTAGTTATTTTCACACGCATGAACCAATCTATGATCCCCACAGTCAGAGAGGAAGACTGAGGTTGTGGGAAAGTCACTGACCAATGAAGTAGGTAGGAGTTCACTTTACTGGTCTATGATTTATGGATCAGTTCTTATATAGAATCAGTACAAAGTATTTGACTTTATTATCCCCAAGTATTCATCCAAAGTGTTCTGATGGAATTAGTGTCAGTTCTGTTTGCAAGAAGGCAGACACTGTGTGTTCTGTAGAAGTGCCGTAGTGCATATGATGCTGCTCAGTAGTACTCCAACAAAAAGAAAGAAATGATATTATAATGCTTTGACAGAAAATAAGCTATAGGGGAAATCATAGAGATAGGAATTAGGGAGGAAAGGAATGGTATTATTCCAAAAGGGTTAGCGTGTGCAACAGATATGTATTCATTGCTAACAGTTACTGGACGGGAGGTATGAACAGTGTGAAGAGGCGATATGGAGCTATGTTCTTGTATTTGTAACAGTGTGGTACCACGTTTACAGAAGATAACAAAAAGAATAACAAAAAGAAGTCAAGATACTGCTGCCCCTCTCTCTCTCTCTCTCCCTCTCTCCCTCCCTCCCTCCCTCCCTCCCTTTCTCTCATTACAATCAAGGGAGAAAACCAACAGATAATTGTTACAAAATCAAACATGACATGAATTATGATGACTGGTAAATTTTATATCTCTCCATTTCTAGAGCCTCAATAGTTACCGCATAAACAACATCTGGCTTGGCTGAAATGGTCTTTAATCAATGGATGACATCACCTAAGATGCATAGGCGAGCTCTTTGGTAATTCGACATACCATATGTTTTGTTATGAGAGTGCCGAGATGAGAGGGAAGGGTTTGGTCACATTTGTCATTTGATTGACTGATTGCCGCGGAGACAAGATGCTCGGCATGAATAAATCATGACTGGCCTCACTCACACATTGTCTGATTGTATCAGTTGGTCTGCCATCTATGCTGGTGCAGATGTATCTGTCCGGATGGCCACTTCAGCCGAAACCAGATGTATGAACCCAGTAGCAATTACACACATTCTCCCACAAAACTGAACTACATATTTAGTAGTGGCAAACTGAGCTCAGTAGGTCAGTTTTAGAAGCTCGCTGTGAGACGGCTGTCATTGGACGATAGCGATCGTTGGCGACAGCTATAAGATGATGGTAGTCCACTGCGCCGCCATACTGATCCGACATCACTAACGCTACCGACTAAATGATGAGTCAAAAACCAAAACAGAGACTCTTCATCTGGGATCTGAAGGAACTGAATGGCTACACTGTAAGTAGAGATTTCATAATATAATATTAACTTATATTAAAATAATTATTATTATGAAATTTTGTCAGTAGAGTTCGTTCAAGGTCTGTTCATGAGGTTGCCTGCATGTTCAAGAAACTAGTTCATGTATTGAAGGTGCCGTGATGATTTCTCCACGGCATTTCTACATAATCTAACACCTTGTCCTAAAAGTCATAGATGCCGATACACCATGTGTTACAGCAGAAGACCTTCACCGTCGAGCCATTCAACTTATGGCCAGTTGGTAACTGCGGCCATGTTTACTCCGCATCGAACCAGCAAGCCAAGAGGCACATCTCTGGCTGGGCCATGCGAAACACCAATAACCACAACATCAACATTCTGAAGAAATCATGTCTTGGCGTTCTGGTCTGCGATAGAAACTGTCGGAGATCAGATGGCACTGTGGTGGCCGTGAGGCCGGCCATATGCGATAAAGCTCGTAGGAAACAGATTGGTAAGTTACCAGGTTTAGGTCGATGACTGATTGTAAGTATCAAACATTTGATGATGCTCTCTCTATTTATCAGGGAGGAAATGTCCGAACAACTGTGGAGGTCAGTTAACGATGCAGCCGTGTAAAGGCCACAATGGCTACCCTGTCACTCACTTCTGGAGGCATTACGAGGATAAAGTATTCTTCATTGGGAAAGGTTTCCATGACCATCCTCGGCCCGAGTTGAAGCTCTCCTCGGAGAAGAGGAGGACATACACGAAGGCAAGTTACTAGTAGCGAAGCTGCTTTTAGAGAGTTCTCCATTTGAAGCAGCGGTTCGGTAGATGACTTTGTTGGTTGCGGTAAAACTGTAGAGGAATGAAATGTAACTGTTAGTGAATCGACGCTTTGAATTTTGGCATGTTGGTACCAGTATGAAATTGTTGACACTTCGTTCCCAACCAGCCAACGCGCTGCGAGCTTTAGCAAACGCTTTATTATAAAATTTATAGGAGTGTGGAATCTGCCTGTTCCACTAAAAATGTTGGTGGTGCTCAAAACATCTGCCATATTTTGCTGAGTTTTAAGAGTCCATCTGATATGCTAAATGGCGGCTTTTGGATTTCAGAACCCAAACAAGATAGTGAAACGAGTCTCATTAACTACAGACACCTCCAGTCAGTCAGGGAACCAGCTGCAATCAGTCAGTGGCGCAAGTGAGTCTCCAATCTGACCCTCACACTCTTTATCCCTTCCTTCATCCCTTCTCTCTCCCTCTGCCCCTCCCTCTCCCTCCCTTCCTTCATCAACCAATGTATCTCTCCTCCCATACCTAGAATATGTTTTAACTCCTAGCAGGAAATGATGTAGGAAAGATGGCGTCCTTAGGAATGGGCTACTATGACAGTCTGTACCTGCAACAGCAGCAGCAGCAGCAGCAGCAGCAGCAGCAGTACCGGGCTTTCTACCCGTGTCAGTACCAGAAACCTGACCGACCCTTTCCTCCCAAGTATGGAGATGGAGGTGCCTCTGTCATGGCCAACCCATTAACCCGCTCCATCGAGCATGATCAGAAGGTGAGACTGCACCACTACAATACTAATACAATAAAAAAGCACTACATATACAACACGTTAATGATACAAACACAACGCAAACGCTGTGTGAACACGATGAATGAATAAATACAATCCCATGTAATAAAATTAAAATATGAAGTGATGAGATAGATACAATTACAAGGAAAAGAGAATAAAAATGACGTACTTAGATCTTGTGATCATGACGAAGTAGTCTGTGGTGGAGAATACTGTAAATATGACATTTCTATCTTCAGCAGATGTGGGACTCGATGAGAGGCACGCAGCAGTTGTACAACGACATGCGATTCGTTGGCAGAGAGGCATACCCCAGTTCACTCTCATCTGTACCCCAGATGCTGCTGTCCCCCTTGCCTTCGTGTAGCTACACTCCTGTTGACTACTCATTTAACAAGGTCAACTTCGGCGATTATCAGCCAGAGAGGGCGCTGAATGAAAGCAGCAGTGTAGCAGGCACCATATTGGATCTGTCAGTCGAAGCACACGCCGCTCAGTCGTGGAGAACTGATCCCTCAGCCAGTTTCCTCATGTCGTCACTCCGTCATCCATCTTCATACGCCAGTATGAAAACGGATGACTTTGGTTCTACCTCCAATTCGCTGCCATACCAGAGTGCGTCACGTCTGTCGTTAAGCCTGGCAGGAAAGGGTGGCCTGCAGACGCCGACAAAGTCTCTTGAGTTGCCGAGTCTACCAACACCTGTCACTCAGGGGGAGGCTCCGTCTGCTTTCATACCAACGTCAACACCCACACTGCTGGGAATCGAATCGCTTGTGAACGGCAAACCGGACCAGAAGGGATCGTCGCTCACACTACCGGACGCTGACGAAGCTAGCACCAGTGGCGTCATCAACCAGGACGTGATGGACATAGACAACGTTGACATGGGAGATATCAGCAACATCATGAACCTGTCAGCCATGAATAGCAAGCTACCAAACATGAGGCAGTCATCGACATCACTGGATGAGGAGCCATCGACCAGCACGTCTGCTTATTCATCTCTGCCCGCCCTTTCATCGTTCCTGAGAGGTCTCGACTATCTTTAATACCAATGAAACATGACTTCCTGCTGTAGCTAGCTAAAGGCAATCATTTCTCTATCAAGTCTCTGTAACACTGGTTCTTTCTCTATTTTTCAGTGTTTATTCTTATGTACAGACACCGTGAAGTTATTTTTACCCTCAGTTTTTACATCCATAGCCCTGTGCAATCATTCTCAGCTTCACACATCAATGGTGCAGTATAAATGTCACCCACTTAGCCCATATGTGTAACATAACATAAACGTGTAAAACAGAACAGATACTATAGGAAATAATTAGGACGCAGAACCGACTGGATGCTCCCTTCCGCCTCCCATATTTGCCACGCTGAATGAATGAATGAGTGCAAAGATCGAATATAGCAACTGTACAGCCTGGACCATAGAGCTCAAGGCTCCTTGCTTATGCTAGATTGAGTGGCAAATGATGGACAAAATTTCCGTTGAAATTTGGAATGTATAGAATCATATTTCATTTATGAGTTGATTGAAATTACCAAAATCAGCTACACCAGGTACGTGGCGTGGTGCGCATACCTGTCAACCTGTCAGGCTGCAAATACTAGAGATTCCGTTTTTCTGAACTTGGAGAAGTCGTAGCTCAAAACCTCCACACTCTACAGCTATGATTCTGTTCTGCCATATTTGAGCTCAGCTCAGCAAGCTCTAACTGGTGAGCCACAGGAGAACATTAGATAACCGATAATAGCAAATTCGACCCTAAATTCTGGCATCTAAATTATAGGAGTCTCCCAGGAAATACAAGAGAGTTGACAGGTATGGTGGTGCGCTGTAATGTAGCAGGTAGTCAAAACATTGAATAATGAAAATCAAACGCCAGCTTGTTCGTCTCACACACACGCTGATCAATCGCTCAGTTTTTTTCAATGCAGATGAGTCATATCTATGAATCATACCATTCAGACAGCTCTTGTCCATATTCAAATAAGTTGTCAAGCCTTCAAAACTTCGACCATTTGAAAACCTGAGCCTGTAAGATCGTATGCAGAACGGTGGGTGCGGCTTCTAGCACCAAGCAGGCTAGCAAGTAGACAACTAGACAGCCTCTCTGGAGCCACAAACTCATTCAAACGTATCTCATTCAATCTCAATGCCTTCAACGATAGAGACTCATGTTCAAGTGTGAATTTCCAACCCAAAACTGGAAAACCATGACACTCCGTTTCTAGTTTCCCCTCATATTATGTAACGCAATGTTGCCAAGACAGACTTTCGCAGAGTATTTCCTGGTAGTTAAGTGTTGAGTGCTTCTCATGAAGTTTGCTGACCTACTACCATCATAGTGAGCTCACAGTATTGCTGTTAGAGCTCTGTGGGTCATTGGTTCGAACAGAGATCTCTTCTGCGGTATGACCTAGTTACACACTCAGCTGAGAAATAGGGTTTGTCTCCCCTTGCAGCCCTGAGAACTGCTGATAGGGAGTAAAATACTGACGCAGGTGTCCGGTAAACAGGTATGTCCATTGTGGTAGGGGACAACATCACAGTACTGGGTGACTGAAACTGCAGAGCTGAACATCTGAGAATCACAGGAAAGGAATAGAGAAAGGATACAGAAGATGACCGATACAATCACTCTTGTAGCGACGTTAGTGGGACCTCTGAGCATGATACCTCTCCCCCTCCCCCAGGGCAAGTAGATGTGAATGGGTGACAGAAGTCTGATACACGAGAGACTTCTCACAGGGTTCTGATGGAAATTTTAAAGCTTGAGTGAGCAATGCTGCCCACTAGATCAAGACAAAGGAAATATTTCTCGTGTCAGTCTCAAATACTCAGGACTAACTAAACGCTATCAGTCAACCAGCATGTGTGGAAGTGTTTGCTCGTGTCAACACCCACCCAAAATCCCTACCAGCCAACTGTGATTGACTGCATGAATCACACAAACTAGCAGCATTTGCATGGTGCCGAGTTATACCCGATATGCACAGATTCTTACTTGTTTGCTTGTTTCTCTGGGAAAAGAGAACAACAGCACATATCTCAGGTATGATTGCGACGTACCAACAAAACTCTGCTTCACTATCTATCTATCTCAGCCACTCGCTACCATCCATCAGCAGGAGACAGTACAGCAGTGTGGATTGTTATACCGGGAGTTGTCTTACCTCTGAACTCAATATGCACGCGCGTTATTGTCACGTGGTCGATCACGTGATCATATAACGACGGTACGTTGTTGACAAAGGACCTTGTTATCGTGTATATGAGTACACGTGGTTTTATTACCGTCCTAGGAGCGTGCTGACATCCATTGCTGACTTCTGTCCGTGCTGACAAGTGCATTACAGTTTAAAGACTATTCTAGCGATCTTACATCAGTGTCATTCGTGGTTCACTTCCCTAGTTGTCGTCTCCCATCGCTAAAGTGATTAGTCTTACTTGTTCTGCGTTCTGGTTCATCGTCGAATGTTCACAGTGCTGCTGTGGATGCAAAATTCTCAAGTTTGACTCGACTGTATTTTGACCTTGACCAGAAACGAGGCCGAAAAGTGAGTATATTACAGGTACGTACGTATGCAGGTACTTACGTTTCTACCATTTTCATCACATTTGGCCAACGCTCTCCGACCTTGTCTTACAGGATCTGGTGGTGTATTGATTTATTATTTCTTACTGATAATCTTATCCCGAACTCCATATGGATGGAAGACTGACTTATTAATATTACTTATTACTGTACGTAGTATATTTATCACAACTCATAGCTCTGTCATTGCTTCATCTCATAGTCTTCTCAAAGATGGCCGACAGTCTCTTTGCCTGGGAGAGCTCGAGTATTGATTGGTGTGAGAAGAATTTCATGATTGCCAGCTACATAGCTGAGTTCTATAACACTGTAAGTTAACAACTAACACTCCTACTCGTACTGCACTGTCTCAATGTTGGAAAGATGCCAATGCACTGGGTTCAGCTCAGCTTACACCATTGGCTGTCAATTAATGAACTGAAGGTAGCCTGTTTCATCGCCTCCACAATCATCTCATAGTGATAGTGTGTATGCAATGATTGTCCGTGATGTGACGGACGTTTCTCTGTTTCAGATAAGTAATGTGCTGTTCCTCACGATGCCTCCCCTTCTCATTTACCTCTTCAGACAGTACAGCCGCAAGGTCAGTGCCGTACATGCCGAGTTACCCAGGAAATCAATGCATATTAATACTAATATATATCAATCGATGTACTATAGCGCCACCTATAGCAGTCTACTCACTAGGCAGCCTTGGCCGGAGCTAACCACCATCTAGCATTTTCTTACAAAACATGTGAGGGCTTGTATAGTGCGGCTCATCTTCCTATCGGGTATCACTGCTGCTATGTCATATGTTTACTATCTCTAGCAACCCCAGTGGTACTAGAATATCTATTACCTGTTTGTTGGCAACATCCCACTGGGCAAAAATTCAGTTGGGTTTTCCTCATCATCTAGCAGGTTTCGCTTCTGTGATGAAATTAGCACTTTGTGAGGGTAGCAGCGTGACAGTGAATATATCACTGGAACTCCTGCTTCAGTCAGCCAGTAGTGGTGGCTACGTTTGGCAGGTGATGAAGCTGCCATTACTGCCTGCCAGTAGTGGTGGCTACGTTTGTCAGGTGATGAAGCTGCCATTGCTGCCTGTTGGGTTAGCGGCGCTGTGTAGCAGCTGGATAGGTCATACAATGTATTACTGATTGCTACTAATTTGAAAGGAAATGTACAAATTGTTGCGCCAGTTATAGTTGGAGTACGATGCCAAAGAGATATGTGGTATCAATAGTGCCGGGTTTGTTGTTATTTCACGGAACATGGAACATATATCTATCGAGATTTGGTCCCTGCAGATTGGAATTACTGGAATCTGATTGGCTGCGTCTGTGTTTTGCAGGTAAACTCCGGGGCTAACCTGGTTTTCGTTCTGCTCTTCGTCGTTGGAGTCGGATCCGCTTACTTCCATATGACCTTGAGTCTGCTAGGTCAGCTCATCGATGAGATTGCCATCCTCTGGGTTCTCATGGCGGCCATCGGCGTCTGGTTTCCTCGCAGACATCTGCCCAGCATCTTCAACGGCAATAGGTAAGTAAGAGACTGATTTACTGTCAGTACCTTATGACACTGTGTGTTAGGAACAGTTCAGCTAATCCTAGGAGCTCAATGTGTCTCTCTATAGCAGGCCTACTAGGCAGGAGCTTAGCAGGGTTTCTTGAGCCTGCAGCTCTCCTACTGCTATAATCTCTAGACTAAATCCCCCTCTGTGACTGATTGATGGAGAAAACTTGCGCAGCCTCTCCACTGTCATGGTTTCCACTGTCACAGTCTCCAATGCCGCTCTCACAGTCTCCAATGCCGATGTCGCAATCTCAATGCTGCTGTCACGGTCTCCACTGTCACAGTCTCCACTGTCACAGTCTCCAATCTCACTGTCTCCAATCTCACTGTCACAATGATCCAAGTTTGATTGATCTCTTCTCTTCCACAGGCAGATGTTTCAGAGAGTCATCATACCAGTATCCGTCATATCCACTGGGCTTTGCTGCGTTCTTCCGCAAATAAACGCCTTTGTGCTGATGCTCTCCGGTGCACCGATAGTCGCTCTCATGTGTGAGGAGTACATGAAGTGAGTGCTAATACTGTAAATATTCAAACAAACCAGCCCTGCAGCATAACCGGCAGCACTTCTTAGCTAACCCTCCTCTCCTCTCCTCTCCTCTCTCTCTCTCTCCCCAACCAAAAAAAAAAAAACACAAAAAAAAAAAAAAAAAACAAAAAAAAAAACA
>ERZ1740065.244-NODE-244-length-27163-cov-5.938616_pt1 | contig 27163 bp, 34 predicted proteins | sample MGYA00581738_ERZ1740065 | MGnify/ENA primary metagenome ERZ1740065 (study PRJEB43018, sample SAMN04849749) | marine metagenome | isolation source: floating plastic debris | place: Pacific Ocean | collected 2008-09-01 | study: EMG produced TPA metagenomics assembly...
CAAAATGCATCTTGCCGGAAAGGCAGGTCTGATAGCCCGCGCGACGCAAATGATGCGCATAGGTCGGCACGGAAGAGGGAAACTCGGCGGCGTTATCATAGACGCCGGTGGCCGAGGGCAGCTGACCGGACATGAAAGCGGCGCGCCCCGGCGCGCAGAGCGGTGAGGCGGTATAGCTGTTCCTGAAGCGGGTTGAGCGCGCCGCCAGCTTTTTGAGGTTGGGCGCGTGCAGCCATTCTGCCGGGCCATCGGGAAAGAGGGTGCCGTTGAGCTGATCGACCATGAGGATCAGGATGTTCGGGCGGGACATCAACGCTCCTCCAGCAGCAGGTTGAGCGTCTGCAAGGCCGTGCGGCGGGCGGCATCGGGACTTTGGGAGCGTGACAGAGCTGCGCGTAGATAAAGCCCGTCGATCAGTGCCGCCAGTGTTTCGGCATGTGCCTCAGGATGGTCGGTCAACGGGCGCAGAGCATGGCTGAGGTTCGATTTCAGACGCCGCTGGTAAAGTTGCAGCAGGCGCAGCATTTCGCGGTTGGTCTGTGCCTGCGCATAAAGGGTCATCCACGCGCTCACGGTCTGGGGTGAGAAACAGGTGTCCGAGAAGCTTGCCTCGATCAGCGAGACGGCCCGTGCCTTGGGCGTGGTGGCCCGGGTGAGCCCCTGGCGGACTTCGGTGCCGAAATCGCGCAGAATCTGGCGCATGGCTGCAAGGAAAATCTGGTCCTTCCCGCCGAAGTAATGATGCGCCAGGGCGGTGGACATGCCCGCACGCTTCGCGATCTGCCCCACGGTCACGTCCAGTGAACCCTTGGAGGCAAGTTCGGCGATTGTAGCCTGCACCAAGGCGGTGCGGCGGATCGGCTCCATTCCCAGTTTCGGCATGCGACTCCCCTATTGGCGGCATTTCACATGCAGTAGCGGGTTTTTTATTGATCAGTCAATCAATAAAAAACTGTGCTCAAACCTTGGTGGCATTTACCGTTGGTGTGGTCTCGCCCCGTTTCAGGACGGCCTCTCGCCAGGTGATGAATACCACCGAGCCCAGGATGATCAGCCCACCAAGAACGACCCAGATATCAACGGCTTCGTCAAAGACCAGATAGCCCAGCAACACGGCCCAGATCAGCTGGGCGAAGGTCACCGGCTGCGTCACCGTCAGAGGCGCGGCGGCGAAGGCAAGCGTCATCGTGTAGTGGCCAGCGGTCGCAAAACAGGCCACCAGGAAAAGAACGCCAAGGTCTGCGAGGCTGGGAGTGACCCAGTTTGCCAAGGCAAAAGGCGCCAGCGTGATCGTCACGAAAATCGACAGCATCGCGACGACGACGGCGGGCTTGACCTCATCCGCCATGACCTTGGCCGTCAGGTATGAGCCACCGAAGGCGATGGCCGTGGCCAGCATCGCAAGATGCCCGCTGCTGATCTCGCGAAAGCCCGGGCGCAGGATCAGAAAGGCGCCGCAAAGCGCCACGACGATTGCTGCGATCCGACGGAACGCGAGCCGCTCGCCCAAGAACAGCGCGGCACCGATGGTGACATACACCGGGGCGAGATAGTTCATCGCGGTGACGTCTGCGATGGGAATGCGCGCCATGGCATAGAACCACAGAATGACCCCGATCCCGTGCATGAGCCCGCGCAGCCCAAAGAGTTTCCACTGGCGCGGCGTCAAATGCGCGGTGCGCAATGCGCCAATTGCCGGGATCAGGAATATCAGACCCATCAGGTACCGCAGAAACGCCGATTCAGCGGGGGGCACCCGCGTGCCCATGTATTTCACCAGCGCCGTGACCGCGATGAAACACAGCCCCGTCACCAACATCCAGAAGATGCCGACGACCGGGCGGTGAGGCGTTCGGGTGACCATGCGCAATAGACACCGCGTTTCGGAGCCCGCTGCAAGGGGCTAGACCCATAATAATCCCGCGGCGATGGTCCACATGGTCAGCGCGATGAACCCGTCGAGGATGCGCCAACTGCGCGGGCGCGCGAAAAGCGGAGCAAGCAGCCGCGCGCCATAGCCCAAGGCAAAAAAGAAACTCAGGCTGGCCAGCACCGCTCCCGTGCCAAAGAGCAGGCGATTGTCATATTGCGCGGAAATGGAGCCGATCAGCACCACGGTATCGAGATAGACATGCGGATTCAGCCAGGTGATCGCCAAGAGCGTCAGAAGGGTGGAGAGCAGTGCCCTCTGCCCGCCCCCATCGGCCTGCAGCACCTGACCACCGATCCAGGCCGACTTTGCGCTGCGCCACCCATACCAGAGCAGGAAGGCCGCCCCGCCATAGCGCATTGCGGTCTCGAACCACGGAACGCGTTCAGCGAGCGTGCCGAAACCCGCCACACCGCTTGCAATCAGAATCGAGTCGGACACACCGCAGGTCAGGCAGACCCAGAAGACATGCTCGCGCCGCAAGCCCTGGCGCAGGACAAATGCATTCTGCGCACCGATCGCAACGATCAGCGACAGGCTCAGCAGGTAACCGGGAAGAAATGAGTCAAACACGCGAACGCTCCAATAGCACAGACCGTTGACTAGCGATCGGATTGAAATTACTCAAATTAAATATCTGATAGTAAATTAAGAAACTCTAATGCCGATCGATCCCAGCCAACTGGCAGCGCTTGCCGCCATCGTCCGCCATGGCAGCTTTGACGCAGCGGCGGCGGAACTGGGTGTGACGCCGTCCGCCATCTCGCAGCGGATCAAGGCGCTGGAAGAACGCATCGGTACCGCGCTGATCTACCGGGGTCACCCCTGCTCACCGACCGTCGCGGGCACCCGGCTCGCCCGCCATGCCGATGACGTCGCATTGCTGGAGGCGCATGTCCTGGACGGGCTCGCCCCGGATCTCGCAGGGCAGACACCGCGTGTGCGCGTGGCCGTCAATGCCGACAGCCTCGCGACGTGGTTCGTCACCGGTCTGGTTCAGGCGGAGGGGATGCTGTTCGATCTCGTCATTGACGATCAGGACACCTCTACGGACTGGCTGCTGCGCGGCGCGGTGAGCGCGGCCGTTACCGGACAGGCACAGCCTGTGTCCGGGTGCAACTGCCAACCTCTGGGCGCGCTTCGCTACGTCGCGACGGCGAGTCCTGCGTTTTTTGATCGCTGGTTCCCGGATGGTGTCACCGCCGGCGGGCTGGCCCGCGCACCGATGATGACCTTCAACGAAAAGGACAGGTTGCAGCATCGCTGGATCACGCGGCTGACAGGAGAGCGGCTGACCCCGCCCACGCATCAGCTGCCCTCGACCCATGCCTTCGTTGACGCGGCACGTGCCGGGCTGGCCTGGGGGCTGAACCCCCTGTCCCTCGTCCGCACAGATCTGGACCGTGGGACGCTGGTCGCATTGGTGCCGGACAAGCCTTTGGATGTAGAGCTTTTCTGGCAGACCAGCCGCCTGATGCAGCGCTCTCTGGCGCCGCTCAGCCGGACCATAAAAGCCGCCGCGCGGTCATCTTTGGTTAAGCCTTCTCACACAAGTGTGAAGTGAAAAAATAAAATCACAGAAATCTTATCCGGGATGATTGGCGTATCCCCTTTTGTTCCCCATATGATGGGGATGTAACAAGGATGCGCTCAGATGCTGGACAATTCACATAACCTAGATCTCACGGCGAAAGACATCGAATTGATCGAGTCCGCGCTGCACACGCAAAAGAAGATCCTGTCCGTGCAAAGTGAAGCTGGCGGCAGTGGCGCCCGCAAGCGGCTGACCGATCTCAAACATCTGATGAAGCGGATCAATCGAAGCACGTCGCGCCGTTCGGCCGACGAGGCAGAAACACAGCGCTTCGGCTGGGGGCAATTCGCGCGGTCGCTCTTTTGCACCGATTGCAGCCAACCGCGCTGATCCCGATCTGATCAGATGTCAAAAGCCGCCCACCTCCCCGGGGCGGCTTTTGATTTTCAACCGCGTGGAAAACCCGGTCAGAGCTGTTCCATCACGTCATCACTGGCTTCGAAATTCGTGGTGACGCGCTGCACGTCATCATCGTCTTCAAGCGCATCGATGAGCCGCATCAGCTTTTGCATGCTGTCGAGGTCCATCTCGGTGGTCGTCGTGGGTTTCCACACCAGCTTGGTGCTTTCGGACTCGCCAAGCTCCGCTTCCAGCGCCGTAGCCACCTCGTTGAGATCGGTATCGGCACACCAGATCACATGGCCGTCTTCGGAGCTTTCGACATCTTCGGCACCCGCCTCGATCGCGGCCATCATCACCGTGTCCGCGTCCCCCGCGTCGGCCGGATAGGTCACCTCTCCCTTGCGGTCGTACATGAAACCAACCGAGCCGGTTTCGCCCAAGTTGCCGCCGTTCTTGGTGAAGGTCGACCGGACGGTTGACGCCGTGCGGTTGCGGTTGTCGGTCATGGCCTCGACGATCACCGCCACGCCGTTGGGCCCATAGCCCTCATAGCGGATTTCCTCGTAGTCGTCGCCCTCACCCGCCTGTGATTTCTTGATCGCCCGGTCGATGTTGTCCTTTGGCATGGACTGCGACTTGGCCTCCTTGACCGCCAGACGCAGGCGCGGGTTCTTGTCGGGATCGGGGTCACCCATCTTGGCGGCGACGGTGATCTCTTTGCTGAGCTTGGAAAACAGCTTGGCCCGTACCGCGTCCTGGCGGCCCTTGCGGTGCTGGATATTTGCCCATTTTGAGTGTCCGGCCATTGGCACCCTCCATTCATTTCTTGAGTTTGGCGATGTGTATCCGCGACATGGCGGACGCTCAACCCCCGAGCCTAGCCCGTCACAAGGGCAGACAGGATCAGATACGCGCGGATCGCCAGCCCAAGGGTCAGCGCCGCCAGCATGTAGTTTGGCATGACCCGGGCAAAATCCTGATAGTAGCGCGCCTCTTCCCGCTTGATCTGCAGCGTCGCCTCATCCGCCCCTTCGGCCATCAGCCGATCCGCTTCGCGTTCGTACCAGCGCGACCGCAGCAGAAAGGAACAGGCCCAGATGGCCGGGGCAAGGATCAGCGCATCGGAAAGCAGGCCAATCTTGGTCACTTTTTGACGGCGTTCAGCTCGATCCGGTATCCCAGCGCCTCTGCGAGGGCAAAGACCTTCCACAAGGTGGGCCCGGTCTTGGAATCCCCCCGCGCAATGCGCGATAACGCGGTGTGGTCGAAGCCGGACTGCGCACCGATCTCGCGCATGCTGAGCTCGGAGCCATTCAACATCTGCGCAATCACATCAGCGCCCAGGGTCCGCGCAAGCTCTTCGCCCACGTTACGGAACACGGCATGTTTCTCGGCTGGGTCGAGCGCGTCAAAAGCCGCATCGAAAGCGGTTTCGTCGAGGGCAGCCAACGGTGAGACCTTGGCGTTGGACGTCCGTACGGCCTTCCGGGCCGCTGCCCGCTTGGTCGCTTTCATCTCACTGCCTGCATTGATCTGTACATCTGTCATGGGTCACCATCCCTTGGGACTGATCGGAAAACTGTTGTCTTGCAAAGCAACATCTAAGCCAGAAAACCCATTCTGTCAAGATTTCACCGCCCGATGCGCTCAGGTTTCGATAACGCGCGCAGATCAGAGATGACCTTTTTCGCATGGGCCGGATCCTTCAGCTCCACCAGCTTCCTGTTACATTCCGCCAAGGTGCCCACGAACGGAAAGGCAAGCCGCCGGTCCGGGCGTTCCGTATAAAACACAACACAGGCCAGTTCGAACCTGCGCGACCGGAAACGTGCGAAATACCCTTCGGGATCGGGATCGTCCAGCCCGTCAATCGTCTGAAAAACCAGCGGTTTTTCAAGATCGCAGAGGAATGCCCCGAACGCGGGAGGAGGATAGGCCTTCTTGACGTGACGGGCTTCTGCCACGTGGCTCCAGCGCAGATGATCCGGATCGCGCCAGCTGAATTCGATCCCGTCGAGGTATTTTTTCAGGCTGAAAATCCGGGCCTTGGTCTTGGCAGCCGCCCGTGGGGCGAGTTTACCGGCTCTGTCCAGCGCATCCAGAAATCCGTTGGTGATTAAAAAGTTCAAATCGGACATAACCGCAGTTGAGGTAAAACAACTCGCGAAATCAAGAGCGTGGAGCAGCTACAGGTGACGACGGATCAAATCATTCTTTTTGCCCTCTTTGGTGCCGTCTTCGGCCTGCTGCTCTGGGGGCGCTTTCGCTACGATATCGTTGCCTTCTCCGCGCTGATGATCGGCGTTGTGGTTGGCGTTGTCCCGACGGAGGATGCATTCTCCGGGTTCGGACATCCGGCCACGCTCGTCGTGGCGCTGGTGCTTGTGGTCTCTGCCGGGCTGGTGCGCTCGGGTGCGGTGTTTCTCATCACCCGCACGCTGGTCGACGCCTCTCGAAGCCTGGGCGCGCACATCGCCCTGATGGGCGCGATTGGCGGGGTGCTGTCAGCTTTCATGAATAATGTTGCAGCACTTGCCCTGCTGATGCCGGTCGATATCCAAACCGCCCGCAAGGCCGGGCGGCCCGCCGGTCTCAGCCTCATGCCGCTCAGCTTCGCCACCATCCTCGGGGGGATGGCGACGCTGATCGGCACACCACCCAACATCATCATCGCCTCGATCCGCGAAGACGCTCTGGGCGCGCCCTTCGCCATGTTCGACTTTGCGCCCGTCGGTGGCGCGGCGGCCCTTGCCGGGCTGGTTTTCGTGGCCCTGATCGGCTGGCGTCTGATCCCGCAAGGTGACAACGGGTCCGCCACAGATACCGATCTGTCGCAGTACATCGCCGAACTGACGGTGCCGGACAACAGCAAGCAGATCGGCAAACGTGTCGCAGAGCTTTCGGAGGCGGCGGACAAGGCTGATGTCGCCATTCTCGGGCTGATCCGCGATGGCAAGCGCCGCTACGGCCAGGCACGCAACGCGATCCTGCAGGCGGGGGATGCTCTGGTGCTGGAGGCCACGCCCGACGCCCTCGACGAATTTCGCACCAGCCTCGATCTGGCCGTGGCGGATGCCAAACGCGAAGAGGCCTTGCGTGCCGATGGCGACGGGGTCGAGATCATCGAAGTTGTCGTGCCCGAAGCCGCGCGCATCCACGGCAAGACAGCGCAATCCATCGGGCTTGCGTGGCGTCAGCGCACCGTGCTGCTGGGCATTTCACGGCAGGGCACGCGGATCACCAAGCACCTGCGCAAAACGGTCGTCAAAACCGGCGATATCCTGTTGCTGCTGGTCCCCCGCGACACTGGCCCGGATGTGACCGACTGGCTGGGGTGCCTGCCGCTGGCCGACCGCGGGCTCGCCGTAACCGAGAACCGCAAGGTCTGGCTGGCAATCGTGCTGTTCGCGGGCGCGGTCGCCGCTGCAAGCGTCGGCCTGCTCTATCTGCCAATTGCGCTTGGCCTCGTCGTTGTCGCCTATGTGCTGACCCGCATCGTGCCGCTGAGCGAGCTCTACGATCACATCAACTGGCCGGTGGTCGTGCTTCTGGGGTCGATGCTCACGCTGGGCGCGGCGCTGGAGAGTTCCGGCGGCACGCAACTGATCGCAAACGCGCTGGTTTCCTGGACGGGCGATCTGCCGGCCTGGGCGGTACTCACCGTGCTGATGATCGTGACGATGACCCTGTCGGATGTGCTCAACAACACGGCCACCACGATCGTCGCAGCCCCCGTCGGTATCCAGATGGCACAGAGCCTGAATGTCTCGCCCGACCCATTCCTGATGGCCGTGGCGGTGGCGGCCTCCTCCGCCTTCCTCACCCCCATCGGCCACAAGAACAACACGCTCATTCTGGGCCCCGGCGGTTACAAATTCGGCGATTACTGGCGGATGGGCCTGCCGCTTGAGGTTATCGTGGTGGCGGTCTCGATCCCCGTCATCCTGATCGTCTGGCCGCTCTGACGTCCGGGCATAAAAAGACCCGCATCCGGCGAGGCGAATGCGGGTCGGAATCTCGTGGGCGTCTTTCTGACGCCCGTTATCGCCTCAGCGTCCGTAGACGTGGGCATAGGCCACGTGATACGCGTCTTCCGGGAACATTCCCAGATCGATCGCCGTCTCGCGTGGCATGAACCGCAGCTCATGATAGGTGCGGTTGAATTCGGCCCGTTTGGAGGCCGCATTTTTCAGTCGTGTAATGATACTGTTCATATGACGTTCCTTTCATCAAAACCGGATGTTCTGATAGCGCCAACATGATAGCGAAACCCTTAACAAACAACGTTCAAAAACGAAAAGCAGACCTGCAATTGCTGCATGGCAGCATTTGCCGTCACAGGGGCCAGATCACCGGGATGATCATTGAGACGATAACCGCCATGCTGAGGTTCAGCGGGATGCCGATGCGCATGAAGTCGGTGAACCGGTAGCCGCCCGGCCCGTAGACCAATGTGTTGGTCTGGTAGCCGATGGGCGTGGCAAAGGCGCAGGAGGCGGCAATCATCACGGCCACCACCAGCGGGCGCGGATCAAGCCCGAGCGCCGTGCCAAGCCCGATGGCCAGCGGCGTCATGATGACGGCCACGGCATTGTTGGAGACAATCTCCGTCAAGGTCGAGGTCATCACGAAGACCACCAGGACGACCAGCGTCGGTGGCATGGCCATCAGCGTCGGCGAGACGGCCTCCACGATGATGGCAATCGCGCCGGAATGCTGCAGCGCCGCGCCGACGGACAGCATGGCAAAGATTAACGCAAGCAGTCGCCCGTCGATGAAGGAAAAGGCTTCATCGGCATCGATGCATCCGGTCACCAGCACAACGGCGACCGCAATGATCGCCAGCAACAGGATCGGCGCCACGTTGAAGGCGGCGAGAATTACGATCCCCGCAAGGGCGGCAATGGCAATGGGGGCGTGGCTGCGCCGGAATGCCCGCTCCGAGGGGTGCGAGACATCGACCATATCCATATCCGCCGCCAGGCGCTGGATGTCCTCTGGCGCCCCTTCCAGCAGAAGCGTGTCGCCGACCTTGACCACAAGCTCGTCCAGCTGGCGTCCGATGTTCTGGTTCCGCCGGTGCACCGCCAGCGGATAGACACCGTAACGGCGCCGCAGCCGCATGCTGCCCAACAGGCGCCCCACCATGCGGCATCCCGGCGTGATCAACACCTCGACGGAGGTTGTCTCCACGGCAGAGACCTGATCGACCCGTTTCAGCTCCTTGTTCGCTTGCAGGCTCAGCAGTTCGGTCATCTGCGTGCGCAGCACCACACGGTCGCCGACCTGCAGCGTCACCTCTTGCAGATTGCGCCGCAGGGACGCATCGCCCCGGATCACGTCGATCAGCCGCACCCCGTCACGTTTGAAGAGCTGAACGCCCAGCACCTCGCGCCCAATCAGATTGGACTCCGGTGGGATCACTGCCTCGGTGAAGAACTTCATCTTCGACCGGTCTGACAGCATATTCGCCATGCTGTCGCGATCCGGCAGCAGGCGCTTGGCAAAGATCGCAAGGTAAATCAGCCCCCACAGGCACACGACCAGCCCGATGGGCAGGATCTCGAAAATGGTGAAGGGGTCCAGCCCCTGGGTCCGGGCCACCCCGTCAACCAGCAGGTTTGTCGAGGTCCCGATCAAGGTCAGCGACCCGCCCATGATGGCCGCATAGCTCAACGGGATCAGGTACTTCGATGCCTGGGCCCCCAGCGTCTGGCTCAGCTGGACCACCACCGGGATCATCACAACCACGACCGGCGTGTTGTTCATGATGGCCGACGCCCCCATGACCGAGAAGATCACCCCGACAACGGCGGCACGCGGATGGGTCTTTGCGCGCCTCTCCGCGAGCCGCGTCAGCACTTCGAGCGCGCCGGTGCGCACCAGCGCGCCCATCACGATGAACATGGCGGCGATCGTCCAGGGCGCGGGATTGCTCAGCACGGCGAGCGCGTTCTCATAGGGCAGAACCCCGAGGACCAACATCAGCGCCGATCCCGCAATGGCCACCACTTCGGTCGGATAGCTCTCGCGCACAAACAGTGTGAACATGACCGCAACGACACCGAGGGTCAGGAAAGCACCGATATTGGGAGACAATTCAGCCAAAGAGATCAAGGGTTTGCGACCTGCAGTTTTGTTCAACCTGGGATAAGTGTGGCGGATTGCTCAGGCAGGGGCAAGCGCGGCCTTGGGACGCGGCTGCACCAGATACATCCCTGCGAACATCAGCAGCAGCGCTGCCCAAATTCCCGTCGAATAGGCCTCATCGAGGATGAGCTTGGCCCAGCGCACGCCAAACCCGGTGACCAGATAGCTGACCTGCACTGCAAACACCGATCCCGCGCGCCCCACCATCCAGACGTAGCCGGCATATACAACAACTTGGATGACGGAGGCCAGCGCCAGCGCCTGCCCCTCATATGTCAGCAGTTCCGCGGCCGGGATCCACTGCCCGGAGCCGAACGCGACGGGCAGCATGATCACCGCCCCCATCAGCGACGCGCCATAGAGGACCTGGAATGCATCCATGCCTGCCGTGCCGAACTTTGCGACCAGGTTGCCTTCGAGCCCGTAGCAGATGCCGCTGATCAGCCCCACGAGGACCCAGAACACCGCCAGATTAAGCGCCGATGCCCCCGGCGCCGCGATCAGGAGCACGCCGAAACGCCCCAGGGCCAGCCCGATGAACCGCCGCCACGAAAACCGATCGAGCCCCATCATGAGGGCAATGGGAAAGGCCCACATCGGCACCATCGAGAGCAGGATCGACAGAATACCCGACGGCAGATGCACCGCCGCCTGATAGGAGGTCGAGTTCGGAATCATGGTGCCCACCAGGGCCACCATCAGGCAGATCCCCACCTGTCGGCGCCCCCGTGGCAATTTGGTGCCGCGCAGGGCGCAGATCAGGGCCATCAGGGCCGCACCGATGAAAAGCTGCCAGAAAATCAGCCCGAAGTGCTTGTAGCCCGTCGATACCGCGATCTTCGTCAGGGGCTGGGTCATGCCCCAGCCCGCACCCAGCACGATCAGGACGCCGGTGAAAAAGGCCACTTCCCTGCGGGAGAGGCTCATGGTCTTGCCGTCTGGAGCACACCGCCGTCCCGCACCATCGCGATGCGCGTGGCCTTGCCGGTCCGGTCGTCCGTCTCCACATATACGCCGGACAGGGTCGCCGCCCCGGTTGCCGGTGTGAAGCGCTCCTTGGGCATGCCGGTGATGAACCGGCGCATCGGTTCTGCTTTCTCCATGCCGATCACCGAATGATAGTCGCCGCACATGCCCGCATCGGTCAGATACCCCGTGCCCCCCGGCAACAGCATCGCGTCGGCGGTGGGGACATGGGTGTGAGTGCCGACCACAAGGCTCGCCCGCCCGTCACAGAAATGGCCCATCGCCATTTTCTCCGATGTCGCCTCGCAATGCACGTCCACCAGGACGGCCGCCGCCTGCCCCCCCAACGGATGCGTTTTCAAAACAGGCTCCAGAGCGGAGAAGGGATCGTCGAAGGGACGCTTCATGAAGACCTGCCCCAACACCTGGGTCACCAGCACCTTGCGTCCGTTCCGGGCGGTGAATAGCCGTGCCCCCTTGCCCGGCGCCGTCTTGGAAAAATTCAACGGCCGGATCACGCGCGGTTCCTGCTCGATGAACTGCAGCATCTCGCGCTGGTCGAAAGCATGATCCCCGAGGGTGATGCAATCTGCACCGGCGTCCAGCAAATTCTTGGCATGCGCGCCCGACAACCCCGCGCCAGAGGTCGCATTTTCGCCGTTGATCACGACGAAATCGAGCTTCCAGTCTTCTCGCAGGCGTGGCAGGTTTTCCGTGATCGCCCGCCGTCCGGCACGGCCCATCACATCGCCAAGGAACATGAGTTTCATGGGTGATGGGTAGGCCGCGCACCCCGTGAGGGCAAGAGCAGGCAAAGATTATTCACCACAAAAGCCGTGGGCGGCCCGTGAAGCCGCGCTAGTTTTCGATATCAGATCAGAGGAGAGACGGCATGGCATGGGATGAGATAAAGGCCGCGGGCGGGGTCGCGGTGATCACCGGGGGAGCAAGCGGCGTGGGATTGGCCGCCGCCGAGCTGCTGGCCCAACAAGGCTTCACGCTGCTCCTGGCAGATCGCAATGCGGACCCTCTGGAGAAAGCGGCAGAGGCCCTGCGCGCGAGCGGTGCTGCCGTCGAAACACAGCAGATAGATGTGTCGAATGCGGACGCCGTCGCGGCTCTGGCGGATCGTGCCTTTGGGCTTGGGCCGGTGACGGTTCTGATGAACAACGCCGGCATCGGCCCGAGCTCGTCATGCTGGGAGAACCCGGATGTGTGGCGCCAGACATTCGACGTGAATTTCTTTGGGATCGTGAACGGCGTGCAATCCTTCGTGCCACGCATGATTGCCGCAGGCCGTCCCGCCGCGATCATCAATACCGGCTCCAAGCAGGGAATCACGACACCGCCCGGCAACCCGGCCTACAATGCCTCGAAAGCCGCAGTGAAGGTGCTGACCGAACAGCTTGCCCATGAGTTGCGCGAGGCGGGCGCGCCCATCGACGTGCATCTCTTCGTGCCGGGTTTCACCTATACCGGCCTGATCGCGGCGGTGATGCCAGAGAAACCCGACGGCGCCTGGACCAGCGCACAATGCGTCGATTACCTCTTTACCCGCGTTGCCAAGGGCGATTTCTACATCCTGTGTCCAGATAACATGGTCAACGAGGCAATTGACGCACGGCGCGTCCTTTGGTCGGCAGGCGATATCGTGGAAAATCGCCCGGCCCTGTCCAGATGGCATCCGGAGTGGGCCGAGACATTTTCCGCTTTCGAAAAGGGCTGAGAGGTCAGAACCGCCGGGTCAGACCGATGCGGAATATGGTTGCTTCGGTCTCGGTGTCGCGTTCCACACCGTTCAGGATCTGCTGTGGCTCCCACATGTAGTGCATCGCCTCGATCCGGGTCGACCACTTGTCGTCCAGGGCGAATTCCGCGCCGAGACCGGTACCAAAGGAAGCCATGAAATCGGTGTCGGAGTTGCCGATCGGACGAATGCGGACGTCCGTGATCCCCAGTCCAATGACGCCGTAGAAGTACGCCCGCTCCGTGGCGAAGCCGCCCCGAACCCGGGGGGCCAAGAGGAAGGACCCGTGAAACCCGGTGCTGCCGAGCGCCGCATCCGACGCGGTGCCGACGGTGTCGAGACGCGACAACATGATCTCCGGTGTCCAGACGAAGTTATTGCGCCCCCGGATGCCATATCCTGCGTAGAGACCGAAATTGGTACCTTTGTCGGAGAGGCTGTGCGTGCTGTTGCCAGGCACCTCGACGGAGGTGTCGGCGCGGTCGATCGACACCCCGAAGTAATAGCCTGTCCAGCGCTCCTGTGCATCGGCAGGCAGGCACAGCGCCACGATGATACCAGCCGACAAAATCAACTCTCGATAGTTCATGCGAAACCTCATATTATTTACAAGAAAGGCAAATAATTGTCCTTTCACTTGCATGAATTATTGTTTTACGATAATTTTTGCAAGCAATGTTTTTATTTGGAGTATGTGTTCCGTGTCCGACCATCTCGACAGACAGACCAAAATCGCAACCACTGCCCTCGCAGGGGTCTGGTTCAGCACCGTTGCCCTCGGTCTGGCGTTGGTTTTCGCCGCCTATTTCATTTTCCTGTCGATCACCGATCCGCTGCAGCTCGGGCGCGAGATGGCAGAGCATCTCGAGCTTGAGATCGGCAGCCTGCAGCTGACGACGGCCAGCGCCCTTCTGGCCTCGCTGATCTGGTTGACCACCGATTTCATGGCCGCCGCGATGATGCTGCTCATTCGCCAGCTCTTTGTGGGTATCCGCGAGGGATCAGGGATCTTCACCCAGAAAACAGCCATCAGACTGCGCCGTATTGGCTGGGTCCTGGTCCTGATCGCCCCGGTCAGCATGATTGTCGACGGGATCGCCCGCGCAATCCTGCGCTATTGGGCCGATCCTACGGCCATCACCCTCGGGTTCGGCGCACAGGACGGCGATATTTATGCCATCATTCTGGGGCTGATGCTGGTGGCATTGGGTCATATCATGGTGGATGCCGCCCATCTGGCCGAGGAAAACAAGGCTTTTGTCTGATCTGCAGCCAGAGGCCGGCATGCGAATTGTCGTGACGCTGGACGTGATGCTGGCGCGGCGCAAGATGCGCTCCAAGGAGCTTGCGGAACGTGTTGGCATCACAGAACAGAACGTTTCCCTGCTGAAATCGGGCAAGGTCAAAGGCGTGCGCTTCGACACGCTTGCCCGAATCTGCGAAGCGCTTTCCTGCCAGCCCGGCGATATCCTCAGCTATGAGCCGATAGAAGACTAGCGCAGGTCGATCATCTCGGTTTCGGTCACGATGAAGTCGAGCTTCTGGTCGGTAGCCTCCAATGGCAACTGCCCCGCCTCCTGCGCGGCATAGGCAAAGCCGACAGCGAGGGTCGCGCGCCGCGCGCGAAGCTGTTCCAGCGTGCGGTCATAGAAGCCGCCGCCATATCCCAAACGCCCCCCCTGCGCGTCAAAAGCAACCAGCGGCACAATCAGGATTTCCGGCTCGAAATACTGCGGGTGTTCGGGGATCAGCGCGCCAAAGGCTCCCTCGACAAGCGCCATGTCCGGCTCCCACCGCGCGAACTGCAATGGCTGCCCGGCACCGATGATGACCGGGATGCCGACGGGACCATGGGCCGCCGCCTCGGCCATGGCGGGCCGCGGGTCGATCTCGGTGCGGATCGGCATATACCCGGAGAGAGGCACCCCCCGGTAGCCTGCCAGAAAGCCCGACAGCACCCCCGCCCCGGTGCCGGGATCGGCGGCATGGGCTTCCTTGCGGCGGGCAAACCCCTCCCGCCGTGCCTGCGCCTTGGCCTGCTCCAGCCCGCTCACAAAAGCACCGCCGCGGCCAGCCCCAGAAAGGCGAAAAAGCCCACCACATCCGTGACCGTGGTCACGAAGGCGCCGGAGGCCAGCGCCGGGTCGATACCGACACGCTCCAGCGCGACGGGGATCACCGTACCGGCAAGCCCCGCCACCACCAGATTGATGACCATCGCCACCGCGATCACATAGCCAAGCGCCGCCGATCCGAACCAGATCACCCCGACCACGCCCATCACCACCGCAAAGATAAGCCCGTTGACCAGACCGACGAGTACCTCTCGCCGGATCACCCGCCAGACGTTGGCGCCGGTGAGGTCCTTGGTGGCGATGGCCCGCACCGCCACCGTCAGCGACTGTGTGCCCGCGTTCCCGCCCATCGAGGCCACAATCGGCATCAGCACCGCCAGGGCCACGATCTGCGCAATCGCCATTTCGAACTGCGCGATCACCAGACTTGCGGCAATTGCGGTCACCAGGTTCACCGCCAGCCAGGGCAATCTCTGCTTCGTCGTCTCGATCACCCGGTCGGACAGCGACCCTTCGCCCACACCGGCAAGGCGCAGGATGTCCTCCTCGTGTTCTTCATCCAGAACAACCATGGCGTCATCAATGGTGATCACGCCGATCAGGCGATCCTCTTCATCCACAACCGGAGCCGAAATCAGGTGATACTGGTTGAACGCATAGGCCACGTCGGATTCGTCCTGCAGCGCCGGGATCACCTGAAAGGTCTCCTCCTTGATGTCCATCAGCCTGGTCTCGCGCTTGGACCGCATCACCTTGCCCAGCGTGACATTGCCAATGGGGTGCAATCGCGGGTCAACCAGCACGATGTGATAAAACTGCGCAGGCAGTTCCTCCTCGGGGGTGCTGCGCAGATAATCGATGGCCTGCCCGACGGTCCAGTGCTCCGGCGCCATCACCACTTCGCGCTGCATCAGTCGCCCGGCGGAATACTCCGGATAACCCAGGGCCTGTTGCACGGCGACCCGATCCGCGTCTGCAAGCGCCTCGAGGATCGCCTCCTGCTGGTGGTCTTCCAGATCCTCAACCAGATCGACAACGTCGTCGCTGTCCATATCCCGCACGGCCTGGCTCAACACCTGCGGCGTCAGGACCGAGATCACCTCTTCCCGGATCGACTCGTCGAGTTCCGAGAGGATTTCACCATCGAATTCGCGCCCGTAGAGCCGCACCAGACGCGAGCGGTCAAAGGCGTTGATCTGCTCCAGAAGGTCGGCGATATCCGCCGGGTGCAGCGGCTCCATCAGTTCCGTGAGCTTAGCGGAATCGTCGATATCCACGGCATAGAGGATGGCGGCGATGGCCTTGGGACCGAGCACATAGGCGTCGTCCTCGCCATCCGGCTCCAGCTCGGTGGTCTGATCTGACATGCGCGCCTCCCCCTGCTTTGCCCGGACCATAGGCGGCAGGACCTTTGGACACAATGCTGGCTCGCTTGCCCGTTGTCGCCAGCGCGTGAAGCGCCTAGAGAGGAGGCATGAGCAGCAAGACACTCCTTTTCGGTCAGACCTTTCAGACGCACGGAAACCCGATGCTATCGCCCTGGCAGGACGCGGTGCAGATCAACAGCGCGGGCGCGGTCCTGATCGAAGACGGGCTGATCGCGGAGGTCGGAGACCGCGCGCAGTTGCAGCGCGCGCATCCGCAGGCGGACATACAGGATTATGGTCAGCACCTGATCTGCCCCGGCTTCGTGGATGCTCATGCGCATTACCCGCAGACGGCGATCATCGCCAGCTGGGGCAAGCAGCTGATCGACTGGCTGAACACCTACACCTTCCCCGAAGAAATGCGGCTGGCGGACCCGGCCTATGCAAAGAGGATCGCGGCGCGATATCTGGACCTCGTGCTCGCACATGGCACGACGACGGTCTGTTCCTACGCCACCATCCACCCCACCAGCGTCGATGCGTTTTTCGAGGCGGCCGCCGCCCGTGGCATGCGCACGGTTGCCGGAAAGACCTGCATGGACCGTAACGCGCCCGACGGGCTGCGCGATACCGCTCAATCCGCCTATGATGACAGCAAATCACTGCTGGGGCGCTGGCACGGTCAGGGGCGTGCGGGTTACGCGATCACGCCCCGGTTTTCGCCAACCTCGACGCCGGAACAGCTCGACGCACTTGGTGCGTTGTGGGCGGAGCATCCGACCTGCCTGATGCAAACCCATCTCAGCGAACAGCCCGCAGAGATCGACTGGGTTCGCACGCTCTTCCCGGACGCCCGCGACTATCTGGACACCTATGAAACACACGGCCTGATCGGCAGCCGCGCGGTCTTTGGCCACGCCATCCACCTGCACCCGCGCGAGATCGACCGCCTTGCCGAAACCGGCGCCGCGCTGGTGCACTGCCCGACCTCCAACAGCTTCATCGGCTCGGGTCTGATGGATGTGGCAGGGCTCGCGGCACGGCGCATTCCGCTCGGGCTCGCCACGGACACCGGTGGCGGGTCCTCCTTTTCCATGCTGCGGACGATGGCAGCGGCCTATGAGATTGCCCAATTGCGCGGCACGGCGTTGCACCCGGCCCAGCTGATGTGGCTGGCAACCGCCGGCTCTGCCCGCAGCCTTCACCTGCAGGACCGCATCGGCACGCTGGCCAAGGGGTTCGAGGCGGATCTGACCATTCTCGATCTCGCCGCCACACCTGCCATCGCGCAACGCGCGGCCGAAGCCGAAACCATCTGGGAGGCGCTTTTCCCCACGATCATGATGGGCGATGACCGTGCCATTGCAGACGTATGGATTGCAGGCAAGAGGCAAACGCGGACACCTGTAATCTAAGCGGCCCGTCCTATGCGTGGACACACCGCTTCAGCAGCCGGGCGCCGCCAGAACCATGACCCAGATACGACCCGGCGCCTCGACCAGCGCGAATTCACGGGCCTGGCGCGACAGCATGTTGCGACGGTGCCCACGGGAATTCGCCCAGGCCTGCACAACATCCGCCATTGAACGTTGCCCCTTGGCGATGTTTTCCGCGACGAAACACCAGCCATAGCCCTGCCGCGACACCCGCTGGCCCACGTTCGATCCATCGCTTCCCCGGTGATCGAAAAAACCCCGCGCCGCCATGTCCTGCGCGTGGGCGCGGGCGGCGTTCTCCAACCGGTCGGAATAGGCCAGCGGCGCCCGGCCCTTATCCGCCCGGTAGCTGTTCAAGGCCTGCGTCGCCAGCGGATCGGCACCGGCACCTATGGCCAGCCAGCACCACAACACTACCGTCGACAGGAGTTTCATAGCTGCTCCATCAGTTGGTGGGCCATCCGGTTCTGGCGCGTAATCAGCGTCGGCAGATCCAGTGTGGTGATCTGACCGTCCCGTACGATTTCGCGGCCTTCCACGATCAGGGTGCGAACGGTGGTGGGTCCGGCCAGCAGCAAGGCTGCCGGATCCCAACTGCCCGCACTGGCAATGCCCGAGATATCCCAGATGGCGATATCGGCGCGGCACCCTACGGCGATCCGGCCACATTCAGGGCGGCCCAGTACATCCGCGCCGCCTCGGGTCGCGATTTCCAGCGCAGCGCGCGCACTCATACCGTCGGCGCCCCGCGCCACGCGCTGCAACAGCATGGCCTGCCGCGCTTCGGCCACAAGGTTCCCCGCATCGTTGCTGGCAGAGCCATCGACCCCCAGCCCCACCGGGACACCCGCGGCGCGCATGTCGGCAACCGGCGCGATGCCGCTGCCCAGCCGGCAGTTCGAACAGGGACAATGCGCAACCCCGGTGCCGGTTTCGGCAAAGAGGGCAATTTCGTCAGGATCCAGCTTGACGCAATGCGCATGCCAGACATCGCGCCCGACCCACCCAAGCTCTTCGGCATATTGGCCGGGGCGGCAGCCGAAACTCTCCAGCGAATAGGTGATGTCCTCGTCATTCTCGGCCAGATGCGTATGCATCATCACGCCCTTGTCCCGCGCCAGGATCGCGGCCTCCCGCATCAGGTCGCGGCTGACCGAAAAGGGCGAACAGGGGGCGACGCCGACACGGCACATGGATGCCGGTGACGGGTCGTGAAACGCGTCAATCACCCTGATGCAGTCCTCAAGGATATCCGCTTCGCTCTCGACCAATCCGTCCGGCGGCAGTCCGCCACGCGACTGGCCGATGCTCATGGCACCGCGGGTCGGCTGAAACCGCAGCCCGAGTTCGGCCGCCGCGTGGATGGTGTCTTCCAGCCGCGCGCCATTTGGATAGAGATACAGGTGATCGCTGCTCAAAGTACATCCCGACAGCGCCAGTTCGGCAAGCCCGACCTGTGCGGAGGTGAAGATGTGTTCGGGCGTAAAGTGGGACCAGATCGGGTAGAGCGTCTGCAACCAGCCAAAAAGCAGCGCGTCCTGGGCTGCGGGGACGGCACGCGGCAGCGATTGATAGAGGTGGTGATGCGTGTTGACCAACCCCGGCGTGACGACACAGCCGCGCGCGTCGATGACCGGCGCATCGCTCTGCACCCCCTGCCCGATGGCGCGGATTTCACCGGCCTCGATCAACACGTCGGCCCCGCGCAGCTCGCGGCGCGCATCGTCCATCGTCAACAGGTGGTCGGCATTGCGCAGCAGCAGGCTGCTCATGCAAGGCTCCTCTGCAGGGCGGCCAGCGCTTTTGCGTGCAGCGTCTCATTGGCCGCCGCCAGAGCACGCCCGCCCGCATGGGCCGACCCGCCCTCCCAGTTGGTAACGACACCGCCCGCAGCCTCGATCAGGGCGATTGGCGCCTGGATGTCATAGGCCTGCAGCCCGGCCTCGATCACCAGATCAACCTGACCCGCGGCCAGCAGAGCGTACGCATAGCAGTCCATCCCGTACCGGGTCAGCTTTGCCAATTCGGCTACCGCGCGAAAGGCGGCACCCTCCTCGGGCCTGCCGACTTCCGGAAAGGTGGTAAAGACGATGGCATCCCGCAGCTCTGCCGTATTGCGCGTCGTCAAGGCAGAGGTGCCGAGCGGACCGGTCAGGGTTGCGCCCCCGGCGCTGCCGACGAACCGTTCGCCTATATAGGGCTGGTCGATCAGCCCGTAAAACGGACCCGTCGCATCGGCGACCGCGAGCAATACTCCCCAGGTTGGCGTGCCGCTGACAAACCCCCGTGTGCCGTCGATCGGGTCCAGCACCCAGGTCAGCCCGCTTGTCCCGTCGGAATGCCCGTATTCCTCGCCGAGTACGGCATCCGTGGGGCGATCCTCCGACAGGATGGCCCGCATCGCGCGCTCTGCGGCGCGAGCGGCCTCCGTCACCGGAGCGAACCCTCCAGCGAGCTTGGTTTCGGATTGAAGACCAGCCTGCCGGAAATACGGCAGGATTGCAGAGCGCGCGGCATCCGCCATCCGGCGGGCCGTTGCATCAAGAGAAGTCATGTCGAGAGGATCAGATGTCTGTGTCATGCGCCACAGGTGACAGCCGCCCGCCACAGACGCAAGTCCCGCGCGCGGAAATCAACCGCACGGGGGCATATCGCTCTGTCATCGAATTTATCTGACGGGATCAGGCGACGTCGCTCAGCACGCGCGCCAGTTCGAACAGACGGCGGCGCTGGTTCTCGGGGATCGCGTAATAGGACCGCACCAGGTCCATCGCTTCCTTGTCCCCCATCATATCCGCCGGGATGCTGTCGCTCTCCGCAACCGCATCGGCGTCGGATTTCAGACCTTCGAAAAAGAAGGCGACATCGACTTCAAGGGCATCGGCGATATCCCAAAGACGGGAGGCGCTGACGCGGTTGGCACCCGTTTCATATTTTTGAATCTGCTGGAACTTGATCCCGACACATTCCGCGAGTTTCTGCTGCGTCATTCCAACCAGCCAGCGGCGCTGGCGAATGCGCTTTCCAACATGAACATCTACGACATGTACCATTTGCTTATCCCTTGCATTTACCTTGTTAAAAGGTGGTCCTACGACCGGACTGCTCGTTGGCACAACCTAGCCGCGATCACCACAAAACCATTATGTGGCGGAACAATAGTGAAATTCACCCTTCGATCAATAATAATCGCTTCCCAATAAAGTGAGCAGGCTGTCCATCGAAACAATCAGAAGGCGTCTTATCCAGCGAAATCAGTGATTTTGCCCCCTCGGTCAGCCCTATTTCTTTTCGATTAAAATTTTTCATAATTGGTCAAATTTATCTGGATAAATACACTTTAAGGTTGATTTTAAGGTTAATCGAGCCCGAAAATTCGCCGTACGCTAGAAATTTCCGACTATTTGGCATGACTGAACTCAGAGCTCAAAAACCGGTCGGCGGAATTTGCCCGTTCTCGGCGATATTGGCGGAAAATTGCCAGATTACGCGGGAAAGGTGCTTTTATTAAGACGTCGTGTCCCAATTACTTGACACGATTCCGCCGGTTCGGACGATCCGGGTCGCCGGTCGCGTCATACGACCTTGAGGCGCAGATTATCGCTGCCCGAGATCGCGCGGCGCAGAAAATCGGCCAGCGTGTCATGCACAATACCCTTCGTCGACTGCGCGCCGTAAAGGTTGATCAACTGGTGCGGCAGGTCCGGCAAGGCGCCCCCGTGTTCGATCCGCTCCAGATGCGGCGGCTCGGTTCCTTCGATCATCGTGTGCACCGCCAGATCGGCGCTCACCGTGGCTTCGATGGTCCGATCACTCTCCGTCTCGACGATGACGTCCCACGGGATATCCGCGCTATCGAGCGCCTCGACCACCCGCGGGCGGAACGTACAGAGCCGACCAAACGCCAGTTTCAGCGGTTTGCGCCGCCAGGCCGCCCCCCCGGGCGCGCCGATCCAGAGCAGCGGTTTTCGGCACAGCGTGTCGCCACCCGGATCGACGGTATTTTCCGTCGTCAGGATCAGATCGCATTCTCCGCGCCCGAATTTCTCTTTGAGCGCACGGGTATAGGAGGACACCAGGTGCACTTTGACCCGTGGAAAGGCCGCGTGAAATTGCTTCAGCACCTGCGGGATGGCCGGATAGACGATATCATGCGGCACTCCCAGCACGATCTCGCCCTCATAGGCCTGATCCGTCAGACGCCCGATGACCTCGTCATTCAGGGCGACCATGCGCCGTGCATAAACCAGCAGCTGTTCGCCCGATGCGGTGAGCGCGATGGTCCGGCCAGACCTGTCGAGCAACTCCACATCCAGCAACTCTTCAAGCCGTTTCAACTGCATGGAGACGGCCGATTGCGTCAGATGCAGAAAACCGGCGGCCCGGGTGACACCCCCCGCATCGGCCACCGCGACGAAGGACCGTAGCGTGGTGATGTCGAGATTTCGCATATCACTATCCTTGATTCAATACGTCACAAACATTCGTTTTCAATATGAATGAGATTACCCCATATATCAAGTCATCTGATGCAATGACGATGAAATATCACAAAAGGAACTGGCAAATGGCTGTTATTGATCATTTCTCAACCCGCTCTACTGCCTCGCGTCGGCATGGTTTCGGACTTCGGTCCTATCTCGCGCTCTGGCGGTCCCGGCGCGCCCTGTCCCGTCTGGACAGCCGCGCGCTGGAGGACATCGGCATCACCAGCGAAGCAGCGCAGCGCGAAGCGCGACGCAGCCTGTGGGATGTGCCCGAGACCTGGACGAACAAGTAGGAAAAACTGCGTTTCCGGCCTTGTCGGGGGCGTCGTTAACACTTTGTTAGCCAAATCGCTGCGAACCGGGACGTTCCCGACCGAAAAACCTTGAAATACACGCGGCTGGCACCGATATTTAGCCGAGAGCGCGCAGAGGGTCTGACGCGCAAGATTATTTCAAGTGGAGGTCTTAATGGCTGACGTGAACACAATCCGGTCAACGGCCGGATCCCGCGCCGCCCAGATTGATGAGGGGCTGCGCGCCCATATGAACAAAGTCTACGGCACGATGTCCGTGGGCATGTTGATCACATTCGCTGTGGCATGGGCTGTCGGCACGGCGCCCGGCCTGTTGTCGGTATTCCGTGATCCGATCACGCTGCAACCCAACATTCTGGGCTGGATCGTGATGTTCGCCCCGCTGGGCATGGTCTTTGCCTTCGGTGCCGCCATCAATCGCCTGTCCGCTGCAGGCGCGCAGCTGTTCTTCTATGCCTTCGCCGCGGTGATGGGCCTGTCCATCTCGTGGATCTTCGTCGCCTTCACGGGCATGTCGATCGCGCAGATCTTCCTGATCACCTCGATCGCCTTCGCGGGCCTGTCGCTCTGGGGATACACCACCAAGAAAGACATCTCCGCCTGGGGCAGCTTCCTGATCATGGGCGTGATTGGCCTCGTGGTTGCGATGATCGTGAACTTGTTCTTGCAGTCGCCTGCAATCATGTTCGCGATCTCGGCACTGGGCGTGCTGATCTTTGCCGGGCTGACGGCATATGACACACAGAACATCAAGAACACCTACCTGGCCCACGCCCACCACGGCGACCAGGAGTGGCTGCAGAAGTCGGGTATCATGGGCGCGCTGAGCCTGTATCTGAACTTCATCAACATGTTCATGTTCCTGCTGCAGTTGTTCGGCAATCGCGAATAACACGGATCATCCCGATCCTCACAAAGGCCGGTTCCCCGCGGAACCGGCCTTTTTTGTTTCCGGGCATTGGATTACCGTCACGCAAAACCAACCGATGACAGGGAAACACGAATGACCATCGTCAGGGCTGGCCAGGCCAATACCGATGAAAGCAAACCGAATGACCCGCTCGGCGACTACCGGGCGGAGCTGATCAGCGACACCGCCGGCCTGACGCAATTCGGGGCCTTTATCGAGGAACTGGCGCCGGGTGCCTGGACATCATACCTGCATTGGCACGCCGAAGAGGACGAGATGGTGTTGCTCCTCTCCGGGGCGCTCACCCTCTTCGAGGCGGAGGACAGGTCCATTCTGGGGCCGGGCGATGCCGCCTGCTGGAAGGCGGGCGTACCCACAGCACACCGAATGCACAATCATACCGACACCCCGGCCCGCTACCTCGTCATCGGCACACGTGCGGTGGCAGATCGGGTGACCTATCCCGAAGAGGACCGCGTGCTGCATCTGGACCGGTCTGCCGGGACCCGCCGCTTTACCACGCTTTCGGGTGATCCGGCTGACGCGCTGTGACCGGAGCCGCCATCAGCGCATAAAAAAAGCCGCGTCGAGACGCGGCCTTTTCCCGGTGAGAGGGCTGATCTTACTTGATCTTGCCTTCCTTGTACTCAACATGCTTGCGCGCCACCGGGTCGTATTTCCGCACAACCATCTTCTCGGTCATGGTGCGGGCGTTTTTCTTGGTGACGTAGAAATGGCCTGTCCCCGCCGAGGAGTTCAGACGAATCTTGATCGTGGTTGGCTTGGCCATGTATCTTCTCCTGCTGCGGCCCGTCTCCGCCGAGGGGCTGCGAAAAATCCTGAAGCCCGGCTTTTAACCGGATGCGGGCCTGAGTCAACCGCAAAAGGGCGAAATTCGTCGCCTGCTACGCGGGGACCTGACCGTCCCCGCAGACCACCTGTGCCAGCGCCTTTACCTTTGGCGAAACCGCCCCTTTCGGCCAGATCATCAGCGTCTGGATACGCCCCTGCTGAGGCGGCAGTGTGGTGATCCGCAGGCGCTGTTTTTCCGGGAAGGTGGAGATCACGCTGCGCGGCACCAGGGCGGCCCCCATCCCGGCCAGAACACACCCCAGCATCGCGTGATAGGATCCCAGTTCGACGGTGCGCTCCGGCATCTGCTGCCGCGCGGCATACCAGTCTTCGAGCCGCTTGCGGTGCGGGCAGCCGTTCTCAAAAACGAGTACGGTACGCGGGACATCCTCATCCTTTTCGAAAAACGAGTGATCCTGCGCCGTCACGATCACGGCCTCTTCGACAAAGGCCACAAGGCTGTCAAACCGCGCGGTGGCAACAGGTTCGGCCACGAAGGCGGCATCGATCTCTCCCGCCAACAGGGCCCTCGCCATCTGGGTGGGGTTGCCGGTGCGCATTTCCAGCACCACATCCGGATACGCGGCACTGAAGCTCGCGAGTGGCGCAGGCAGCCGCACCGCCGCGGTGCTCTCCATCGCGCCCAGCCGAAGAACACCTTGCAACCGCGCGCCGTGCAGCGCCTCTTCCGCTTCGGCGGCGAGGGCCAGCAGCCTGTCGGCATAGTCCAGCAAGGTCTTTCCCGATGAGGTCAGTACCAGCCGCCGTCCCCGGCGATCAAACAGCGCGGTCTCCAACCTGTCTTCGAGCTGCTGAATGCGTTTGGTCACATTGGATTGCACCCGGCCCAGCTTGTCAGCAGCACGTGTGATCCCGCCTTCCCGCACCACCGTGCGAAAGATCGTCAGGTCGGACAGCTCCATATATTCCTCTCAGAGAATGTTTTGTTCATAATAATTCATTTTTCTCGATTTGTGAATCGGCGTATCCGGTCGCCCCAGAGGCTCCCAGCCGAAATTTTCAGAACGAAAGACATGCTATGACAGATGAAGAAAAGAAGATTGTGCAAGCGTCCTGGACGCAGGTGACACCGATTGCCGCTGAGGCGGCCGATATGTTCTACAATCGGCTCTTCGCGCTGGATCCGACGCTCGAACCCCTGTTTGCCACGCGCGACATGAGCGCACAGAAACTCGCGCTGGTGCAGGCGTTGTCCCTGGCCGTGAGCGGGCTTGAAGAGCCAGAAACACTTGCGCCGGTGCTGCGCGCGCTGGGTCATCGCCACGCGGGATACGGCGTTCGCACCGCGCATTACGAGACAGTGGGCGCGGCGCTGCTCTGGACACTCGAGCAGGGTCTGGGCGCCGACGCAACACCCCGGGTGCTGCGCGCCTGGGCCACCGCTTATGCGCTGATCTCAGAGCAGATGATTGCAGGCGCCGCTGAAGCGGCCTGATCGATCCGGGAAAGGATGAGAGCAATGCCAAAGGGATATTGGGTGGTGCGCGTCACCGTCACCAATGAAGAGAACTACCCGCGGTACCTCGCGGCCGCCAAACCGGCCTTCGAGCGGTTCGGCGCAGAGTTTCTGGTGCGCGGCGGGCGGTTCGACGCGCCGGAAGGTCAGGCGCGCCGCCGCAACGTCGTGGTTCAATTCGCCGATTACGATACGGCGGTCGCCTGCTACCGGTCACCGGAATACGCGGCAGCGCGCCAGATCCGCATGGCCAATGCCGAGGCGGATTTCCTGATCGTCGAAGGCACCTGAACGCGCTCAGAGCTCGATACGCACCTCGTGCATCCAGAGCTTTGGCGGGCGGGAGAGCATGAAGACCACCACATCGGCCAGATCGTCGGGCTCGGTGAAGATGTGGTTCGGCACCTCCTCGCCCGCCTTGGCAAACATGTCGGTATTGGTGCCCGACTGGTAAAGCCCCGCGACACGCACGCCGGTGTCGGCCTCGTCCACCTTCAGCACTTCGGTAAATCCCCGCATCCCGTATTTGCTGGCGGTGTAGACCGACTGCCCCGCCTGCGCGACCACACCGGATTTCGAAATCACGTTCAGGATCACGGCCTCCTCCCGCGAGCGCAGTGCGGGCAACAGCGCCTTGGTCAATTGGATCGTGCCGGTGAGATTGGTCTGCAGGGTTGCAGCGACCATCTCGTCCGAGATGGCGTCCAGCGGGCCGGTCTTGTGCCAGACGCCCGCATTGTTGATCAGCACGTCGACATGGCCAAAATCCGCGAGGATCTGCGCGGCGGTTGTCTTGATCTCACCGCTCTGTTGCATGTCACAGCCATAGGCCCTGACCTCAGCGGCGCCCGCGCCCCTGGTTTCCCCTTCGACGCCGGCCAATCGCTCCGCGTTCCGCCCCAGGATTGCGACCTTGCACCCTGCCGCGCCGAGTTTCAGGCAGATGTGCCGCCCGATGCCGTCGCTGCCACCGGTCACGATCACCACTTTATCCCTGAGGTCCATGTCTTGCCCTTTTCGATCCATATACGCGGAAGGCCTGTAAGCCGGATTCTGTTCCCCGGGGCAAGCCCCGGTTCGATGACCATTCCTCTTGCCTCTGCGTTGCCGAAGAGGCTCTAGCTGCCAACCCGGATCTGCTGGGGCAAAAGCGGCCCTGTCTTGCGACGCGCGATCCCTATTTGGCATTGCTCCCGGTGGGGCTTGCCGTGCCACCGCTGTTGCCAGCGGCGCGGTGGGCTCTTACCCCACCTTTTCACCCTTGCCGGGCGGCTGCCCGGCGGTCTGATTTCTGTGGCGCTTTCCGTCAGGTTGCCCTGCCCGGGCGTTACCCGGCACCGTTGCTTTCTGGAGTCCGGACTTTCCTCCCCGCCAGGTCTCCCTGACGAAGCGGCCATCCGGCCTTCCGCGCGCAGCTGGTGTTGCGCGTTCTTGCGCCCGCGTCAATGGGAGAGAGGGCGGGATGCCTCCGGCGGGCATATTTTTGGAACAATGAAGCGGCGATGTCAGGTCCAAA